>Ga0315308_1000011_pt1 | contig 102619 bp, 113 predicted proteins | sample TDP3_MG_FD_203078 | JGI IMG/M metagenome (GOLD analysis project Ga0315308, IMG submission 203078) | Freshwater sediment microbial communities from Lake Towuti, South Sulawesi, Indonesia - TDP3 | ecosystem: Environmental > Aquatic > Freshwater > Lake > Sediment | place: Indonesia: South...
GCTTCTAAGCCACGAGAACATAATCGTTCAGAACCTCGGGCTTTACACTGCATTTGAAATGAAGGAGACGGACAGGATGGTAGTGAACCTGCCCAACAGCCATGTTGGATGCATGACAGAGCAGCTCATGACAACATTCTTCGGAGGAGGGACAAACATCCTTATAAGGGTGTTTGACCCGCTGAAAACACTTCAGGCAATAGAAAAATACAAGGCAACGATATTCGGGCAGATACCCACGCAGTTCAACCTTGAATGGGCATTGCCAGATTTCAAGAAGTATGATTATTCGACCCTGAGGTTTGCGATATACGGGGGGAGCATGGTGACAACAAAGTTCCTCGAGCAGCTCAGGAAAATGGCGCCGAGGATGGGGACAGGGCTTGGGCTCACAGAGTCGGCCGGTTTTGTCACATATACAGACCCGGATGTGGGCCTTGAAGAGATTGCAAGATCTGTCGGCAAGGCGCTTCCGTTCTCGCCTGTGACCATAAGGGAACCAATGTTGGGAAACGGCCTTGCCGGAAAGGCCCTTCCGCCGGACCAGGTTGGGGAGATATGCATTGAGGGGCCCCAGGTGTTTCTTGGCTATTACAAGATGCCTGAGGAGACCGCAAAGGCAATATCCAAAGACGGCGTCTGCTATACGGGCGACATAGGATCTTTGGACAGCAAGGGATATCTTCAGATGAAGGGCAGGAGCAAGTTCATGATCAAGCAGAAGGGATACAATGTCTATCCGGCAGATGTGGAGGAATTTATCTCAAAGATGGACAGGGTTGCGGAGGCGGCCGTGGTCGGGCTTGGGCACGAGATTTTCTCAGAGGGGATCCTTGCATTTGTGAAGCCAAAGCCAGGGGCTAAGATCACGGCAGAGGAAGTGATGGAGCACTGCAAGGGCATGGCCTCTTATGCGAGGCCCCTTCATGTTGAGATCTTTACCGATCCCTTTCCCATGACAAGGGTAAATAAAGTGGATTATCTGGCTCTCAAAGAGACCGGGGTGAAGATTGTTGAGAAATTGAGAAGCCAGGGCGGATGGGATAAGAAGAAAGACTGACCGGGCCTACCTCAGCACCACCAGCGCATCAATTGCATTCATTAAATTAGCGGAGTTCGCCCTTTATTTAAATTTTTACCGGTGCTTCCCTCCATTCAAGGGATATACCCTCATTTTTCAAGAGCTCCTTAATGCGATCCTCCAATCTTCGCATCTCGTCCCTCGGATCCTTCTTGTACATCTCTTCATGGTGCTGCTTTCTGATCTTGTGCAGCTCGTTGAGAAATTTACTCTCCGACATCAAAAATCACCTCCTCTGGTGTGAGCAGGTCAATTTCTTTATGGCCCTCCATGCGACAAAGAGCAGAAACTACCCGCCGGGTTGTTATCCTGACGATATGTTTCATGTTCCAAGAAACAAGCCCATCCACTCCATGGATGATGGCATATCCAATATGCCTGGCATCGTCTTTAAACTCCTCTGGAATGGCTTCCATATCAACGATCTTGCTGGCGAGTTTCTCAATCTCATCCTGATACGAGAGAACTGTTGCCGGATAGTCTTTGAGGCTCTGGAGCAAGCGATCTCTCAGGTCACGGTCACCCGTTCTATTCATTTCTTCAATTACCAGGGCTGAGATAAAGATCTCTATCTTTTTTTCTTGGGCCAGCCGAAAGAAAGTCTCAGTTGCTCCCCTTTTCTCCAGGAACATATCCTCAAAAAGATACCCCCATACTGAAGTGTCCACATAATATTGGCGTCCTATCATCTTTGTTCTTTTATCTCAGATACAGAGATGTTTTCCCCCATATGTCCACTATATAAGAACATATGATAGAAGCAAGTCTCTTAGTTAACCCTGAGAAAATCCAGGATTGCTGCCACAGCAGCAAATGGAAAGCTCAAGGAGATCGGGAACAAGGTTATTGAGAAATTGAGAAGCCAGGGCGGTTGGGATAAGAAAAAGGACTAACTGGTATTACCGCAGCACAACGAGGGCATCCACAGCCGTTGCGCCCTTCTCGCTCACGATGAGTGGGTTTATATCAACCTCCTGGATCCTGTCCTTCAGCGAATAAGCAAGCGTAGAGAGTCCGAGAAGCACCTTGACCATTGAGTCAAGGTCTGCTGGAGGGCGTCCCCTGAAGCCCTTGAGCAACGGGGCCCCCTTGATCTCTTCGATCATCTCCCGCGCGTCACCCTCTAATAGGGGGGCAATCCTCATTGAGATATCCTTGAGCACCTCCACTAATATCCCTCCGAGACCGAAGAGGACCACTGGACCGAACTGAGGGTCCTGGGTAATGCCCGCGATCACTTCTGTCCCTCCCGTGATCATCTTCTGTATCAGCACCCCCCTGATCTCGGCGCCGGGCATATAGGTCTTGGAATTCCTGAGGACATCCTCGTAAGCCTTTTTAAGGGCATCAGGGTATGAAATGTTCAGGGCAACCCCTCCTGCCTCTGTCTTGTGGAGGATCTGGGGTGAAACGACCTTGAGGCACACAGGGTATCCGATTCTTTCAGCGATATTAAGGGCATTATCCAAGGACACGGCCACTTGTTCCTCTACTATAGGGATGCCAAATTCTTTGAGAAACAGTTTGCCCTCGTGTTCGTCAAGGGCGCCGCTTTTCCCCTGGAGGAGCTGCGAGACCCGCTCAGGGACATCGATGGGGGGAGGGGCTTCTTCAACCCTCTCCCTGGCACGCTTCTGATATGCTCCGTATTTTGAAAGCTGCGATATGGTGAAGGCGGCCTTCTCAGGTGAGCCGTAGGAAACAAGCCCTGTCTTCTTGTAGATCCAGTGTGTTGCATCCGGATTGAAGCCGACAGCAATAATGGGTTTGCCTGTCTCAGCCATTACTTTCAATACCTTGGCCGCGAAGACCATGTCGTCCCATAGTCTGAACTCCTGAAGATTAAACCCTCCTGTTTTGCCGGAGCGGCCGGCCTGGGAAGGCTTTCCCCGCCCCTGGCTGCGCAGGGATCTCCTGATTCCAACGATGACAGAGTAAAGAAACGGGAAGATGCCGAAGGAGAATCCCTTGAGGAGGCGGGAGATGCGGGAGAATGTGAGAAGGATCGTGCCCCATGTGGAGGCGGTCAGAGTAAGCAGGGTTCCCAGTGTGATTATGCTGTCAAAGTCCTCGGAATGCGCCAATGCCTCGAGGATGCTGACATGGTGGGAGCGCTGGGGCGTTCCGACCATATCCACAGGATTGCCGTGGCTCCAGAATGCAGGGAGTAGGGAGTTGATATATTCTGTCAGTTCGTGGGAAAGAGGCGGCAGTTGGAGCCCTTCCCTTGAGCAGACGTCCGCAGTGACAACGCCCCATCCGCCCCCCTGGGTCATGATCCCCACATGGTTTCCCTTTGGTATGGGGAAGGCGGAGAATGCCTTTGCCATTTCAACGAGCTCTTCGGAGCTGCGAACGATTATGACGCCGGCCTGGGCAGCAGCGGCCTCAAACACCCTCCTGTCACCGGCGATGGAACCGGAATGAGAGCGGGCGGCCCTGGCTCCTTCTGCTGTGCCGCCTGACTTGAGGACGATGATGGGTTTTGTTCGAGCCACCCTTCTTGCGATATTAAGGAACCTTTCTCCGTTCTTAACCCCCTCTATATACATCAGGATTACCCTTGTCATCTTGTCCTGTTTGAGATATTCCAGGAGGAGGTCAGAGGACATGGTTGCTTCATTTCCTGTATTGACATAGCGGGCGATTCCGACCCCGACACTGGTGGCCCATCCCAGGATCTGAACGCCCACATTCCCGCTCTGGGACAGGAAAGAGATATCGCCCGGGCCCGGATATGCAACCGAATACATGGCATAGAGGCTTGTCGGCGGACTGCACATTCCCATGGTGTTTGGCCCGATCATGTTGATGCCTGCGTCAAGGGCTATTGCGGCAACCTCACGCTCAAGGCGCGCCCCTTCCTCGCCGACCTCGCTGAAGTTGGAGGAGATGACAAGCACATTGGGAACGCCCTTTTTGGCGCATTCTTTCATTGCCTTTGGCACGCCGGCCGCAGGGATTGCGATCACGACGAGGTCCAGGTCCTGTTCAATATCGAGGAGGCTCGGATAGGCCCTGCTCCCCTGGATGCGCTTTTCCTTTGGGTGGACAAGGAAAAGGTTCCCTTTATACCTGCCCAATTTGATGTTCAGAGGGATTACGAATCCCCATTTTCCAGGGATGTTGGAGGCGCCGATGACAGCTATTGAGCGCGGGTCGAACAGCCTGTCAAGAGATAAAGATGTATTGTTTTCCATATAGAGCGGACAAGGTGAGTGCAAGGAGGGAAGTCTTTTTCTTCAGCTCCTCCAGGATCTCCTTGAGGGTGTGTGATATCTCGTCCAGCTTCCAGTACCAGAGCAGGACTTTCCTTGATGAAAAGAACAGGATGAGCAAAAGGACTATGATCCCTACAGCGATAAGTATCGGCGGGAAGCCAAGAAGTTTCGTGAACATAGTAAGTTGAATTTTACCCCTACTTCTCGAAAAAGGGCAATCTTTTGTTGAGGAGCAATTTTATAGATCCAGGGGACTTTTGAACAATCGGTATTCCTTTACAATGTATAAGAACCTCATAAGTTCCTTGTGGAACAAATAGGAATGTCGCAAATGTCATTAACCCATACACATTCGGCTCCCCATGGAAAAGTGTGGTGAATAAAGGAGAGGAGGAAGAAAACAAAGGTATCAGGACAGTTCTGCGATTGCAAGGCTGGAGGGTGTATGGAGTGCGGGAGGAGGTGGAGCGGGTTGTGGTGCGAGTGGACAGAGGAGCGGGAGGTGGCATGCCCGGGGGCGGCAGAGGAAGCTGTGGCATGGGATGGTGGGCGCCGCGGCTGTGGTGTAAGGGCTGTCAGAAGTCCTTCACGATGCCCCTGCCGGGGGTGGAGAAGTGGCAGAGGCGCACACAGGAGGCAGAGGTGTTTCTGCGCTGCGAGTTGAAGAGCCAGAGCTTTGGCACCGTCACGGAGAAGACCGGCGTAGGCTATTGGGCGTTGCTCCAGGTGTTGCGCCGAGCGCTTTCCGCTTTTCAAAGCAGAATGGCACACATTCGGGAGTGGTAAACTTTCTTTAAGGCATCTTATGAGCTAAAATATATCATAAACATGCAAGAGTTAAACAAAAGATATCCAATATTGATTGAGGTTATGGGGACCAGGAATTTTGGAAAAAATTGGGAATTTATTATTGCTCGAGAACCATGGTTTTATCAGATGGAACAAAGTCTTTCCCGTCTTTTGCGATTCGTTTCCATGAGGAAATTGATTTCATGCTATCGTGGCCAGCTTGGTGACGAGGAACAAGTTCTTCCAACAATATATGAGATATATACTGGGGCACATTTTTCGGGAATTAGTGAAAAAATAGATATTCATGTTCCTGTCAACGCTGGCAGAAAGAACCTTGATTTTAGGGCACAAATTCGCGGAATTAGTATCAATGTTGAAGTAAAAACGAAAGAAGATAAATTCCCTTTCGATCCCAGGTTAAAAATTGAGTCATCTATTCCAGAAATTTCTTTTTATGGTGGAAGCAGGGCAGGTGCTGATTTGCGGTATACAGAGGGGGAATTGATCCAAGAGTCCACTAAACCTGACATTCAAACGCCGCATTCTACCGAGTTGAGAGATTTGGTTAATAAAGCCCTATCGCAATTCCCTGATGGCTCTCCGAATATCTTGGTGTTGGGTCATATTAGTGGGAAAGTAAGAGATCTCGAGGATGCTATTTATGGAGATCTCATCCGAGAGGGTGAAATAAATTTGGAAAGAGGATATGGATCAACTTGGAGAAATAAAAGACTTCATAACGGTTTGTTCAGGGGTCTCAAAGGGTTCGAGGCTTTCAATCGTCTTTCGGCAATAATTTGGCTTCACCTAAACCTCCGCCCGTTTGTGGTGTGGAGAAGGTCGAGGATGTATATAAATCCCCATGCGAACTATAAGCTTCATGAGGCCATTAAAGCTGACATCATTCGAATATTTGATAGAAGACAGTACCTTCATAAAGAGCTTGAGCGGCTTAAAAATTCCCTCATAGAATTCTATAAACCGCAAAGGATCATTCTTTTCGGCTCTCTCACGGGAGATCCTGACGCTATTCATGAGAGTAGCGATATTGACCTTGTCGTTATCAGAAACACACATGAGCCTTTTTTTGAACGCTCGAGAAAGGTGATTGGCATAACGAGACCGAAAGTGGGGGTGAATTTATTGATCTATACACCGAAAGAATTTGATTCACTGAAGTCCCAGGGAAACTTCTTTATTGAAAAGGAGATTATTGAAAAGGGACACATCCTCTATGAGCAAAGGAAATAAATGGTTTGAATTTTCCCAGGAAGATCGCATGATGGCCGAACTGGCCCTGAAGGAAGGTCTTTATAATCAAGCGTGCTTCCATTCCCAACAAGGGGCAGAAAAGACAATGAAAGGATTCCTTCTTGAGAGACGAAACGAATATCCAAAGTCACATTCTCTTCTTGAATTATTTGAGCTGTGCAAAGAGGTAGATGGTAATTTTGAGGCATATTTCGAGGATTGTGAATATCTTGATAGGTTCTATACCCCTACACGATATCCTGACGCTGCCGTCGGAACACTGCCTGAAGGTGCGCCGGGAAAGACAGACGCCAAAAAGGCCATTGGCTCCCTGGATAGGATTATGAAATTTGTCATGAAGGAAGCCAAAATAAAGTAATAAAAGTCCAAGCAATATTGTCCATAGTATTTCTTGTGTCATCTTTTTCTCCCTCTTGGGCAGAAGAGTCAATTCATGCCATGGTGAAGAAAATCAAGCCATCCGTTATTAGCGACATTATCTACGATGACGAGGGGAAGATACAGAAGCAAGGGAGCGGCTTTTTTGTCTTTATTGAGGAGGGTTTCAGGGTGCTTCTGAACAAAGGTTATTCCTTTACAATGTATAAGAACCTCATAAGCCCCTGGAGTTCCTGGTGGAACAAGGAGGAATGTCGCAAATGTCCTTGACGCATACATTCTATTGATCCAAGAAGAAAAACATGTACAATAGAAAGTGAAGATATGAGACGCTTAATTAGAGCCATCTATGAAAACGGCGTTTTTAAGCCTGCGGAAAAGGTCGAATTGCCTGACCACGGGACAGTAGAGATTGAGATTGTTTCCCAAGATGATCTTCCTCTCTCGGGGCTTGCAAAAGCTGCAGAAAAAGGCGGCGCTTTTGAATTTCTGGAATCAAGCGATGAAGATATTTATTCCCTTGCTGATGGTGAGGAGGTCTAACCTTCGTGCCAGGAAGGCCACTGGTACGGGGAGATATTGTTCTTGTCCCGTTTCCTTTTACTGACTTGTCAGCAAGGAAGGTTCGTCCTGGCATCATTATTTCTGCAGATCCACAGAGGACAGATGTCATTCTGGCGTTTATCTCTTCAATCGTCCCAATACAGCAGGCAGTAACCTCGGATTTCGTCCTTCACAGCACACATCCAGAGTTTCCTCTGACAGGGCTCAAGCGTTCTTCCATTTTCAAGATGGGAAAACTCCTGACGCTTGATAGATCCATGGTATAGAGAAGACTCGGTCGAGTCTCTGAGACTTTGCAGAAGGAACTCGATCGGTGTCTCAGAAACGCCCTTGGCCTGAGGTAGTTGAATAAAGGAACAACAGGCAACCTAAACATCGTTCGTTAGAGATGATATGGCAGAGACACTGCTCGCACCCACAATATTCTCCTGATCCCATAACTTTTTTATAATGGTGGGAGTATCCTTAATCCCAATGTCGGCCATGTTATGAATCTCGCACAAGAAGCCAGACGAATCATCCAGACCCTTGAGGCCAACCGGTTCTATGCCGAATGCCCGTGCTGCGGAGAGCCTGTCTTGCTGAAAGATGCAGGGCTGTTCTATCTTGACGACTTCTCTCCCGAGGCGGAAAAGCTGTACCAACAGCGGCTCGATGAGCTCAAAGAGCGGGATAGAGAACTCCGGGCACGACGCAAGGAAATATCCAGGACATCGGAGACCGGCGCGAAAGCCATCAACATCGGCTTCCATTTCAACCGGAACGATTGCCGCTCTTTATTTGACCCCATTGATTACATTATTTTTGAAGGCTTGAGCACAAAAGGCTCCGTGAGGAAGATTCTTTTTGTGGACATCAAGACGGGCGGGGCCAGGCTCAACGATAATCAAAGGGAAATCCGCGCGCTCGTGGACCGCAAGCGCGTTGTCTGGGACACCTATGAACCGGAGGCAGGAACATGAAACCCGACATCCTCAAATTTTTCACCATGCAGCGGCAGATCTTCGGCATCTGCCCGGAATCCGACGAGTTCTTCCGCTTGAGTGACTGCCGGATATTTCTCAAGAAGAAACCCGTCCCGGATTGGATGGACAAGATCACACAGGAGACTTTGAGGTTGGAGATGGCCGAGGAAAGGCTCGATGAGAAGGAAGAGGACCTCCGGGAAAAAGCACGGGAGAAAGGGCGCCGACGTGCGTTCTTGGCAATAAAGAAAATAGACCCGGTCTTCGTCCCCCGGAAGCTCAATCCTGACGATGCCAAGGTGATATTCCACCCCGTTGACTATGTCGTCTTCAACGGAATGAAAGGGGCCAATCAGATCAAGAACATCGTTTTTCTCGATAGAAAAGCCAGAAGAGCCGATCATCGAACCGTCCAAAGGAGCATTGAACGGACAATAGAGCTGGAACACTACGAATGGCAGACCCTGCGCGTCCACGAAGACGGCTCCATTAAAACGGAATAACGAGGCTATTGCATATCTGGCATTTATGTAGGTACCCGATTATTCGCCAGAGGCGGATGCGCCTGTGGTGCAATCGGGCCAAAAATTTGCTTGATTGAGTCTTAGGCCCCACCCGGGACGGACTCTGGCGGGTAATCCATCAACGTTCTGCGCATTTCAGTGTTCATTGACTGAAGGGAAAAATAAATGTATATTAGCAATGTGTGTATGAATTCAAGATTAAGCAGGAAAAAAGAGTTGCCCGGGGGAATCTTTATACTGTCGAAGTATCTGGGAAGGAAATAAGAATTTTATTGACATTTCATGCGATGGAACGAATTGCAAGATGGGGATTAAAAAAAGAAGACGTAGTTGACACGCTTCTTTTTCCCGAAGAAGTCCTCGTAGGTCATCGAGATAGATTTATTGCGCACAAGCGATACGGGGAACATATTATGCGGTGCATTTATGAATATAAAGAAAATATCCCGATAGTCATCACGGTGTATTTTCCATATAAAACAAGATTCTATGAGGGAGGAGACAACTATGCAGATAAAATACTCTAAGGATGCCGATGTTCTCATGTTTATTCTCAAAGAGGGAACGATAAGCGATTCTATTGATCTCGCCCCTGGAGTAATTCTCCATATTGACGAGAAAGGGAACCCGGTTGAAGTAGAGATTATGGATGCCTCAAGGGTGGCAGAATTAAAAGATGTGAATCTCACAGGTTTATTAGTACCGAGTTGATATTCGTCTCTATACCGCTTCTCATCGAGTGAACCCCCCTTTTTTTATCCCATTTTTTGATAACCCCAGGAAGGCGGGTCAAATTCGCTCCCAAAGTGGGCCATAATTGAATGGTCCTCGATAGAAAAGCCAAAAGAACAGATCATCGAATCGCCCAAAGGAGCATTGAACGGGTAATAGATCGGGACAACTACGAATGGCAGACCCTGCGCATCCACGAAGACGGCACAATCAAGCCGGAGTAATGCACATTCTGGGTGCCATGATCACAATCGGGAGAAGAGCCCTTTTTCTCTTCGTTTTCCCATTGTTCGTTCCTCTCGATGGGAAATCTACAGGCAGCCTATCCACCCCTCTCTATATTATCCTATAGATAATAGAAACAAAATGCTATTTTCGAATTCAGACCTTGACAGGGAAGGAGTACCGTCATAGTCTGGTCGTACATGAGGTGAGAACCTATGGCGGGCACACCTGGACGAAACGATCCCTGCCCCTGCGGGAGCGGCAGGAAGTACAAGCGCTGCTGCCTAAGAAAACACGAAGGCTCACGGGAGTCTCTGCGGGTCAGGCTGCGCCGCGCAGAACAGGAAGCGGTATCCGCGGTGCTCTCATACGTCGCACGCCTCCACGGCCCCGACTTTCTCCATCGCGCGTGGGAGGCATTCTTCGGAAAGATGAAGGAACCCATGAGCCAAGACCACCCGGAGTTCGAGGGCCTGTTCATTCCATGGTTTGTGACATGCTGGAATCCTTCCCCGAGGAGGAGGGGCGTGGAACAGCCTCCCTTAGGATGGATGTATCTCGAAGAGCAGGGCCATACGCTAAACGATTTTCAGAGGAGGTTCCTCGAGGCCCTGCTGGATCAACCCTTCAGCTTTTTCCAGGTCCGGCATGTCCAGGCCGGTGAAGCCATCACACTGCGGGATGTGTTCCTTGAACACGAGGTCGTTGTCATGGAGAAGACAGCATCCCAGAGCCTCCACCCGGGAGACATTATCTATGGCCGGGTTATCCCCCTCGATGGGGGAGCGATCCTGTCCGGCACCGCCAGCCTCGTGATCCCTCCATCGTATCTGGATGTTCTCATTGACATGAGGGAGTCACTGAAGGGTGCCCTGAATGCGGTCACGCCAGAGATATTGCATACCATTGAGCCGCAACTTCGGGAGATGTATCTCACTTTCCGGGAAAACCTCCTGAACCCCGAGCCTCCGAGGCTCCAGAATACGGACGGGGAGCCGTTTGTATTCGTCACCCTCAGGTATGACCTCACGGTGCCTCCTCGTGAAGCGGTGGAGAAGCTCGCATCCCTGAGCTTCATCAGCCTTGAGGAGATCATGTCGGAAGCTGATGTGGGGCCCGATGGCTCATTCCAGAAGGTTGAGATGACCTGGGCCAAGCCGGGCAACAGGCTGCATAAAGCGTGGGACAACACAATCCTCGGCCACATCCGCATTGAGCCGGGGAAGATGGTCGTCGAGGTCAACTCCAAGAAACGTGCGGCGCAAATCCGCAAGGAGATCCTCAGGCGCCTGGGCGACAGCGCGGTGTTGAGTGGAGAAGAGACCAAGGGTGTGGAAGAGGTCCTGGCAGAAAAGAGGGGGCGGCCCGAAACAGAGGAGGAGCGCAAGGCCCGCGAGGAGTCCAGGATGCTCTCCAGACACCCCGAGGCGCGCGCCTTCATGGAGGAGATGTTTCGGAAGCACTGGGCGGCCTGGCTTGATGAGAGGATCCCTGCCCTCAAAGGGATGACCCCCCGTGAGGCCGCACGGACCAGCGAGGGCCGCGAGAGGCTGGAGGCCCTCCTGTTCGATTTTGATGCGAAGAACCGAATCATAGAGCCGGATGACCCGTTAGTTGTTGATGTGGGTTGGCTCCGGGCCGAGCTGGGACTTCAAAAGAGATAACTTCCCATTGCAATGCTTCGCAGCAATGGGAGCCCTGCCATACTGAAAGACAACTCTGATAGTGGAAAGTAAATAATGATGTAGGCCAGTTCTTCCGGCGGATTTGGCCGACCCACCTTCGGTGGGTGCCCGGCCTCAGAAACGCAAGGTGGGCAAAGCCCTGCTTTGCCATCGAAGAGATTCTCCTGGGCATTTTCTTGACTTAATCGGCGTCCTGCCATACTTTTCAATATTATGCTTTACGACTATCTTCCGGTCCTTCTGATGTTTCTCGCGGGAGGGGCAGTGACCTTTGGTTTCCTGTTCGCAGCAATGTTCTTCGGGCCAAAGAATCCCACAAGGGTCAAGCAAGAGCCTTTTGAGTGCGGCTTTACTCCATTTTCTGTTGTGAGGGGGCGCTTTTCCGTCCCCTTTTTCGTGACCGCAATCCTTTTCTTGATATTTGATGTCGAAATCGTGTTTTTATATCCGTGGGCAGTGATGTTCCGAAGGCTACACATTGTTGGATTTATTGAGATGGTCATCTTTCTGTTGGTTCTCGTTCTGGGACTTATCTACATCTGGAGGAAGGGAGGTCTTGAATGGGAGTGACTGAAAGAGAAATTTTTCCTCTCCCCTATGGGGAGAGGGTAGGGTGAGGGGGAGTGAGGCTTCTATGGGAGTGACTGAAAGCCTCAAGGAGAAATTTGCCGGCTCAGTCCTCGGCGGCCACTCCTTCCGGGGTGACGAGACAATCGTTATAAAGAAAGAAGATGTCCTCCAGGTGTGCAGGTTTTTGAGGGACGAGATGGGCTTCAACTTTCTCACGGACCTTACCGCAGTGGACTTTCTAAACTTTCCCGATGGATCGTCTGATAAGAATGCTCGGTTTGAAGTTGTCTATCATCTTTATTCTTTAAAAGCCAATACACGGGTGAGAATTAAGGCGCCCGTGCCAGGCGAAGCTCCAAAGATTGACTCTGTGGTGCCCCTATGGCAGGCAGCCAACTGGCTCGAGAGGGAGGTATATGACATGTATGGGATCTCCTTCACGGGCCATCCGGACCTGAGAAGGATCCTTATGTATGACGGTTTTGAAGGGCATCCCCTGAGAAAGGACTACGCTTTCAGGAAGAGGCAGCCGAGGCTCGGCTACCGGGAAGGGATTCCGGGAGCACCGCCTCCGGGCGGCGATGTCAGGGAGCTTTCGGGAAGGAAGCAATAATGCCTGCAATGGAGCCAGCAGTTACCAAGACCATGCTCCTGAACATGGGGCCCTCTCACCCGTCCACGCACGGGGTCATCAGGATCACGCTGGAACTCGAGGGCGAGAAGGTGCTCAAGGCCGATGTGGAGATGGGCTACCTTCATCGTGGATTTGAGAAAACTTGCGAGAATGTGACTTATTGCCAGGTGGTTCCCTATACGGACAGGCTCAATTATGTTTCTCCCCTGATCAACAATGTTGGCTACTGCCTGGCTGTTGAGAAGCTTCTGGGGGTGGATGCGACGGAAAGGGCCAAATACATCAGGGTGATCATGAGCGAGCTTTCGCGGATCACGGACCACCTCACCTGTATTGCGGCGAATGGAATGGAGCTCGGGGCATTCACTGTTTATTTCTATCTCATGCAGGCCAGGGAGGTTCTCTACGAGATCATTGAGAAAGTGACCGGGCACCGGCTCACGGTAAACTATGTGAGGATTGGAGGGCTTGCCAGGGACATTTATGAAGGATTTGAAGAGGATGTAAGGAAGACATTTGTTATTGTGAGGGGCTACATATCAGATGTGGAGAAGCTTCTGACCAGGAACCGCATATATCACGACAGGATGAGGGATGTCAGCGCAATATCACAGGAGGATGCGATCTCCCTGGGATTCACAGGCCCCTGCCTCAGATCCACTGGCGTCAATTACGATGTCAGGAAAGCGCATCCTTATCTTGTATATGACCGGATAAACTTTGATATTCCGCTTGGAGCCAAGGGGGACAATTACGATCGTTATGTCGTCAGGATAGAGGAGATGCGCCAGAGCATGAGGATCGTGGAGCAGGCGCTAAAGCAGATGCCTCAGGGCCCCATAAACATTTCAGATCCAGGGATCATTCTGCCCCCGAAGAAGGAGGTCTACGGGAGCATTGAGGGGCTTATGAACCAGTTCAAGCTTGTCACAGAGGGGATCAAGCCGCCAAAGGGCGAGGTTTATTTTTCTGTGGAGGGAGGAAACGGCGAGATTGGCTTCTACCTGGTAAGCGATGGAACGGGCCGGCCCTACAGGGTGAGGGTAAGACCTCCGTGCTTCCTGATCCTCCAGGGCCTGTCAAAGATGATAGTCGGCGGCCTTGTGGCAGACATAATTGCGACATTCGGGATGATTAACATGATCGCAGGGGAGAACGATCGCTAAACTACCATGGCGCTGAAATTTTCAAAGGAAAGACTGGAGAAGATGGACAGGATCATTGAGAAGCTCGGGAGCAAGGAGTCTGCCCTGATCCCTGTCCTGTTCCTTGCCAAAGAGGAGTTCGGCTATGTCTCTCTTGAGGCAGCCGAGTATGTTGCCGGGCTGCTGGGCATGACGCCGGTTCGGGTCTATAGCACTGCGACATTCTATTCAATGGTCCCAAAGTCCCCGGTTGGGAAGTATCACATCCAGGTCTGCTGGAACCTGCCGTGTTCACTCATGGGCGCAGAACATATACTCACTTATCTTGAGAAGAAGCTCGGGATTAAAACCGGCGAGACAACAAAGGACGGGCTGATTACCCTGTCGGGCGTGGAGTGCCTTGCAGCCTGCGGCACTGCCCCGGTCATGCATGTGAACAAGGAGATTTACGAAAACCTCACGGAACAGAAGGTGGACAAAATACTGGGGTTCCTGAAATAGCCATGGAAGAGAGAATCCTCCTGAAGAACATTGATGTCCCAGGCCAAATGGGCATTGAGACCTATGTGAAGGGCGGGGGCTACTCTGCCCTGAAAAAGGCCTTGTCAATGAAGCCTGATGAGGTCATAGAGGAGGTCAAGAAGTCGGGACTCAGGGGCAGGGGAGGGGCAGGCTTCCCAGCGGGCGTGAAATGGGGGTTCGTTCCAAAGGATCCTTCTCTAAATAAATACCTCTGCGTGAATGCAGACGAGGGGGAGCCAGGGACATTCAAGGACAGGGTGATCATTGAAAAGGACCCACACCTGATGATTGAGGGGGCCATTATCTCAAGTTATGCCATTGGTGCAAAAAGGGCTTACATATACATGCGGGGAGAGTTCCACACCGGCATTGAGAGGACAGAAAAGGCAATAGAAGAGGCGTATTCCAAAGGCTTCCTCGGAAAGGGCATCCTCGGAAGCAGTTATTCCCTTGACCTGGCCGTGGCCCAGGGCGCGGGCGCCTACATCTGCGGGGAGGAAACAGCCCTTATTGAATCCATAGAGGGCAAGCGGGGCAATCCCCGGATCAGGCCCCCTTTTCCTGCGGTCAAGGGGCTCTTTTCAAGTCCAACCATCGTCAATAATGTGGAGACCGTTTCCTCTGTCCCATATATCATCACGAATGGCTCAGGCGCATGGAGGAAGTATGGGACAGAGAAGAGCACGGGCACAAAGCTCTTTTCCATTTCCGGCCATGTGAAAAGGCCGGGCGTCTATGAGGTCCCAATGGGGTATCCTCTTAAGCGGCTCATAGAGGAAGAGGCCCAGGGCATGAAGAACGGAAGCTCCCTCAAGGCCGTTATCCCGGGCGGCTCTTCAACGCCCGTGCTCACGGCAGAGGAAGCCCTTAAGGTGAACCTCGATTATGAGTCTTTGGCCGCTGCAGGCTCCATGCTCGGCTCAGGAGGGGTCATTGTTATGGACGAGAGCACATGCATGGTCAGGGCGCTCATGATCCTTGAGAGGTTCTATGCCCATGAATCCTGCGGGCAGTGTTCTCCGTGCAGGGAGGGGACGGCGTGGCTTGCCGATACTTTGAAGAGGCTGGAGCAGGGCAAGGGACAGATGCCGGATGTGGATAATCTCACTGCCATAGCAGATGGGATTTTCGGAAAGACCATCTGCCCGCTCGGCGATGCGGCTGCCATGCCTGTCCAGAGTTTTGTGAAGAAATTCAGGGAAGAATTCGTTTCCCATGTTGAGAATAAAGGATGCAAGGCGGCAAGATGATAAAGTTCTCCATCAACGGAAAAGAGCTTGAGGTTGAACCTGGGACCACGATAATGCGTGCGGCAGAGAAGATCGGGATAGAGATACCCCGCTTCTGCTGGCATCCAGCCCTTTCCATTGCTGGGAACTGCAGGATGTGCCTTGTGAAGATAGAGAAGAACCCAAAGCTTCAGCCCGCCTGCAATACGACAGCGGCAGAGGGCATGCTGGTTTCGACCGACACTGAAGAGGTCAGGGAGGCGGTCAGGGGTGTGCTGGAGTTCATCCTGATCAATCATCCCCTGGATTGTCCGATCTGCGACCAGGCCGGTGAGTGCTGGCTTCAGAACTACTACATGGAGTACGGGCTTTATAAGAGCAAGTTTGCGGAGCGCAAGGTCAAGAAGGGAAAGGTCATGGATATAGGAAGGGGCATCAAGCTTGACCAGGAAAGATGCATCCTTTGCGCAAGGTGCGTGCGGTTCATGAATGAAATTGCCAGGAGCGAGGAGCTTGCCATTTTCAAGAGGGGAAACAGGGTTGAGCTAAACACATTTCCCGGAAAGGAGCTTCAGAGCCCTTATTCATCCAACATCGTTGATATCTGCCCTGTCGGCGCCCTGACAAGCAATGATTTTCGCTTCAAGTGCCGCGCATGGTTCCTGACACACACCCATTCTATCTGTCCGGGCTGCGCCAACGGATGCAATATATTCATCCATCACGCCAAATACCAATCACAGGCCCTGTCCGCAAAGATCTACAGGGAAAATCTGGAGGTGGCCAGGCAGGTCATAATTCCCCATATCCGGGAGACAATCTTCCGGCTCATGCCGAGAAGCAACGGGAACGGCAAGCAGGCATGGATGTGCGATGAGGGCAAGCTCACCTACAAGCATGTGAACAGCGAGGGACGCATCCTTATGCCTTTGGTCAGGGAGGGAGAGAAGCTCGTTTCAAAGACATGGGCTGAGGCCATGGAGGCATTGACCGTTAGGATATCAGGGGCGCTAAGCTCTTCCGGAGGCAAGGCCTTCGGCGCAATTGGATCGCCTTGGGCCTCAAACGAGGAGAACGAAGCCCTTAAGAAATTTTCAACGCTTGTCCTGGGTTCGGACAGGATAGCGGCCTGGGCAGGAGAGATGGTGAAGGGTTATGCCGATGACTTTCTTATGAAGGAGGACAGGAGCCCGAACCGGAAGGGCGCGGAGAATGTTTTAGGGAAGAGCGGGTGGGAAGGCGCTGTAAAGGAGAGCAAGGTCCTTATCATGATCGATCAGGACCCGTATTCCCGATGGAAGGTCCCGCCTGCACTTGAGGAGGCCTCACGGAAGCTCGGGCTTTTCGTGGTTTTGGGAACAAATTTAACCGAGGCCGCGAAGCTCGCCCATTTTGTCCTGCCCATTCCTACATTTGCCGAGCAGGATGGGACATTTATGAATATAGAGGGGAACGCCCAGAAGTTCCAGAAGGCATTTGAACCCCTGGGGAGCGCGCTTCCAGCAAACGAGATCCTCTCGCGGCTTTCCAGGAGGCTTGGACATAGCTGACATGCTTGACCTGATTATTGACATATTGATCATACTTGCAAAGATCGCAGTGGTCCTCGGGAGTCTTCTAACCCTGACGGCACTACTGACATGGGCAGAGAGAAAAGAGTCTGCGATGATGCAGGACAGGATCGGTCCGAACAGGGCGAACATCTTGAAATTCAGGCTCTTCGGCCTTTTTCATCCAATAGCGGATGCAATCAAGCTTGTAATGAAAGAGGACTTTGTCCCGGGACGGGCCAACAAGTTTCTCTACACCATAGCGCCGCTAATCGCCATGTTCCCTGCGCTTGTGACATTTGCCGTGATCCCCTTTGGAGACACGCTGATAATCGGAGGCAAGGTCATCCCGCTGCAGGTCGCAAACCTCAACATAGGTATCCTTTTTGTCCTTGCCATTGCTTCATTGGGAACATACGGGATTGTCATCGGCGGATGGTCATCCAGCAGCAACTATTCCCTCCTGGGCGGCCTCAGGGCTGCATCGCAGATGATCTCCTATGAGGTCACGCTTGGGCTTTCCCTTGTCGGGGTCATCATGGTTTACGGCTCGCTCGAGCTTGACCAGATCGTCAGGGCGCAGGGATCGCTTCTCTGGGGTTTTGTCCCAAAATGGGGTGTTATTGTCCAGCCCCTTGCACTCATTCTCTTCATAACTGCCTCTGTGGCAGAGACAAAGAGGGCCCCGTTCGATCTCCCTGAGGGGGAATCCGAGATAATAGGATATTTCGTGGAATACAGCGGGATGAGGTTCGGGATGTATTACCTCGGCGAATTCGCAGAGGTGGTTGTTTCTGCCGCCCTGATCACGACATTGTTCTTCGGCGGCTGGCAGATCCCGTTCCTCACTGCTGCTGGGTTTTCGTTCCCATTTGGATGGAGCATTCACCTGCCGGGCCTTCTTGTCACCCTGATGCAGGTGGGAGTATTTGCAGTAAAGGTCGTCTTCTTCTGCTGGTTCCTCCTCCTCGTCCGGTGGACGCTTCCAAGGTTCCGCTATGATCAGGTAATGGCCTTGTGCTGGAAAAACCTTCTTCCCCTCTCCCTGTTGAACATCGTTGTCACCGGAGGGGTTATCCTGGGGCTTCAATTCGCATGATCGTTACCTTCTACATTGCAGGGACCATTGCAATCGCTGCGGCGCTGGGAACCGTGCTTGCACGCGATCCGCTCAGGGCAGCCCTTTCCCTTGTAGTATGTCTCTTGTCCATGGCTGTCCTCTATGTCACCCTTTCCGCCCATTTCGTCGCTGCCATTCAGATCATTGTCTATGCAGGGGCCATCATGGTGTTCTTTGTCCTCGTGATCATGATGCTCGATCCCGGGGAGAGGAAGGCAGGGGGGGTCCGGCTCCTCTGGGCTGTTCTCGGCCTGGCAGTCTCAGGTGTTCTTCTTGCCCTGCTCATAGATTCTATAAGTGTAATTCCTGAATATGGGGGGGAGATCTCGCGGGGGTTCGGGACCACAGAGGCGATCGGGGGCGCTGTCTTCCGCCACTATGTTCTCCCGTTCGAGATCCTGAGCGGTCTTCTCCTGGCCGCAATGATAGGCACCGTGGTCCTTGCCAGAAAAAAAGAAAGAGAGGGGGGGTCATGATCGGCTTCTCCCACTACATGATCCTTGCCGCATGGCTCTTTGCCATCGGCACCCTCGGCGTCCTGACGCGGAGGAACATCCTCATCATATTCCTGTCCATAGAGCTCATGCTTAATGCCGTCAACCTCGCCTTTGTCTCATCCAGCCGCTTTCTCCATAATATGGACGGCCAGGCCATTGCCTTCTTCGTCATCGCAGTGGCTGCAGCCGAGGCTGCAGTTGGATTGAGCATCCTGATAGCGATCTACCGCGCGAGGGGGACCTTGAATGTTGACGAAGTCAACATCATGAGGTGGTGATGGCAGAGAGGCCGGGCACACAACGAAGGTGGGTCGGGTGGGTGGGGGAGGCCCGTTCAGGGCGGATCTTGATCGAAGCGAAAGGAGTGAGCGTCCTTCATGGAAACTGAACTTCTCAGATGGATTCCGCTTTCTCCCCTGCTGGGGTTCATTATAATCGGCCTCTTAAACAGGCAGCTCGGTAACAAGCTCGTGGGGCTTATCGGCTGCTCCTCAGTGGGTGCAGCGTTCATTATTGCCCTTTCATTGTTCTCCACCCATGTCCTCGCAGGTGAAGAGGTGTTGGACAAGACCCTCACATGGATCTCTTCAGAGAGCCTGGATATATCGTTTGCATACAGGCTCGATCCTCTTTCCGGCGTGATGGCGCTCGTAGTGAGCGGTGTTGGATTTGTGATCCATGTGTATTCCGTTGGATACATGCACGGGGACAGTGGCTACGGCAGGTATTTCGCCTTCCTGAACCTCTTCGTGTTTTTCATGCTCACACTCGTGCTGGCCGACAACATAGTGCTCCTCTATATGGGCTGGGAGGGCGTTGGGCTTTGCAGTTACCTCCTCATCGGCTTCTGGTATGAGAAGAAATCCGCAAGCGACGCAGGGAAGAAGGCATTCATCGTCAACCGCATTGGGGACTTTGGTTTCCTCCTCGGGCTCATCCTCCTGTTCTGGAGCCTTTCGGACGCAGGGGCGCCGGGCCTGAGCTTTGATAAAATCAAGACTGCGGTTTCCCAGATTGACCCTTCAACCATTACCATCATATGCCTTCTTCTTTTCATGGGCGCCACCGGCAAGTCTGCCCAGCTGCCCTTGTATGTGTGGCTCCCGGACGCCATGGAGGGGCCGACACCTGTGTCTGCCCTGATCCATGCTGCAACAATGGTGACAGCCGGGGTTTACATGGTGGCAAGGATGCACTTCCTGTTTGATCTATCGCCTCTGGCTTCCTCTGTAGTGGCCTGGGTAGGAGCAGTGACTGCCGTATATACGGCCACGATTGCCCTTGTTCAGAACGACATCAAGCGTGTATTGGCATATTCCACGATCAGCCAGTTGGGCTACATGTTCATTGGAGTAGGAGTGGGAGCTTATGCAGCCGGCATATTCCATCTTGTGACCCACGCGTTTTTCAAGGCGCTGTTGTTCCTCGGGGCAGGCAGCGTGATGCATGCCCTGGCTGGGGAGACGGACTTGAGAAAGATGGGGGGATTGCGGGGCAAGGTGCCGTGGACATTCTGGACGATGTTTATAGGGTGCATGGCCATAGCCGGGGTGCCTGGATTGAGCGGTTTTTTCAGCAAGGAGGCGATACTTGGTGCAGCGATTGGGAAGAGTGTGGGGATAGGTGCATTGGGGATAGTGGGGGCCGGGCTGACTGCTTTTTACATGTTCAGGTTATTATTCATGACATTTTTTGGCGAGCCGCGCTACGAATCCGCCTCAGGCGGAAAGCATGCGCACGAGTCTCCGTGGGTGATGCTGCTGCCCCTGGTGATCCTGGCGTTTTTCTCGGTGATTGGGGGTTATCTGAGCGTCGAGGGTGTCCTGCATCCGTTCTTTGGCGTAGAGCACCCGGCAGAGGGGGCTTCACATGCAGGAGGAGAAATGGTGATGGGGCTCTCTATCCTCATGGCGCTGATAGGGATCGGATTGGCAACCTATTTATATGTCATGATGCCCGGCATACCGCAGTTTATTGCCTGGAGGCTTAACAGTGTCTACAAGCTCCTACTGAATAAATACTATGTGGACGAGATCTATGACGCACTCATTGTGAACCCCATCAAGTCGATCTCAACAGTGCTTCTGTGGAAGTTCATGGATGTTGGCGTAATTGACGACCTTTTTGTGAACGGGAGCGCCAAAGCGGTGAAATTCTTCGGAGGGGCATTCCGCCGGATCCAGGTCGGCAACGCCCAGGCCTATGCGCTCTTTATTGCCATCGGGGTCCTTCTCATCCTTGGGCACTTCCTTTGGAGATGAGATCGCATGGATAATCTCCTGACAATTATCACATTTCTTCCGCTTGTCGGAGCGGCCCTGCTTTTCATCATCCCGAGGAGCAAGGAGACCGCCTTGAAATACATCACCCTGATCGTGATGACAGCGGACTTCATTGTCTCGCTCCCGTTGTGGTGGAATTTTGAGCTGGCCAACGCAGGCCCACAGTTTGTTGAGAAGTATGAATGGATACCCGGCCACGGAATTGAGTATTACATGGCAGTGGACGGGATCAGCCTCCTTCTTGTGCTCCTCACGACATTCCTCGGGCCCATAACCGTGCTTTGCTCATGGACGGCCATCACGAAGAGGGTCAAGGAATACATGATCTGCCTCCTGCTTCTCCAGACCGGCATGATCGGGGTGTTTGTCGCCCTCAACCTCTTTCTCTTCTATATATTCTGGGAGGCCATGCTTATCCCCATGTATTTCATCATCGGGGTCTGGGGAGGGGAGAGGAGGATCTATGCTGCAGTCAAGTTCTTCCTCTACACCCTTGTGGGGAGCCTGCTCATGCTCGTGGCGATCCTTTATCTTTACTTTGCGCACAGGAGCCAGACCGGCGTTTATTCATTTGATCTCTTTGCCCTTTACAATGTGGTCATATCGCCGCAGGCCCAGGACTTGCTCTTCCTGGCGTTTGCACTTGCCTTTGCGATCAAGGTCCCAATGTTCCCGTTCCATACATGGCTTCCCGACGCACATGTGGAGGCCCCGACTGCAGGCAGCGTTGTCCTGGCCGGCGTCCTTCTAAAGATGGGGAGCTACGGCTTCCTGAGGTTTGCGCTGCCATTGTTCCCACTTGCATTTGCAAAGTTCCTACCGCTCCTTGCAATACTCGCAGTGATCGGGGTGATCTACGGCGCCCTTGTCTCCATGGTCCAGCCCGACCTCAAGAAGCTCGTGGCATTTTCATCCGTGAGCCACCTGGGGCTTGTTATGCTCGGCGCCTTTGCCCTCAATGTGCAGGGTCTCGAGGGCTCCATCCTCCAGATGATCAACCACGGCCTTTCCACGGGCGCCTTGTTCCTTATCGTGGGCGTAATCTATGAACGGAGGCACACCCGGCTCATTGCTGACTTCGGCGGTCTCTCCAGGGTCATGCCTGTATTCGCAGCCGTGTTTATGATCGTGACCCTGTCCTCAATCGGGCTTCCGGGATTAAATGGGTTCGTGGGCGAGCTTCTCATCATCCTTGGGGCATTCAAGGCTTTCAAGGTATTTGCAATACTCAGCGCAACAGGAATGATCCTCGGCGCCGTATATATGCTGTGGATGTTCCAGAGGGTCATGTATGGAGAGGTGGTGAAGGAGGAGAACAAAAACCTAAAGGACATGAATGCGAGGGAGATTCTTACATTCCTTCCCATACTCGCCCTTATCGTCTGGATAGGCGTGTATCCCCAGCCGTTCCTCAGGAAAATGGACGCCTCGGTCCAGGCGCTAATCACGCGTATGGCTGCAACGACCCAGACCGCTGCTCAGCCGGTACAGCCTGCTCCCCAGCAGGGCACAGAGGTCCCAAAATGATCCAGGTCAATCTTTCAAGCATTGTCCCTGAGGGCATCGTTGCGTGCACGGCGCTCATCGTCCTTGTCCTGGAGCTGCTCCTGAGGCCAGAGGGGAGGGGGGCCCTAAGGTGGGTGGCATTGCTGGGGATCGTCTGTACGTTTCTTGCCGTTGACGACGCCTTTGGAACCAGGTCAACAGGCTTCTTCGGCATGGTCTCTTTAGAGGACTTCTCCTCCTTTTTGCAGGCCGTGATCCTTCTGGGAGCAGGATTCACGCTCCTCATCTCCTCCAGGTCAGCGCTTATGGGAGGGTATTGCCTGCTCCTGCTCCTCTCTCTTGTGGGCATGTTGATCCTGGTGAAGGCATCAGACCTCATTATGATCTTCCTTGGCATTGAGACACTTTCCATTCCCCTATACATCCTGGCAGGGATGGTAAAGACAAGGCCGAGGTCTTTGGAGGCGGCATTCAAGTATTTTGTGCTGGGCGCTTTCTCATCTGCGTTTCTGCTCTTCGGGATTGCACTGCTCTACAGCATTCTGGGCACCACCAACCTCTTTCAGATATCAAGGCATTTGAACATGAGGCCAGAGCTGATTCATAATCCTGTGTTTCTTGCATCCATGGGCCTCATGCTCATCGGGTTTGGGTTCAAGGTTGCAGCAGTGCCCTTCCATATGTGGGTGCCGGATGTATATGAGGGAGCTCCCACACCTGTGACCGCCTTCATGAGCGTTGGAGTGAAGGCGGCGGCCTTTGCAGCCCTTGCCCGCGTTATGCTTTTTGCCCTTGGGAGGGCAGAGATGGAGTGGAACTCAGTGCTCTGGGGCCTGGCTGTTGCAACGATGGTGCTTGGCAACCTCATTGCCATTGTCCAGGAGAACATCAAGAGGATGCTTGCGTATTCCTCCATTGCGCACGCGGGATACCTGCTTGTTGCACTGACATCAGGGACAGACATCGGGCTCATGAGCATACTTTTCTATTTATTCATCTATACTTTGACCAATGTTGGCGCCTTCGGCACAGTGCTCCTGCTTGAGCGAACTAACAATTCCCTCTCCCATGCGGGCAAAGTGGGGGGTGAAACAAACAATTCCCTCTCCCCAGGGGGGAGAGGGGGGGGTGAGGGGGAAGAGGGGCAGGGTGAGGGTTTGCTCATCTCAGACTATGCCGGGCTTGGCTGGCGCCATCCACTGATTGCCCTGGCAATGGCAGTGTTCCTGTTCTCATTGACCGGTGTCCCACCAACAGCCGGGTTTATTGGGAAGTTTTACATCTTCAGCGCTGCGGTGAAGGCGAACTACATCGGCCTTGCAGTGATTGGGGTCCTCATGAGCGCGGTAAGTGCCTACTACTATTTGAGGGTCGTGTATGTGATGTATATGCAGGAGCCATCTGCGCAGCCCATCAAGCTTAACACCATTGTCGGAGTGAATGTTGTCCTTGCCCTTGCTGTCTATGGGATATTGAGATTTGGCATCCTCCCAGGCGGGCTTATTCAATTGGCCTACCGCTCCGCCCGGTCTATTTTGTTCTAATTTACTTCCCTAAAGCATAATACTCTTGATAAGAAGAAGAAAAATTACTTAGTCTAATTGGGTAATAAATAATTTAAAATTAGGTTAATTTCTTTCACTCATTAAGAAAACTCATACGCTATATACTGGAGGTAATCGCTATGCTCGTGACAAAAGAGTTCCTTTTATCAAGATTCATGGGTTGGCTGAGGCAAAACGGGGAAAAGGCAGAAGACTTCACCTTTGTCTGTTTTGATGTCCATACCTCGGAAAATCGGCCCTTTATTAGAAACCTTCTTCCGTTCTTAAGGGCAAAGGTAATTCCTTTTGAATTCAAGAATATAGACATTATTAAAAACAATACAATCCCTCCCATTGTTAAACTCTCCACATTAATTGACAAAAATGGTGATTTCAGGGTTGAAGAGATCGGATACCTGGGAATTGTGTGTGTTAAGGAGAGCCAGAAAGAAAGGATTTATGTGTTATATCTTGATACTCCTTATTCTACTCATCGTTTTGACAGTGGCTCTCTCTGTATAATTGCTTCCAGAAACATGGGTTCTATAAAAAAGATGATGATCGAAGTGCTTTGTTATACAAAAGATCGTGAGAGGCAGAATGGAGATTTTATCCTCTATAACGGCATATCAGCAAAGAGGAGACCGAAAGTTTCTTGGGAGGACATTATTCTTATTGCGGAGATAAAACAAGACATTAGGTCAAATCTCAATAATTTCTTTAAGGGGAGAGAACTTTACAGGAAGATAAATCTTCCGTACAAGCGTGGGTTTATATTCATCGGCCCTCCGGGCAATGGAAAGACCATGATATGTAAGGCCATCGCCCATATGTACCCCAATATTCCATATATATATTGTCAACCGGACGGAATCGCTTCGTCCAATGAAATATTTGAGGAATCCTTCAATACAGCCCTGAGGCTTGCCCCCTCTATTCTCTGTATTGAAGACCTTGATGTCATAATGAAAGATCATCTGAGCAAGAGTTTCTTTCTCAACCTCGTTGACGGATTGTCTGAAAATGAGGGTATTTTATTCATAGCTACAATGAATCATCCTGAACTATTGGACCAGAATATCATTAATAGACCGAGTAGATTTGATAGAATCTGGAGAATTGATCCTCCAGATGAGGAGCTCAGATTCAACATGCTGAAGAAATTGATGAACGGTAATTTCAATGATGAAACACTCATGGATTTTGCCGGAGAAACCGATGGATTCTCCATGGCCTATCTGAAAGAGCTTTTCATTTCATCCTCTATAAGAGCATTGGACGAGGGCCGAGACTATCTAACAGTTGACGACATTGATCATTCCCTTAAAACCTTGAGGAAGCAATTTGTCGGCGGGAAAAATTATTATGAGAAACAGGGAATTGCCGGGTTCAAGGTGGTAAGAAATGTATAGATAACTCAATATGACAAACGTATAGAAGTGAAGTAATATATTTACAACGAAAGAGGAGGGAAGAGAATGAACATATTAAAAAGGGAAGATTTTCTTAGACTTTTTATGTGGGGTATCCAGTTTGATTCTGAGCTATTAAGAATAGCAGCAGATCCAAATAAACGGAATAAAGGGAGTTATTGGACACCAGCCATAATGGCTTTTCTGGATAGACTCGGATTCAAACTTGGCTTTAAGACAGATGTTGAAGTTGGAATAAAAGGGGGAGGCAGATTAGATATGTTGTGGGAATTAAATGATTTCCATATTCGTATTGAACATGAAGGTAATCCTGGCAAGGAGACCATTAAAAAAGCAATTTATCGGTTAAATGGTTCATTAGAAAGAGAAAAAAAAGAATGTTTGAGAATATTGATTGCATATGAGTATCCCGAAGACAAGGGCGAAACCTTGAGAAGAGTAAAAGAGTTCGCGAATGCAGACAAGAATAATTTAGTATTATGGTTTCCAGACAGCGAGTGGCCTCGTGATGAAAAACCTGTAAATATGACAAAATATGATGCTTTCCCAGAAGAAGACGATATAAAAAATATTCTTGAAGATATTCGAGGCAGCTTTGAAAAATAGAAAAGAAATTATAGATTCATAAAGAATGAAAATTAACAGAGAAAACAAAAAGGAGGGGATTTCTATGAAAATTCAAAAGATGATGAAGGAAATCTTATACGCAGTATCAATAGGATTCGTTATTTGGTCTTGTCAAGGCCAACAAGGAACCCAAGGCGTTCAAGGACCTCAAGGAGTACAAGGACCCCAAGGAATACAAGGCACTCAGGGAATTCAGGGTGTACAAGGAGTACAAGGAATTCAAGGCCCTCAGGGGATCCAAGGTCTGACAGGATCAACAGGATTGCAGGGGCCACCAGGAGTACCCTGCGATTCGTGTGTGACCACTGGATCAATAATGACCGGTGCCGTCACCGGGGATTCAATTGCCAAGAGTGCGCTTTGGGCAGATCATTTCTCTCCGTCTATTGCTCAGATGATTACAACGCCTGATACGACAGTGACATATTTCACCAGCCCCCTCACAACCTCTATTTCAGCAGTCGGGATACTGAGCGTGACAGTTCCGACATCTTGTTGGACATATAGTATGATTCCAGGAATGTCTTTTACTTATCAAACCAGGGGAGGCATCATAGATGTCATATTTGATATGGGTTTTTTAACAAGCACAGATTGGGGAGGTGCTTCTGTTATTCTTAATATTGATAGTATTACAGTTAGTGGGAAGACCAGTACGACTCCGATATGGGGGAATTCAGTTACGCTAAATATATTTTGGAATGGATGGCTCCCACCAGGAAGTCATAATTTTCAAGTGAATTGGTGTTGTAACAATGCAGTCGGGAATGATTGTGTGACAGGAGGAACTCCCCGAATGTACAGATGGTTCATAATTAAAGAAACACTTCGCTGAAAAGAAAAAAAGGGGGATAACGGACATAGTCTATGACTATGCAATGGGGGCACATCGAATTCACAATTCAGGCAAGGAATGTTTTTCTTTAACTCTACCTGATTATTACGTGTTCTCAAGAATTGTTTTAATTTTTTCTTTGATGTATTTCACATATTCTTTAGGTGTCATGCCTTTTGTTTCCTCGTGGATTTTCAAACGGGCATAGTGCACCTGCTGGAGAGCAGGGTCTTGTGGAAAGTCCCTCTTCATTTTTTACCGACTGTTTTTTGCAATGTTCTGCATCTATCACAGATGAGCTTGTTAGGGCAGCCGGTATCAGCCCCACACCTGAGGCATGGGAATATCTTTTCGGAGCGCTTGCCCCTCGCGCCTATTTTAGCCACCGAGTCTCTCAGCGGGAAACATTGATTTTATGAACTCCTTTGCGTCTTCCAGATCTTTTTCAATATCTTTACAGGAAAGGCTGGTCTCCCCCAGGCGAGGGTATCTTTCCGCAAAGTAATAACCTGACACTCTTTCACATAAATCGTAGAAATTCTTCAGGTCGGGCTTATACTTGACAGCTTCATCCAGCAAGGCATCGAGTTCGTGGATTTTCCTCAAGGCCCATCCGTTCTGCAAGAGAAACGCTTTCATATATTTCTCTAAGGTTTGTTGGAAAAAGTAACCCGCTGCTTCAGCATCTTCATCCTTTAACATCCGATGAATCCGCGCCCAGTCTTTCCTCGCTATATTTAACCAATCAGGCGGGTAGAGTGAGTCCTTTTGTTTGCTCACAGAGTAATGCCGTTTTTCAAGATATCCAATACGAATTGGTCCCCGATCTTCTTTCTCTCTTTAATCTCCTTGGGGGTGAGCACAAGAGGCGCAATTGCCAGTCCATTTCTTAGGTCTCTTATGATACGCCTCACGGTTGCCATCCTTTCGTAGAATCTTTCTTTTGTAGGTTTAATAACTAATATATCCAGGTCACTATCTTTGGTCTCTTCCCCCCTGGCGTATGATCCAAAGACGATGACTTTTTCTGCGTGATATTCTTTCTTCAATCGTTCGTTAATTTTTTGAAGCCGCTTGTATATGTCTTTGTTCATGGAGGGTCACTCCTTTTCACCATAACCTTGGTCATCTTGTCGCTCCCCTTTACAAATCTAATTATATCTCATTCTATGAGATACGCCAAACCAAAAGATGCGGAGGTAGTGACATTTATATCGAGGACTATCCGTTTCATCTAATGCCCCTGGATTCATGGATAATCCTTTCGATATCTTCTTCAGTGAGTTTTGAAAATTCCTTTTCCTTCGCCAATGCTTCTGCGTAGGAGTAAATTTCAGCCCCTTCCACAGGAATGAGGATCACTTCAAAAACCTTCCCTACATCTTTGGCAGTTTCCTCAGGCAATGACAGATGTCCATCCGGGAGAACTTTGCTGATAAATTTTTTTGCTTCCATGTAAACACCCCCTTTCTCCAGTCATATTTTAACCGTTTTTATCAAAACTTGTATCATCGGGTTTGGGTTCAAGGTTGCAGCAGTGCCCTTTCACATGTGGGTGCCGGATGTGTATGAGGGGGAACCCCAGCCCATCAAGCTTAACACCATTATCGGAGTGAATGTTGTGCTTGCCCTTGCTGTCTATGGGATCTTGAGGTTTGGCGTGCTTCCGGGCGGGCTTCTTGCTCTGGCTTACCGCTCCGCCCGTTCTATTTTGTTCTAATTGCCAATCAACAGATTGATTCGTTCCGAGATATTTCCTATACTTAACATATACGGATGGCAAATATTAGAATGTTTAGTGGGAACGAAAGAAAGGGCGAATGGCGGATCTTCACCATTGGTCACTCCGATCATCCATTGGCGACCTTTTTGAATCTGCTTTCTCAAAACAACATTGAGGTTTTGGTGGATGTCAGGTCTCATCCTTATTCAAAGTTCGTAAATCATTTCAATATTCAAAACATAAAAGAGGCGGTGAAGAAGGCGGGTATTAAGTACATCTACATGGGTCGCGAATTAGGAGGACGCCCGAATGGAAGTGAATTCTATGACAATGATGGATATGTCCTATACTCCCGATTGGCAGAGTCTCCCCTTTTTCTTAAAGGAATTAAGCGGTTAGAAGATGGAATCATGAAGTACCGTGTGGCGATCATGTGTAGCGAGGAAGAACCAACAAGTTGTCATCGGCATCTACTTATTGGGAGAGTATTGGCTGACAAAGGGATTGCTATAGAACATATACGAGGCGATGGGCGCGTACAAACAGAAGAAGAGATAACCAGAGACAAAACCAGCCGTTTAGGCAATGATAGGCAATCTATGCTCTTTAGAGAATCGGGGGATATAAGGTGGAAGTCTATACGATCGGTTTTACCAAAAGGACAGCGGCCGAATTCTTCGGAACGCTAAGGCGGGCGAGTATCAAGCGCCTCCTCGATGTGCGCCTGAATAATACATCGCAGTTGGCTGGTTTTACAAAGGAAGGCGACCTCCCCTTTTTTCTTAATGAGTTGTGTGGTGCAGAGTATATTCACGAACCGTTACTTGCTCCAACTAATGGCCTCCTCCGCGATTTCAAGAAGAAAAAAGTAAGCTGGGATGTTTATAAACAACGTTTCTTACAACTTATGGCCGATCGAAAGATCGAAGAAAAGATTAACAAGAACCAATTTTCTGTTCCCACAGCTCTTCTTTGCAGTGAACGGTCGGCGGTTCATTGCCATCGCCGACTTATCCTGGAGTATCTCCATAATAAGTGGGGCAATCTAAAAATCGTTCACTTATAGGAGATCTGCCCTGAAGATTGTCGTGAATCATCTGACGCGGATGCGAAAAGGATACATTTGTGTTGCCGGGATTGATTGTGACACAGGCAGGCATGTAAGACCAGTGCTACGTGTAAAGAGTTTAAGTACTGCGTTCCTTTTCCGTAATGGCGGTCCTTTTGATATGACCCACATAGTTGACCTGGGAAAGACCACCCATACAGGGAGTCCCCCTGAGGTAGAAGACTATTTGTTTGATCCCGAAATGGCTTCTCGATTGGGTTCTCTGAATCCAAGTGATTTCTGGAATTTGTTATATTCTGCGGCCAAGCCAACCCTTTTGGATATATTTGGAAAAGACCTCATAAAAAGGGGATCGGCTTCCTGTGCCGTAGATGTGGGAAAAGGAAAAGCTTCTCTTGGGTGTTTCGTTCCAAAGAGCAGGCCAAAATTTATTGACAGACCCGATCAAATTCGTGTGGAGGTAAGAGATAGCGAATTCGGTCTTCTTGACCTGGGAGTCACCGACATACGATTATTCGGTAAAGATCACATTACCCCCTATCCAACTGTTGTAAAGAGTGTTGCCATGTGTTTTGATGAAGGAGTTAATGTTATTTTGAGTGTGGGTTTGACAAGACCGTACTCAAGCTCAGGAAATTTTCCGCCTGTGCATTGGCTGCAAGTAAACAACATTCACTTAGAGAACAATCCAGCATGGGTTCTCGGGTAAAAAAACCCCGAATGAAATATCTTGTGGTATTTGAGAAAGCAGGGAAGAATTATTCTGCATATGTCCCTGATCTGCCAGGATGCATTGCTACTGGCCGAACCCGGAAACAAGTGGAAAAGAATATTCGTGAGGCCATCGCCCTTCACATTGAAGGATTAGAGGAGGATGGGATAAAGGTGTCATCGCCTGGAGCGTTTGCTAAATATACGGAAGTATCTGTTTGATTCTCGGCGTGCTTCCCGGGCGGGCTTCTCCGATCCCCTTTCCGCCTGAGGCGGCTTCGCGCAAGGGGGCCCTGCCTACCGCTCCGCCCGGTCTATTCTGTTCTAAATCACTTTCTTTTTCCTACGTAATAATATAAGCTGAGAAAAATATAACTATTAAATAGGCAAAAATCATAAGGCTCGAGGAGGGTATTGTTTCGGCCGATATCGGGATAGTACGATAGGTGTTTGGAGCGCAAGGCAAGGTGGAGATGTAGAATGAAAAGACAGAAGAGGATTATTGTAAAATTTCTTGCTGCAGTAATCTTAGGCCTTTTGTGGGGAGTGCTTATTGCCATCCTGCCCAATAATGCCGAGTGTAGGGAGGGCAAGGGCAAGAAAACTCCCTCTCCCAAAGCAAAGTCTAATAAGGACCTTAAAGTTGCGCTAACTTCCACGGTTGATTTTTATAGAGGGAAACAATATGTCACGGAGATCCAGTATGGGGTATCTAATCAATCGAATACGCCTTATTACGGGATAAGGGTCTGGATTCATTTTTACTACGATTGTTCCGCTCCTCATGTGTGCTCCGGCGGAGATGATGCGTATTACGAATCAAAGGAAGTAAAGCCCGGAAGCCCTATATTCGTAAATATCCCTTTCTTTGGTTCCCCATCTGTTCAGGAAGTCAAGTTTGTAAAAGTGGAAGGTTACCGCGGGTCTCTTAAACTGAATAGCCGTGACGGACGATTGAAGGAAGGAACGAAGGTGAAAGTTTCTAAACCGGCTTTAATACTGAATCCGCGCGATCCATCTATCCACCCTCGCTTAAGAAAATTCTACGAGAATCCTTATGGCACGATAGAGATGATTATGCTTGAGCAATCAAAATCTAAAGGTAAAGCTAAGGAATGGGTATGGGTTCAATTTCCTTCAAGTAATAACCAGGGGATGTGGATCGAGTCGAAGTATGTCAGTGTGGCAGAGGAATGAGGAAACAAACCGGCCAAATGCTCCACTAGCCCTATTCCGTTCTGATCCTAAAAATTGATTTACGAAGTGCGCGCCAGGGTGAGGACATCAACGGCCCTGGCGCCTGCCCTTTTCAGGACATGGCAGCACTCTGATATGGTCGCACCTGTTGTCAGAACATCGTCTATGAGGAGTACGCTCTTTTTATTGAAGATGTTTTTATCCTTGACCTGGAAGGCGCCGCTGACATTTTTAATCCGCTCTTTCATTGTGAGCCCCACCTGAGGGGGCGTGGACCGGATTTTTCTCAAGGAAAAAGTCTCCACAGGAATGCCCAGGGTTTTTCCGAGTTTAATGGCCAGCAGGGCGGATTGGTTAAACCCCCTTTCCCTTAGCTTGGCAGGATGAAGCGGCACAGGAACAAGGAGTTCCCAATCTCCTGAAAATCCCATTTCTGGAAGGTGCTCGAAGAGGAGGGCAGAAAGGAGGTCCACAAGGCCGGCCCTTCCCTGGTATTTCATCCGGTGGATCGCTTCCATGATCGGGCCTTCATAGAGTGCAAGGGCCCTAACTCGCCTGAAGGGCCTCTTCTTCCTGAGACACTCGCCGCAGAGGTGATCTTTTCCTTGCCTTGAGGAGAAGACCTTTCCGCACAATGGGCACAAGGGGCTTTCGGCGAATTTGAGCCTGGAAGAGCATGAGGGGCAGAAAAGAGATCTTCTTTGGAGAGATCCCCCGCATGAAGCGCATCGGGGAGGGAATAGGATGTCCAGTAGGGCAGATCCGGTCTTTTGAAGCCAGGAATCTGCCACGGCACTGCTTACAGGGCAGCAGAAGCCCTGCGCCTCATCTCGCTTATTACCTTCTTGTAGTTTTTCCGATGAAAGATACCGGAGCCGGAGACAATAACGCGGGCGCCTGCCTTCGCAACATCAACGACATTTTCAAGCTTTACCCCGCCGTCAACCTCGAGCTCTATGTTGTCCAGATGGTCAGCATCAAGCATCCTTCTCAGGCTGGCGATCTTGGGAAGGCAGCCGCGAATGAGGCTTTGTCCTCCGAAACCGGGGTTGACCGTCATCACAAGGGCAAGGTTTACATCAGGCAGGATCTCCTTGATGGTGGAGACCGGAGTGGCAGGGTTTATGGACACGCCGGCCTTGACCTTGAGGGCCTTGATGGCCTGTATGGTCCTGTGGAGGTGAAGGGATGCCTCGGCATGCACGGTGATAATAGCGCTTCCGGCGCGCGCAAATTCCTCTATGTATTTGTCAGGGTTGGAGATCATAAGATGCACATCAAGGGGAAGATCTGTAATCCGGGAGATTGCTTCCACGATGAAAGGCCCTATCGTGATGTTGGGGACGAAATGGCCGTCCATGACATCAATATGGATATAGTCAGCGCCTGCCTTTTCAACTGAAACGATCTCCTTTTTCAATTGTGAGAAGTCAGCAGAGAGGATTGAAGGGGAGATTTTTATGCCCTTCATTGTCGTACTCCGAGCGCTGAAGCCACTTGCTCAAGGATCTCATGTTCAATCTCTGTTGTCGTGCGATGAGGCTCGGTTTCTTTTTCTGAAAGAATAATGCGCTCCTCGCTTGTCACGGTCACGAATGTGTCTGCGCCCCTGGCCTTCACCCAGATTGTAAGTCTCGCCTTGATAGGGTATTTCTTGCGGAAGAGCCCCCTGGTCTCCGAGAATCCCACATCCTTCCATTGGGTTGAGATAAGGCCGCTCTTTTGTTCTGCGCTGGCTATAACATAGCGGTTTTGAGCGAGCACGCTCAGGACAGCCTGCCAGGTCTTTTGGAAATCCACACGGAACTGCCTGGAGATCGGATTAGAGACGCCTTCCCGGAAGGTGCCTTCCTCACGGGGGGCGCAAGCAATCAGCATGGCAAGGATGACGATTCCAACATAGATATGCAGGACTTTGAAGAATCCTGGCATGACGGCACACTGAATCACTCTGGCGGCGGTTTGGGTGGTTGTTGAACCTCCAATTTTGCGGCTGGAGGGGCTGGTGGAAATAGGTATCTGTATCCAAGGGCTGAGCCTGCCGAGCCAAGTATGGGGATTACCATTGTTGTAAGAGTAAAGTCTTTTGTGTTGTAGCATATTGCACCTCCTGCAAGAACACCTGCGAGGCCCCCTATCAGGGTTCCCCAAAAAGAGCCTGTATCCTCTACTATATAGTTACCCGTCAGATAGACGGCTGATATGCTTCCCAGAGAAGAGCCGATGCTGATACCTTCAAGGCTTGCCGTGTAGGCGCGATCCCTGTTTCCCTTTATGCTATGTGCACCAATGGCTCCACCGACCCAGCCCATTGCTGCTCCTGTTACAAGACCTACGATTCCCTCAAAATAGGTTTTCTCCCGCTTGCTAAGAACGAATTTTTCTTCCTCAAGTGGAGCTTCCTCACTAAGGATGGGTTTTTCTTCCTTAGGCGGCGCTCCCTCCTCGTAGACGGTTTCCCCCTCCTCTTTCAATAATTTGATAACATAGGACTCGATAGTTGGGGGCGATTCCTCGGCAAGGGTCATATTTTCCTTTTGAGGGAATGCATGGGCCTCCATCGCAAGACACAGAGGGAACAGGAATGCCAGGGAGCTCAGCGCTGTCTTCCGCATATGGTCCCTGCTGAGATCTTGTGTCCAAGGAGGAACTCCCTCGCATTAGTCTGCCTCTTGCCTTCCTCCTGAAGCTTATGGATCACGAGGTCGTCCCTTCCGGTGGCTACGCGGATTCCCTCGGGGCCGACACCGGTGATAGTCCCAGGGGCGGCACTGCGCCCGGCCTCAAGAGATCGGGCGGACTTCTCTGCCCTTCCCTTTATGATCTTTATACGCTTTCCATTGATGAATGTGAAAGCGCCCGGCCAGGGAAGAAGACCGCGGATCCTGTTCCTTATCTCCTCTGCGCTCTTGCTCCAGTCGATCTCCCCTTCACCCTTTGTGATGAGAGGAGCATAGTTTGCCTCTTCGTCGTTTTGGTCGCGATACACAGCTTTTCCCTGCCCGATTGCCTTAACTGCTTCCACCATGAGTTCAGCCCCAAGGGAGGAAAGCCTCGTGCCCAATTCTTCTGCTGTCTCATCCTCTCCGATGGCTGCTTCTTTTTGGAGGAGAATGGGGCCCGCATCCAACCTTTCGTTCAACCGCATGATCGTGACGCCTGTTTTTTTCTCACCGCGAAGGAGTGCCCTTTGGATCGGCGCCGCTCCCCTGTATTTCGGAAGGAGGGAGGGGTGCAGATTGATGCATCCATGAATGGGGAGGGTGATGATCTCCCTGGGGAGAATCTTTCCATAGGCAGCAACAACAATGATCTCAGGGCTTAAAGACCTGAGCGTGTTGATGAACCCGGTGTCATTCGCATCAGAGGGTTGAAGGACGGGAATCCCTCTGCGCACAGCCTCAGCCTTGACCTCAGGCGGGGAAAGCTTTTGGCCGCGTCCTCGTGGGGCATCGGGTCGGGTCACAACCGCCACAATATTTTCGCCTGAATCTATCAAGGAGGTGAGGGTTGGGATGGAAAAGGCCGGGGTTCCCATAAAAACTATTTTCATAGGCTTCCCGGGGGGTGCTGAGAGGAGGGACTGGGCCCCCCCTTTTTATATTCCCTCAGAAGAGCCTCCCTCTTCAGGCGGCTGAGATGGTCAATAAAGAGCCTGCCGTTCAAATGGTCTATCTCGTGCTGGATGACAATTGCAAGGAGCCCGTCTGCCTCTTTCTCCAGGGGATGTCCATTGGAGTCAAGGGCCCTCACCCTGACCCTTTCCGCCCTCTTCACGAGCGCCCTGGGGCCGGGCAGGCTCAGACATCCCTCTTCTATGCTGGTCTCTCCCTCCATCTTGACGATCTCAGGATTGACAAGGACAAGGAGATCCTTTCTGTCTGGTGGGGAAGGGTCTATCACGGCAAGCCTCAGAGGGACCCCCACCTGCGGCGCAGCGAGACCGACTCCCGGGGCGGCATACATGGTATCAGACATGTCCTTAATGAGTTTCTGGATTTCCGCTACAGAGCGCACCTCCCCTGCCTTCTTCTTAAGGAGGATGTTCGGGTATTTCAGGATGTCGAGGATCATCGCTTATTCCTTTGCTTGATAAATGGATTCAATCTGACGCCTGGCCTCCTCATGGCCGGGCTTGATCTCTATGACCTTCCTGAAGAATTCTTCTGCCTTGTCCCATTCCTTCCGGGCCTTGTAGATCAAGCCGAGGTAATAAAAGTTTCTCCAATTTAAGGGTTCAAGAGAAATAGCCTTTTCAAAGCATTCCTCGGCCCTATCCAGGTCAGGCTCATGTCCCGGGAATTCTTTTGTATGGAGAAGGCCAAGCCCTGTGTAGAACTCCCCCACCTCGGGATCGAGGCCGATGGCTTCTCCAAAGGAGTCTAATGCCTCGGAGAAATTTTTTTCCTGGAAAAGAGCCTTTGCCTTCTCAAATGCCCTCCTGGCAGGTTTCTCCTCTGGAACCTCCTCGTGGACTTCAGCCTCTTCTTCGATGAGGAGCGCAGAAGAGGCTTTTTTCTCTATCTCCTGTTCATATTTGGTGCGAGTCTCGTCTCTGTATAGGGTTGCATATGCCTCCTGGATCTGTGAGAAGACAGCGCGGCTCTTATCCCTGATATCGTCGTATTCCGCTCCAAGCTTCTCCGGTTTCAGTCTTTTTTGGAGTTTATTGTAGGCCATGAGAATGTCACCCTTCGTGGCCTTCCGAGTCAGCCCCAATTTCTCGTAGAGAGTCATTCTGGAGAACTCCTTATGTTTTTTGAGGATCTCAGCCCTTAAATCATCTGTCGCGGCTGGCGTCGGGGCGGAAACCGGAGGCGCCTTGGCCGAAGGGGCCTTCTCAGTGGCCAGAAGTGTCATTGTGAAGAGGAGGGAGCAGAGAAACTGCAGGACTTCTGTTTTTGAAAGTCCAAGTCCATTTCCAACTGATATCAATTCCTCTACAGTCTTCCCCCCCTCTGCAGCGTTAAGGATCTCCTCCTCTTCCCGAGACAGAGGAAGCTCTTGAGAGACATAGGACGGGTCGGGATTTTTCTTCAGGATCCGATCAGGAGGACCGACAACATTCTCGAGCCTCTGGGCAGAGTATCTATTCTTCACACCGCCGAAGATGATGCTCGCCGTGCTCAGATCGAGGGTGATCACCTCTTCGGTAAGGGGGTCGCCTGGCTCAAAGGAATAGCTCCCCTTTTCCCATTCGAAGAGGCTGTATATTATCTCTTCCACCTGGTCCACAACCGCGGTGACAAGTTGTTCTGGCTCGAGGTAGCCCTTTTCCACCAGGATGGTCCCCAGCCTTTGGTGTTTCTCCTTTAGGCTTTCCTCAAGCTGCTCTTCGGTGATGATTCCCCTCCTGATGAGGAGGGCGCCCATCCTGTCATGGGGATCATTGGAGCTTGCGAAGATGGGTTTCCCCATCATGATGTGAATGGTCTTCTCTATTTCTCCATTGTCAACCTTCAGGATGCCCGATTGGGCGGATACATAGAGATTATGGAGAACTTGAGGGAATGGGGTTGCAGTGAGGTCGCCTGTTTCCATCAAAATAAATGATAATTGCGCAGGGGGTGAAAATCAATCGTGGGCATTGCCATAGGAGCAAGATCTTAAGAATTGAATTTAACCGGGAGCCTTATAGTGAAAACGGATCCCTGTCCCGGAGTGCTTTTGACAAGCACCTGTCCGTGCAGTTGTTCTGTGAGCTTTTTAACAAGGTAAAGGCCCAGCCCTGTCCCTCCATACTCGCGCGAGTAGGAACCGTCAACCTGTCTGAATTCCTCAAAGATAGAGGGAAGGTCCTTGTCCGAGATTCCAATCCCTGTGTCCTCCACCGATATATCTACGTGGGTATCATTGTATTTTCTTGAAAGGATCTTGATCATGCCCCCTTCCGGGGTGAACTTTATTGAATTTGAGATAAGGTTTATAAGGATCTGGACAAGCTTCCCCCTGTCTGTAGTCAGGACAGGAAGGTCTGGAGGGACTTCCATGTTGATCTCCAGCTTTTTCCTTCCCTGCAGCCATCTGGCCGTAGAGACAACACCGGTCAGGACCTCTTCCAGCCGAAGCTGTGAAAGCTTTGTCTCCATCCTGCCAGCCTCGGCCCTTGCAAGGTCAAGGAGATCGTCAATGAGCTGAAGAAGGTTCTGTGAGCTCTGGTTTATCCCTGTCAGGGCCTCCTTCTGTTTCCCGGTGATAGGGCCGTAGATCCCGTCCTCAATTAAAGCGACGAGGCCGAGGATGCCATGGATTGGGGTCCTGAGCTCGTGCGTGATGTTCGCCATAAACTGGCTCTTGAGCCTGCCTGCCTCCATCAACTCCTGTGTTTTGGCCTCGAGCTCCTTCTCCTTTCCACTCAGGACCCTGAGGATGGAGCTTGTAGAGAAGGTTAAAATTCCGATGACCAAAGCGAGTGAAGTAATGTTCAGGAAGATAAATCCCATGGTAAGGGCGTCTTTATGTAAAAAGTGTTCAATGAATGATGGTTGGGGGGGTAGGATGCCTCCGAACATCAAGGCACACATGATCCCATAGAAAATAATAGTGACGACGCTCATTAGTATTGTGATCCCAAAATTTGCGAGCAAGGCCAAGATGGATATTTCTATGAAATAGATTGGAATAAATAGGCTGAGCGGTCCACCTGTGAAGTAGATGATAACTGTAAAGATGAAAACATCTGCAATAGAGTTAAGAGAGGTGCTAAGGGCAATAAAGCGGCGTGCCTGTAAGCCGGCCCACATAAGGGTATTAGTAACGAGCTTGAGAGGAATGAGCCAATAGAGGAGATGCGTTGGCAAAACACCCAGGACATCGGAGAGGATAGCAAAACCCCCAAACCACGCTGTCAGGAGATATCCGGATCTCACCCCCCAGACAAGCCTCCATCTGAACCCCTCTCCCCTGATCTCCTTAATAAATCCGGGAAGCCTCATGGACTCTCCTCCCAGGTTTGTCTGCTATTGCTGGCTTCCAATAATGTCTTTTACCTTGTTAAAAAGCTCGCTCAGCTTGAATGGCTTGACCATATAATCCTGGGCACATACATTCTCCTTGACATGTTCTTCAACGTGTGGGCCTTTATAGACAGCGCTGATGATGATTATGGGGATGTCTCCTCCTCCGGGTTTGCCCCTGATTTCGTAGCAGACCTCAAGGCCGTTTTTCTTCGGGATAAGAACATCAATGATCATCAAGTCGGGCTTCTCTTCTTCAAATTTACTGATGGCCTCAACCCCGTCAGATGCTACAATTGTGTCATAGCCCTGGGCCGTGAGGTAGTCTTTTAAGACATTGGCGCTGATATTGTCATCTTCAACAACAAGGATCTTTTTTGCCATTGTCCCCTCCTTGCTTGGTCAACAACTAATGCATATCACAGGTTATGGGTCGAAGTCTATCTGTATTTTAACGTTCCTCCTTGATTTTTTGCCGGCCTCCAGGGCCTTCCGCGCTGACGAATGGAGCGCTTGCGAGGTGCGTCCTTTCAGAAGGAGTTGCCACACAGATTCCCGAAGATCAGGAGCAGGCCCCATGATCCTTACAGAAGATGCACCCTGGGCCGTCATGGCTTTCCTTGCCATCGCTCCTGTGATTTTAAAGGCATCCGGGGCCTGGACACGGATGATCATAAGGCGGGAAAAGGGCGGATATGAAAGCTCCTTTCTCAGCCCAAGTTCGTATAAATAAAAGCTCTCAAGATCGTTTCTGACGAGGGACCCGAACACAGGATGCTCGGGAAGAAAGGATTGGATAAGAATCCTCTCCCCAAATTTCCCCAATTGGACGAGCAGATGAAGCGTCCTTTCGCTTGCCCTGAAGTCCGGGAGGTTGAGAAGGGGATCCACAGAGACTACGCCCACACATTGTGCCCTCGGCAGGCCTATGTCCAGCATCATTTGTGTTCCTACAATTACATCGGCCTCAGCGAGGCTTCCGACCGAGCCCGATCCACATGCTGCGGCCGCTGCAATTGCATCCCTGTCCATTCTGATCACGCTGGTCCCGGGGACGAGATCCTTCACCTCCTGTTCGATCCTCTGCGTTCCCGTGCCGGAAGAACCGAGACTATTTCCGCCGCACTCGGGGCACGAGGCTGCGCAAGGGAGAGCCTTATTGCAGGAAATGCATCTGAGGGTCTTATCGTGCGCATGATAGACGAGCGGCAGGTGACACTGCTTGCAGCGATAGACAAACCCGCAGTCATAACAGAAAATGGAGGTGGCAAAGCCTTTTCTCGTGACAAATAGGATGAAGGGACCCCTTCCTCTGGCAGCTATGATTGCATCCTTCATGGGACTGGACAGACAGGTCTTTTTATTTACCCTCATGTCAATAATTTCTGTCGGCGGAAGTCCGATGCCGGGCACCACAGCCTTCTTATACCTTCCATTCAGGGCGTGGAAATATGTCTCAACAGACGGGATGGTTGATCCCAGGATAACGGTGGCACGGGCCTTGTTTCCGCGCATGATAGCGATGTCCCTTGCGTTGTATCTGGGGTGTTTTTCCTCCCTGTAAATGATGTCCTGTTCTTCGTCAACTATGATGAGGGCCGGCTCCTTGAGCGGAGAAAATACTGCAGAGCGTGAGCCGAGCACGATCCGGGCATCGCCTGTCGCTGCCCTTGTCCATTCCCTCCATAGAAGGCTACGGGAGAGGCCGTCGTGGAGGATGGCCGGCCGTTGGCCCAATTTCTTCTCTATTTCAACAGCGATCCGCTGGCATGTGGAAATCCTGGGGAAGAGGAGGAGGGCGGAAAGCCCTTCCTTCATTGCTCTTTGGAGGATGTCGTAGTAGGCAATCAGGCGCCCTTCGGGATCTGTCCAGAGCAGAACCGGGGCGAATGCCTTGTTGCCGAGGCTGTCCTGGATTGGACCCACTGCCTCCAGGATTTTCTCGGGGAGCGGGGAAGATGCATCCATGACAGATGGTAGGGGCTGACGCTCTGGAGATGGTGATGCGGAGAATGGCCTGACAGGAGGAATGGGCAGCGCAGCCCTGAGGACCTCGCCGAGGGGCGAGAGATAGTAATTTGCAGCCCAGCGATAGAGATCCAGGAGGGGCTGGCTGAATGCCGGGATTTCTCCCCTGACTTGAATGATATCCTTTATCTCCTTGACCGGGATGGAGCCTGGTGAGTCGCTGAGCCCGATGACAAATCCCTGCACCCTTCTCCTTCCGAATGGGACCGTTACGCAGGAGCCGATCTGGACCCTGTCCCTCAGGGGCTCCGGGATGGAATAAGAGAAGGTCTTCTCAATAGGGAGCAGGACGGCTACTTCAGTATAGATAGCCATATTGGTGATGTTACCATTATGAGGGCCCGATGACCCTCTGATAGACCTCCCTGACCCTGTCTGCATGAAGAGCAAGCTCCTTGAGGAGCCTCTCTCCGGCGCCCTCATTTTTGTCTCCAAGCCTTTTGCCGAGGTCGTCAAGGGCTGAGGGGTCAGAGGGGAGGGCATTCAAGGACAGATCCTGGACGATCCTCAGTCTCATCTCAACCCTTCTGAAGAATTCATAGGCCCTTATCAAGGCAGAAGCGTCCTCCTCTTTCAAATATCCTTTTGAAGAGAGGGCCCCTATAGCGTCAAGGGTTCCTGTCTTCCTGACCGAGGGATCAGCCTTGCCGTGCCTGAGGGACAGGAACTGGACGATAAACTCAATGTCCACGATCCCTCCCGGGCTGAGTTTCACATTTGTTGAACCGGGCTCCCTGCTGAGAAGCTCCTCGATCATTTTCTCACGCATCTGATGGACATCCCTGGCTTCAGTGGGCCGGGAGTATATGGCCTCCTTGATCCGCTCCACTGCCTGCATACCGAATGGGATGTCGCCAGCCACGGGCCTTGCTTTGGTATATGCCTGGCGCTCCCACGGCCTTGCGGTAGAGGAGAGGTAGTCTGCAAGTGAATCAAAGGAATTGGCAAGAGGACCCATTTCTCCCATGGGCCTCAATCTCAGATCGAGGGAGTAGGCGCTCCCTTCGGATGTCTGGCGCGAGAGGGCCTCAAGGAGCTTTTCAACCATTGCCGGGAAAAAGATATAGTAGGGAACTGGCTTTTTACCGCCGGTTGTCACTCCTTCCTGGGAATATACAGCAATGATATCCAGGTCAGAGCCGTAGTTCAGCTCCCTTTCGCCAAGCTTGCCCAGGCCCAGCAGAACAAACCGGACATCGGAAGATGGCTGTCCATGCAATCTGGATGCCTCTTCAAAGGCGTATGAAAGGGATACCTCAAGGCAGGCCTCTGATAGGTCGGTCAGCTCAAATGAGAGCGCTTCTCCGCTTGAGAGGTCGAGGAGGTCCCTCGTGCCGATCCTGAGGGTTTCCGTCCTTTTGAATTTCCTGATTATATCCAGCTTCTCTTTCCAGCCCGCGGAAGAAGGGATCAGGCCCCTTATTCCTCTTTCCATCTCCTTCCTAATTTTTGTTCTCTCCAGGGAGCCCGGTGTAACGAGAGAATCAAAGAGCGAGGGGTTTGCAATAAGGAGGCGTGAGAGATACTCGCTTCCCCCGAGGATGGAGGCGAGGAGCTTCATGGAGCCGGGATTGGCCCGGAATACGCTTAGATATGTTTCCTTTGCTCCGCTGGCTGAAAGAAACCTTTCTGTCCTTACCAGTGAGAGGCCAGGGTCTGCTGTTGTTTTCAGCTTTCCAAGCAGCTCGGGCAGGAGGGAGTCAAAGGCCAACCGTCCTTCTCTCCTCAGTGAAGCCCTTATGGACTGAAGGATTTTCCCTGCTTCGCCGGGATCCCTGAAACCATATTCCTTGAGTGTGGAATCGGTAAGGGTGGGCGGCACGGCCTCTTCCTCCTTTTGAGGGGGAAGGATCGTGTCAAAGATCTCTCTTACCCTTGAGGTGTGTCCTTTCAGGGCAGCCACGAATTCTCCTTCTTTGATGTATCCCATCCTCATGCCGAGCTTTTTAATCTCCCCCTGCTCCCTGGGCAGGGTATAGAGCTGAGTGTCTAAAAACATCTGGAGGCGATGCTCTGCCTTCCTTAAAAAGGCATAGGCTTCTGACAGGGCGCGGGACTTCTCATTGTCCAGAAGCCCGGCAGATGAAAACCTCCTGAGTGCCCCAAGTGTATTTACATCCTTCACATCCGGTCGCTGGGCCCCTGAGAGGATCTGGAGGGTCTGGACGATGAATTCCACCTCCCTGATTCCTCCGACGCCGAGCTTGAGATGCATCTGGCTCAAAGACGAACCCTCTTCCTCGGTCCGCTGCTTGAGCCGTCTGATCTCAGTCATTGTGGAGTAATCCAGGTGCCGGCGATAGACAAACGGCTCGACAAGTTTCAGGAACAGGCTGCCGAGACCGGGATCTCCAGCCACTGGCCTGGCCTTTAGAAGGGCAAGCCTCTCCCATGTTTCTCCAAAGGCTTCGTAGTATGCCTCATAATCGTGAAGCGATCGGACAAGCGGGCCGCTCATCCCCTCGGGACGGAGGCGCATGTCCACCCTGTAGCAGTATCCTTCATCAGTCATCCCGCCAATGGCTTTCAGGATGTCCTCTCCCAGCCTGGTGAAGTAGATGTAATTGGAGAGCTTTGCAGGCCCTGATGTTTCTCCATCCTTTTCATAAACAAACAGGAGATCAATGTCGGAGCTGAAGTTCAGCTCCTCACCGCCGAGCTTTCCCATGGCCATGACTGCAAACCCTGACTCTTTTCCATCTGCACTCATTGGAGCGCCGTGCTTTTGCTTGAGTTCTGCCTGACATATTTCCAGGGCTGCCTGAAGGCAGGCCTCGGCGAGCCAGGATAGCTCTGCTGTAATCTCTTCAATGTGGGATAGGCCGAGGATGTCCCTGACGCCGATCCTTAGGATCTCGCGCCTTTTGAATCTCCTCAAGGCATTAAAAGCGCCTTCTTTTGTCCTGCGTCCTACAACTGTCTCCTTGAGCTCTGTGAGGAGCTCCTCCCTGCCTCTAAGTTTCAGGCCTGCCTCGACAATCCAGTGGAAATATTCCGGATTCCTGACAAGTATGTCCGACAGATACTGGCTGTATCCGAATATATGGATGAGCAGGCCGAGGAGCGCCGGGTTCTCCTTCAGAAGCGAGAAGAGGAGGAGCATGTCCAGAGCGACTTCGCTGAATCTGAAGAAGTTTCTAAAGGCCATATCAGGGTCGGGAGAGCGGGAGAGAAGGTCAAAGAGGGGCTCAAGAATTCCGGAAAATATTTTCTTCACGCGGGGTTCCCCGGCAAGGGCATGGAGGTTTATCCAGGCCCCCTTGATGTCCTCAATCCCATAGGAAGACAAAGATTTTCTCATATCCTCAAAGGAGGGATCACGGGCCTCTATCAAACGCAGAAGGGCATGTTTCTGTCCCATTGTTTTTTATCTTCGAATAGAGTATATCAACTCTTATGGAGTGGGTGAACATTGTTTCTTGTTAGTATTGCGCTTGATGCCAGAAAGGGGGAATAAGGCTATGGATCAGGAAGCGCGGATTACCAAAGAAACCGCTGCGTTTGTTGTTGTTGATTTCCAGGAAGCCCTGATGAAGGCTATGGAGCCGTCTCTAAAGGAGAAGGCCGTGAATAACCTGCGCATCCTCTGTGAGGCAATGTCAATCCTCAATGTCCCCGTCGTCGTTACGGAGCAGTATCCAAAGGGGCTAGGGAGGACCGTTCCGGAGGTAAAGGAAAAATTACCGCAGACACCTATCGAGAAAATCGTCTTCTCCTGCTGTCAGGATGAGAAGTTTATGTCCGCCATTGATGCCTTGAAGAAAAAGGCGATAATCCTGACAGGTGTGGAAACCCATGTCTGCGTCCTCCAGACCTGTCTCGATCTCCTTGCGAAGGGGTATTCTGTCCATGTAGTCAGCAATGCGGTTGCTTCCCGCACAGCAGATGACTGGAGCACGGCACTAAGGCTCATGGAAAAGGCAGGCGCATGGATCACGACTTCGGAGATAATCCTCTTTCAGCTTCTGGAAAGGGCGGGCACTGAGGAGTTCAAAAAGATCTCCCTGCTCGTGAAATAGATGCAAAGATATCGCCGTCTTTCAGATGCACTAAGGGATAAATTCGGAAAAAGGATCCACAAAGTCTCACTCAAGGCGGGATTCACCTGTCCCAACAGGGACGGCCGCCTCGCCAAAGGGGGCTGCATCTACTGCAATGACTCGTCCCTGATCCCCTCCACTTATGATCCAAAGGACTCTGTAAGGGAGCAGCTGCGCAAGGGCATGGATTATATCCGCAAGAAGAACGGCGCCGAGGGCTTTATTGCATATTTCCAGAGCAACTCCAACACATATCTTCCCGAGCTTTGGACAGGCCAGGGGTCGGATCAGGCAATAAGGGGCCTTGAGGAGCTATTCAGGAGCGCCATTATTCCCGGCGTAAATGGTCTGGCAATCGGGACGAGGCCCGATTGCGTCCAGGAGCCCATATTGGATGTGATAAAGAGGATTTCCGAGGACATCCCTGTCTGGGTTGAATACGGCCTCCAGTCTGTCCATGACAGGACACTCGATCTTATCAACCGCCATCAAAAATTTAAGGCTTTTGCTGATGCCGTCCAAAGGACCGTTGAAAGGGGGATTTCTGTTGTTGCGCACATAATCCTCGGTCTCCCCGGCGAATGTCCGGACGACATGTTTGAGACAGCAAGGGTCCTATCCAGGCTTCCTGTTGATGGGATCAAGATCCATTCTCTACATGCGCTCAAAGGGACAGAGCTGGAAAAATGGTATCTGGATGGAAGATGGAAACCCATGTCCCGTGACGAGTATGTCTCCCTTGTTGTGGATGTCCTTGAGCTGCTTTCGCCTCAAATGGTCATCCACCGCCTTACGGCAGAGAGTCCGCGCAGCATGATCGCAGCGCCGGCATGGTGCGGGGATAAACACGCAGTCCTAAACGCCATCAAAAAGGAGCTGGATCGCAGGGACACATTTCAGGGAGCAAAGCATGTCGGCTAAGAGCGAGGCACTGAGGTGGATTGTTTTTCAACGGCTCATGGAACGATACAATTCCGATTTCCTCGGCGATGAGGCAACAGTCAAAAGGATTGAGGAAGCAGTGGAGAAGGCTGCAAGGGAGCTGGAGGTCAGGGATGAGGTTGTAATTGAGATCGATTTTGTCTCAGCAAACGCTGAAGGGACCCCAGGCGGGCCCGTCCATTTCAGGGAGAAGGTCCGAAGAGAGGATATAGAGCCGCTTCTTGATGAAAGCCCCTGGATGGAAGAGCCCCAAGATTGGACCGTAAGCGAACCCAGCGCCGAAGCAGAAGAGATGCAGCCTGCCCCTTTGGGCCCGGAGCGTTCCTCGACTGGGCTCTTCTTTCTCCTCGCTTTCCTTGGGGCCCTCATTTTTATACTGCTACGCTACCTGAATCCCTGAATCTTTTTGTTCCGAAAATAGGAAATACTGCAAAGGACTGTCTCCGAAAATCAAACAGTTGTTCAATAGGTAAGACAGCATCTCTTTCCACGCAGATTGCTCTCTGCAACTCGTTATAAAATCAATTGTTTTTAGCGTGATCCCAATCACATGCCTAGGGCTCTGGCACGGCTCTTGCGATTGAAAAGGGTGTGGAGCAAAAATGCGAAGGCTTGCATCAATCATCGGATCGCTTGTTCTCACAGCGCTTTGGAGCCCTGCCACGGCCGGAGACGGAATTGTATCTTCATACAGGATAGAGATCAACCTGCCCGCATACAGGCTTACACTGTATGCCGGCGATGAAATCATAAGGAACTATTCCATCACTATCGGATCGCCGCAGTTTAAGACACCGACAGGGAAGCATCAACTCTCTCAGATAATCATCAATCCGTGGTGGTTTCCTCCAAAGGATAGCAAATGGGCCGAGGGAAAGGAGATCACACCCCCGGGGCCGGAAAATCCCCTCGGTGCCGTGAAGATGCTCCTGGCCGACGGAATCCTTCTTCATGGGACAGGCAACCCTGATGGGGTTGGGAAGGCCCTCTCCCACGGGTGCATCCGCCTTCAGAATGATGACATACTGGAGCTGGCCAGCCTTATTATCGGCGAGGACGCCTTTGGCCTTGTCAGGAAGGGAAAAACAAGGGGGTTTGCAATCAATCCCCCTGTCCCTGTTTTTGTTCGCTACAAGGTCATAGAAATGGAGCCTGCCAGGATATATGTCCATGAGGATGTGTATGGAAAGAAGAAGGGAGCTGAGATCGAAGAAGCCCTCAGGCAGGAGGGAGTGGATGATGGCTACGCAGGGCCCGGAGAGATATACACGGGTCAGTTCCGGCCACAGGACATGAGGCTCCTCTCCCGGGCAACCTTGTAACACGATCATTTGGCCCTTAAATGTGCCCCTCTTTTTTGTGCCTTATTTTCTCGACTTAATATGACATTCGGGATAAAATCATTCCAGTGCCTGAGATCAAGTTCCTCACCGATAAAGAATATAAAATTGTCAGGGCCCTTTCAGATGCCTTGATCCCCCGCGGAGGCGCATTCCCTCTTGGCGCCGAGGATCTGAATGCTGCAGAAAAGGTTGATGAATTTTTAGGATATCTACGGCCTGACATCCGCATGGAGATCAAGGTGATGATGAAAATTCTCAATTATTCCCCGCTTTTCTCGCTCAAGTTAAGAACATTCACAAGGATGAGCCTTGATGAAAGAATTGCATATATTCAGGCATGGGAGGAGAGCCGATTCTATTCCCGCAGGGCGATACTGCTGGCCCTAAAGGCACTTGTATGCATGGCATTCTATGCTGATCCGAAAGTGGAGGAGATCCTCGGTTATTCTGTCGGGTGCGTGAAATGATCGTTCAGGGAAAAGACATACAGAAAGACATCGTTGAAGGGACGGATGTATGCATTGTCGGTTCAGGAGCCGGTGGCGCGGTCATGGCCAAGGAGCTTCAGGAGGCCGGACTTCAATGCATTGTTGTAGAGGAGGGGGGATATTACACGCACGAATCCTTCACAAGCAAGCCCCTTGAGATGACCCAGCTTCTTTATCGTGAGATGGGGATGACGATGGCGCTTGGCTTGCCAGCGATTCCCATGCCTCTGGGTAGGTGCGTGGGCGGCACTACTGTGATCAATTCCGGCACATGCTTCCGAACGCCGGAAAGAGTTATTGACTACTGGCAGATGGCCTTCCGCCTCTCTGAGGTCACGATGAAGGCCCTTGAGCCGCATTTTGAGCGGGTTGAGAAGATGATCAATGTGATGGAGGTTCCGGAGGATATCCTTGGGGGAAATGCAAAAGCCTTCAGGAGGGGAGTTGAGAGCCTGGGGCTTCACGGCAGGCCCCTGAAGAGGAATATCCGCGGATGCAAGGGTTGCGGCATCTGCATTTTTGGTTGCCCCTCTAAGGCCAAGCAGAGCATGGAGCTTAATTACATTCCCCGCGCATCTGAGCTTGGGGCCAGGATATTTGCTGACGCAAAGGTTGAGAGGATACTGATGAAAGGGCGCAGGGCAGTGGGGGTGGAGGGGGAAATACTTGACAGGGCTTCACGGCGGCCCAGGGCCCGGTTCAGGATAAATGCCAAAATAATTGTTCTTTCGGCAGGAGCGATCCATTCCCCGGCGCTTCTTATCAGAAACAGGATATGCAATTCCAGCGGCCAGGTTGGGAAAAACCTGGGGATTCATCCGGCTGCACGGGTGGTTGCCATCTTTGATGAGGATATTATCCTTTGGCGGGGGGTTCCTCAGGGATTTTATGTGGATGACTATTACAACGACAGGATCATGCTTGAGGGGATCGCTGTGCCGCCTTTTCTGGGCGCGGCCGGGCTTCCGTTCACTGGATGGAAGCAGAAGGATCTCATGTTTCATTACAAAAACCTTGGGAGCTTCGGGCTGATGGTGTCTGATACCTCCAGGGGACGGGTCTTCACAGCCGGCAGGAGAGAGCCGATTATTTATTATAAGTTGAACCGGGACGATACAATCAGGATGGCAAGGGGAATAAAACATCTATGCGAGATCTTTTTTGCTGCAGGGGCGAAGACCGTGATCCCGGCACTCCATGGACTTCCTGCCCTGAAAAGCAGGGATGAAATAAAGAATATTGACGAGAACAAGGTCAAGGCCACCCACATTGAGATGATGGCTTTTCATCCCACAGGGACATGCCGCATGGGAGCAGACCCGCGCTCTTTTGTTGTCAATGCATTTGGCAAGGCACACGATATAGAGGGGCTCTTTGTTGCAGATGGGAGCGTGATCCCCTCCTCCCTGGGGGTCAATCCACAGGTGACAATAATGACCCTGGCAAGCCGGACCGCTTTCCACATAGCAGAGAATAAATCCAAGTATTTGGCCTGATATACTTTTAAGAATAAGGCATAAAAATTATAAAGGTATATATGAAGGAGGTTTGTATGGACAAATCTGTAGTGGCAGTAAAGGGCCAAGTGGTGATCCCATCAAGGCTTAGGCGCAAGTTTGGCATGAAAAAGGGAACCCAGGTTTGCTTCTTTGAAAAAGAGGGGGAAATAGTAATAAAGCCGATAACAGACGAGTATATCCGAAACATGGCCGGAATCATCCAGACCAAGGGAAGGTTACTGAAGGCTTTGATGAAGGAGAAGGAAAAGGAGAAGTAGCCCATCTCATTTTAACCCTTCCCATCAAGATTGTTTCCGCCGATATAGAGCTGGCTGCGCAGGCTGCCGAATTCAAGGCCAGCAAAAAAATGTCCTATGCTGATTGTTTTGCAGCTGCCCTGGCAAAATTGCACAAGGCCGAGTTAGTGACCGGCGATAAGGATTTCAAGCAGGTAGAAAGTGAAATAAAGATCCTATGGATAGGATAGTTTTTATAAGGTTTTAGAAAGGGCGTTGCGCTGTGATGGCCATTGCTGATGCTACTATTGGAACAAGGGTTTTGTTGATAGGGTCCACACCGAGGGAGAAAGTCTCCAGGGTAAGAGAGCCCAGAAGCAGTCCCTCACCTTGGTCGGCAATAAGGCAGAAATTAGAATGAACTTCTCCGTTAATTCTCACCTGTGCATCTACACCTTCTTTCTCCACGATCCTTCCATCCGCAAGGCGCACGCGTCTTTTTCCTGAGACCCGTAGTCCCAGTCTGTTTACAAGTTCTCGCGGAACCCAGGTATAGATAGAAGCCGTATCCACCATTAATTCAACATATTCAAACCGTGATGAGTCAGCAAAACCGATCTCGATGCGTTTGTTAAAGAGACCCATACAGAAGCAGATGAATAGAAGAGTGCTACCTGCCCAGGGTGTGGATGAGTCCAGTGAGGCCGGTGCGCATCATCATCACTCCGATGGAGGCCAGGAGGATGCTGATGACCTTGGCAGTGGCCTTTGCCCCTCCCTCTCCCAGGAGCCTCATGATCCTTCCGGCGAATGAGAAGACAAGGAAGACCACCAGGAGATTGACGACGAGGGAGACAAGCGTGGGTAGGTAGCCGTAATAGTCCACGCAAAGAAGGATGGCGGTGAGGGCGCCGGGGCCGATGATGAGCGGAACGCCGATGGGAACGATTCCGATGTCTTCAATTCTGCGGCCCGGGGAGCGCCTTGTCTTCTGGGGGAAGAGGAGGTCTGTAACGGCAATGATGAGCAGTATTAGCCCGCCGGCAACCTTGAAGTCGTCCGGGGTAATCCCGAGCGCATTGAAGATAAATTTTCCCAGGACGAGAAATCCTATTGAGACGGAAAAGGCAGTGAATATGGACTGCCGGGCGACCCGGGCCCTGTCCCTATCTTTCATCCTGAGAGTAAAGGAGAGATAGAGGGGGAGGGTGCCTATGACATCAATGGCTACAAAGATCGGGATAAGGGCAAGGAGGTAGTTGCCGACCATTGCTTACGCAATGGCGCCCGGCCTCGGAAGAGCAAGGGTCAATCTGATTTTACGGGGCGCTTTCAAGAGCTCAGTTCACAAGAGAGCTGAAGATCTTGTTCTCGTCTTCTTCCAGTCTGGAAGATGAGGGGAAGGTTTGAACGGAAGAGCAGGCAATCTGCAGCTGGTTGTTGACAAAGTCCACAACGAAGTAGTTCCCTTCCTTCCAGCGCAAGGTGATCGGAATCTTGACCTTCTCATCAATGGTCCTTTTGAGGAACCTTGCGCCGTATTTGAGACTGAACCCCGCATCCACAAGGTGCTCAATGGCTGAATCCGTTACAAACAGATGCCGCCCCTCTTTGTTCATGGTGTCTCTGAGTTTGTCAAGATACATCCGTGAGATCTGCGTCACCTCTTCCCTGGTGAGGGGATTGAAGACAATGATGTCGTCTATCCTGTTGATAAACTCAGGGGTGAAAGTGTTTTCCACTTCCTTCAAAACGGCCCTCTTCGCCGAATCAAGATTGGAGGAATCCTGGAGGAAGCCGAGGGGTTGAATGAACTTTTTGAACTCATCGCTGCCGAGGTTGCTTGTCATGATAATAACATTGTCGCTGAAGTAGACCTTTTTCCCCCTTCCATCGGTCAGCCATCCTTCGTCAAAGACCTGAAGGAATAGGTTGAGGACAAAGGTATTGGCCTTTTCCATCTCGTCGAGCAGAAGGACAGAGGATGTGTTTTCCCTGATGAGGTTTGTGAGTATGCCCCCCCTTTCGGAACCGACGATCCCCCTGGGCATCCCGATCAGTTTGTCCACGGCAACGCTGGAGTCGCGATATTCGGACATGTCGAGCCGAACCAGCTTGTCCTCGTCTCCATAAAGGAACTCGGCCAGGGCCTTGGCAAGCTCCGTCTTTCCAACCCCTGTGGGTCCCAGGAAAAGAAGGACTCCATCGGGCCTGTTAAAGTTTTCTTTCAAGGGGCCCTTGTTGAGACGGAGCCGCTGCGTTAAGGCCCTTATCGCTTCCTTCTGTCCCACAACCCTCCTTGACAGGGCCCCCTCCATGTCCGCGAGCCTTTCCGAGGTGTCTCTGAAGACCATGTCCAGTGGGATGTTGCACTCCTGCGAGATCACTTCAATGATGTCCTGATTCTTGACCGAATCATTTGGCCTGTTTATTTCGACCTTCACGGAGGCCGTGTCAAGCCAGCCAAGCGCCTTGTCGGGCAGCCTTAGGCCCCTGTTGTATCGCTTGCTCATCGCCAGGGTGGTTTCTATGGCGTCATCCGAGATCGACACCCCATAGTTTCTCTCGAGCCTGGGACGAAGGCCCATAAGGATGTCCCGTGTTTCCTCAATGCTTGGCTCTTTCACATGGAGGAGCCTGAACCTCCTGGCAAGGGCTTCGTCCTCTGAGATGAATTCCTTGTATTCGCTGAAGGTTGTGGCGCCTATCATCTGGATCTCACCCCTGGCGAGTGTGGATTTGAAGATATTGGCAGCATCGCTTGGCACGCCCATGGCGCTTCCAGCCCCGATAATGCAGTGGGCCTCATCAATGAAAACAATAATATTCTGCCTCTCCTTGAGCTCTTTGATGATCTTCTCAATCCTGTCCTCGAACATTCCCCTGAACATTGTCCCTGCCACGAGGGAGTTCATCTGGAGGTTGACGATCTGGCGATCCCTGAGCCTTCGCGGGACGGTATCGTGGTTCATCTCTATCCTGCGTGCAAGCCCCTCAACGATGGCTGTTTTCCCCACGCCCGGCTCCCCGACTATCATCACGGAGTTCGGCCTCTCCTTATGACTGAGAAATTCTATGAGCTGATCTATCTCTTTTTGACGGCCCAGTATGGGGGGGATTTTGTCCAGCCTGGCGAGTTTGTTGAGATTGACCCCGAACTGCTTGAGGTATGGGGGAAGCTCAAATTTCTTCCTCAGCTCCCTTTCCTTTTCCTCCCTCCTCTTGACCTGGTGGACGACTTCGTCCATAACCTGCTCGGGTTCCACGCCGAGGCTTTTCAATATCTGGACTGGAAGCGTATCGTCTTCCTGGAAGATGCTGACGAAAATATCAATGGAGGTGATGACAGACCGCCCCATGCTCTGGACCCTTTCCCAGGAGAGCTGAAAGAGGGTCTTCGTATCAGCGGGGACCTTCATACCCCCGCCGAGATATTGCCTTGTTATATTGAGGTGTTCTTTGAGCGTGCTCTTGATAAGCTCCGGATCAAGGCTGAGCCGTTTCATTGTCTCTTCAAATAGGACCCTCTCAATTTCTGTGAAGGCCAGGAAAATGTGCTCAACGCCAAGATAATAATGCTGTCGTTTTTGTGATTCCTCTATTGCGTGTAAGAGTACCTGGTATGCTTTATCGGAGAGTTTGTCCCGGTAGTGGGTGAGGTCAATCATTTCCTTCATCGCCCACTTATATATCAAACCAAAGGGCCGATGTCAATATACTCGACTTGGGATTCTCAGTCCTTCAGGTATTCTCCGCTCATCAGCCTCTCTATTCTTTTCTCAATGGGAGGATGGGTTGAAAAAAGTGACACGATGCCTCCTCCGCTCAAAGGAGAGACGATGAACAGATGGGCGGTTGAAGGAGCAGCACCCATTGGAATTCTCTCTGAATAGGCAGAGAGTTTCTTCAGTGCATTGGCGAGCCCATTGGGGCTTCCAGCCATCCTTGCGCCCGAGGCGTCTGCCATGTATTCCCTGCCTCGCGAGATAGCTAATTGGATGATCGCTGCAGCCAGGGGAGCAAGGAAAGCCATGAGGAGGAGCGAAAGCGGATTGCTTCCTATAATCCTTATATCCCATTTCTTAAAACCGGACACCTATTCTAATTTTATCCCCGTCTCTCTCCAGTCCTGGGTCGCAGGTCAGTATTTTGGAGCGCTTTTTGTTTGCAGTAATTTATTTCTATAGTTATATGAGATAATTCATCAATTCCTTTTAATTTATCTTTATAATCAATTATTGAGCAGGGATTTTTTGCGACAATACTTAAGATACAGGCATATTTGTTTTGTGCAACTCTCCAAAAATGTAGATCGCTAATTTTACTATCACCATCAGATTCTATTATTTCTGTTATTTCCTTGATAATCGGAGAATCCATTTCTTTATCTAATAAAATACCAGAAGCATCTTTAATAAGCATAAAGGTCCATCTGAATATCAATAAAGAACCAATTATTCCAACAAATGGGTCAAGCCAATTCCAGTGATAATATTTCGCTCCAAGCAATGCCAAAATAGCCAATACAGAAGTTAAGGCATCTGCAATAACGTGGAGGTAGGCTGATTGCAAATTGAGATCCTTTCCATGATGATGGTGATGATCATGGTCATATTGCAATATTAATACGCTGACTACGTTAACTATTAAACCAACAACTGCTACTATTAGTGCATAGTCATAAATGATTTCCATTGGTTTGAAAATTCGTTGAATGGATACTCCTAAGATGAATAAACCAACTATTCCTAAAAGAATTCCGCTTGTATAAGCTCCTAATATTTCGATTTTCCAAGTGCCAAAAGTAAATCTTTTATCATTTGAATGTTTTCTCGCAAGAATGTATGCAATTAAAGAAATAGTTAATGCAGTGGCATGTGTACTCATATGCCATCCATCAGCAAACAGTGCCATAGAGTTATAAATCCAACCAGCTATAATTTCTATTAACATTGTGGACAATGTTAAAATAACAACAAAAAGTGTTTTTCGTTCAGCAGATTTTTTCTCTTGATTGAAGAAGTGATGGTGTTGCCATTGTTGGATTTTTATTAGATGCATAATTTATCCTTCTTGAATGATTTTACGCCCAAGTTTCGCTCAAGTCATTAATAGGAGAAGCGTATCTTCGTAGATACTCAATGAGCCGTGTCCTTATGCTCAGGAATTTAACCATTGCTCTTTTAACCTAAAAGTCTAAAGCCTTATATCCAAGCATTTCACACTATTGACTGAATACGTGTACTTCGTCTATACAAATTACCTTTTATTCTCTATCTTTTGGCAAAAATTATATATAGAAAGAAATTAAAATCCAAAGTTATGTGACGGAACATATAAGAAATTAAAGGTAAATTAGACTGCAGGTTTCACTGCGCGTACAAACCCGATGTTAAGGAAAGAATCTTCCAGTTGTTTGATTTCCACAAAGCCCTCCTCCTGTAGCAGTTTTGGTATGTCCTCAATGCCAAACTTAACACCGTGCAGATATTGATGCAGCACAATATGCGGAGAAAGCAAGATTAAAATTCGCTTGTAAAAAGATGTACCAGAACGCATCATATCGGCAATTAACAGCCTCCCGCCCGGTTTGAGCGCACGTTTGATTTCAGCCAGTCCCTTAACCTGCAAATGTTCAGGCAGATGGTGCATCATCAGGCTTGAGGTAACTGCGTCGAAAGTCCCATCAGGGAATGGAAGGGATTCAATCACCCCCACGCGAAAATCGATTTCAAGTCCTGCGCGTTCGGCTTTCCGACGGGCAACAGCAATCATCTCCGGTGAGGGATCAATGCCTGCCGCCCTTCCATTTTTCCCTATACGGAGTTTAGCTGGGATGGTCACACCGCCAGTGCCACAGCCGACATCAAGAACATTTTCACCCGATTGAAGCAGGGTATTACGTACAGTCAGGTCGCGAAGTCGGTGAGCACGACCGAGAGTCATAATATTTGCTAACGCGTCGTAAAATACCGCCCAGCGTATCAGAAATCCTTCTGTTTGGGCCGGAGATTCGGGATCATGTTCGTAGGAAGCCATCAATTTCTCATGAAACGCTATTTTATCTCTTTAATAATTTTCCCCATTCCTTCTAAATCAGAGGCTCTGGCTCTATACATTCGTGCCAAGAACTCGGGTTTATACGGGGATATGGCCTTCTCTAACTCTACTAATACTTCCTGAAGTTTTTGAACAACCCTTGCGGGGAAATGCACTGTTACCATAGAATAATTCTCACCTCCTACATGAATAAATTTATCATAATTGCCGGCTCAAATAAAGGACTGCCCGATTTGTAACTATAGCTGGTCTGTGAAACGGAGAAATGGATCAAGGAAGTGACGTTGTGGCGATTACAGAAGAGCTTGGATGCTCAATCTTTCAGGTATTCACCGCTCATCAGCCTCTCGATCCTTTTCTCGATGGGAGGATGGGTTGAAAAAAGAGACACGATGCCTCCTCCGCTCAAGGGAGAGACGATGAACAGGTGTGCGGTTGACGGGCCGGCATTCATTGGGACCCTCTCTGAATAGGCAGAAAGTTTCTTCAGTGCATTGGCAAGCCCATCTGGGCTTCCGGCCATCCTTGCGCCCGAGGCGTCTGCCATGTATTCCCTGCCCCGAGAGATCGCAAGCTGGATGATCGTTGCAGCCAGGGGAGCAAGGACAGCCATGAGGAGGAGCGCGAGTGGGTTGCTGCCCCTGTCCTCGTTGTTCCTTCCGCCGGCGCCAAAGTAAAGGGCATAGCTGGCAAGCCTTGCAAGGATTGTGATTGCCCCTGCGAGTGTAGCAGCGATAGCGCCGATCAGGGTGTCTTGATTTTTAATATGGGAAAGCTCGTGCGCCAGCACGCCTTCCAGCTCGTTTTCGTTAAGGAGCCTCAATGCCCCCTCTGTTACCGCAACTGCTGCGTTTGCAGGGTTCCTACCCGTTGCAAAGGCATTGGGCGATTGCGAGGGAATGATGTAGATCCTTGGGACAGGGATTCTTCCCTTCTGTGCCAATTGTTGGACTGTCTTGTGGAAGGCAGGGGCATCCTGCGGGGAGATGGCCTGGGCGCCATACATCGCGAGCACGATCTTGTCTGAAAACCAGTAGGTAAGCATGTTCATGATCGCAGCGATCATGAGGCCAACGAACATCCCCTGATTCCCTGCAACGGCGCCCCCGAACACAATAAGCAGGCCCGTGAGCGCTCCAAGCAGAAAAGTTGTTTTTAGAGTATTCATTGGAAAAGGTTACCAGTTTCTCGGGTTTTTCTCATAATGTTTGTCGAGCTCCCTGATATGTTCTTTTGACTTTTCGTCAAGCCTTTCAGGAACCAATATTCTGATCACGGCGTAGAGGTCCCCTCGCCCCCCACCCTTGAGATGGGGGATGCCTTTCCCCTGGAGGCGCAGCCTCTGTGAGCCCTGTGTTCCGGGAGGGATCGTGAGCGTGGTCTTTCCCTCAAGGGTGGGAATGTCAATTTTTGCGCCCAGTGCTGCCTCGCTTATCCTGAGGGGAACATCGAGATAGATATCGTCTTCCTTCCTTTCAAAGAGCCTGTGAGGCGTGATGGTTGGAACGATATAGATGTCTCCTGGCGGCCCTCCATTTTTTCCTGCATGTCCCTTTCCCGCAACGCGTATCCGGGCGCCGGTGTCAACCCCTGCCGGGATTTTCACCGAGATCCTCTCCGTTGACCTCCTTCTTCCTTCCCCTCCGCAGTTCCTGCACGGAGATGATGAAAGGCTGCCGCTCCCGCCGCACATTGAGCAGGGGATGGATGTGCTGAAGAATCCCTGGCGGTTTCTGATCTGTCCGGAACCCCTGCAGGAGGGGCATGTCCTGCTTCCCTTGCCCGGTTCGGTGCCCCTGCCCTTGCATGAAGGGCATGTGTCTAAGCGCTCAACTGATAGATCTACGGTTTTTCCCCTGAACGCATCCTCCAGTGTAAGCTGAATGTGGTATTCTATGTCTTCTCCGGCTGAAGGAGCGGGGGTGGAGGCGCTGGGGCGTCCCTGCGCCCTTGCGCGTCCTTTGAAAAGCTCTTCAAAAATATCCCCAAAGCTTCCGGCGCCGGACGAATCGAAATCAAATCCCTCAAATGGAGAACCGGAGGTGTAATAGCGGTAATAGCTGCCTGAGGGATTGTAGCCCCCCTGGAATGCAGCGTTCCCGAATGTGTCGTAGCGTTTTCTCTTCTCGCTGTCGCTTAGAACCTGATAGGCTTCGTTGATGTCCTTGAAACGGGCCTCGGCGCTTTTATCGCCGGGATTCAGATCGGGGTGAACTTTACGTGCAAGCTTTTTATAGGCCTTTTTTATCTCCTCCTCGGTGGCATTCTTAGGCACACCAAGGATCTCGTAGTAATCCTTCTGCATGAAATAATTTTATAACAGTCGGTCAATGGACTTCAACCGTAACCTGTTGTGGCTTGACTTTTTGTGACTTCGGCAGAGTGACTCTCAGGATGCCGTCCTTGAACCTTGCCTGCGCCTTGTCCTTTTCAACCGAGGAAGGAAGGTTGAAAGACCTTATGAATTTCCCGTAATACCGCTCAATGCGGTGATACTGTTCTTCTTTGATCCCCTTCACAAGTTTTCTCTCGCCCTTGAGCGTGATGACATTCTCTTTCACCTCCACATGGATGCTTTTTTTGTCAAGCCCGGGAAGTTCTACAATGAGGACAATAGACTCAGGGGTCTCAAGTATATCTACAGGAGGGGCCCATACGCCAGAGCCCAATTCTTCCTCGTCGTAGCGGGACTTTATTAGGTTGCTTTCAAAGAGCCTGTTGAGCTTTTCCTGGAGGGTGACAAGGTCTATGGCTGGATCCCATCTTATTAATTTCACGGCGCTTTACCTCCTATTTTTTGTCCTCGAATTCAGCATCAATCACATCGTCGCCCTTGGGCTTCTGGGGCTCGGGGCCCCCGCCTGCGCCCGGCCCGGGAGGGGGCTGCTGCTGGGTCTGTCTATACATGACCTCGGCGATCTTGTATGATGCCTGGGTCAATCTGTCCGACGCCTGCTTGATTATAGACGTATCGTCCCCCTTAAGGGCTTTTTTTGCCTCCTCAAGGGCGGACTCAATATCTTTTATATCATTGGCGGGGATGCGTCCCTTGTTTTCATTCATGATCTTCTCTGTGTTATATACGAGATTGTCCAGGTGGTTTCGGGCCTCCGCCATCTCCTTCCTCTTTTTGTCCTCTTCGCTGTGCTCCTCGCCCTCCTTCACCATCCTTTTGACCTCTTCCTCGCTCAATCCGCTTGAGGCAGTAATGGTGATCTTCTGTTCCCTCTGGGTGGCAAGGTCCCTGGCAGACACATTGACGATGCCGTTGGCATCAATGTCAAATGCAACCTCTATCTGGGGAATTCCCCTCGGCGCGGGCGGGATGCCGACAAGGTGAAAGCGTCCCAGTGTCCGGTTGTCCCCGGCCATGGGGCGTTCCCCCTGGAGAACATGGACCTCCACGCTTGTCTGACCGTCGGCAGCGGTTGAAAATATCTCCGCTTTCCTCGTTGGGATCGTGGTGTTTCTCGTTATGAGGGTTGTCATCACACCGCCCAGAGTTTCAATGCCCAGGGAAAGCGGGGTGACATCAAGCAGGACCACATCCTTCACTTCTCCGGCCAGGACTCCTCCCTGGACCGCAGCGCCGACAGCAACGACCTCGTCCGGATTCACCCCCTTGTGGGGCTCCTTTCCAAAGTGTTCACGGACAATGTCAACGATCCTGGGCATCCGTGTCTGCCCTCCTACAAGCACCACCTCGTCTATGTCCTTTGGGGACATGCTGGCGTCCTGAAGCGCTTGCTTCACAGGACCCAGGCTCCTTTCGATTAGTTCGGCGGAGAGTTGTTCCAGCTTTGCCCTCGTAAGGGTGATGGTCAGGTGTTTGGGCCCGCTGGCATCGGCAGTGATGAATGGGAGATTGATCTCTGTCTGCTGGGCCGTGGACAGCTCTATCTTTGCCTTCTCTGCGCCCTCCTTGAGCCTCTGAAGGGCTATGAGATCCCTGGACAGATCTATTCCCTGGTCCTTTTTGAACTCCGAGATGAGCCATTCAATTACTTTCTGGTCAATGTTATCACCGCCAAGGTGGGTGTCGCCGTTTGTGGCCTTGACCTCCACAACATTGTCCCCCACTTCGAGTATGGATATATCAAATGTCCCTCCGCCGAAGTCATAGACAGCGATCACTTCGTCTTTTTTCTTGTCCAGGCCATAGGCCAGGGCCGCGGCCGTAGGCTCATTGATTATCCTCTTGACATCCAGGCCTGCGATACGGCCTGCATCTTTAGTTGCCTGTCTCTGGGAGTCGTTGAAATAGGCAGGGACGGTGATGACAGCCTCGGTCACCGGACCGCCGAGGTGGGCCTCGGCTGCCCTCTTGAGCTTCTGGAGGACCATGGCGGATATTTCCGGTGGAGAGTATTCCTTTCCTTTGATTGAGACCCTGGCGTCTCCGTTGGATGCCCGGATTACCTTGAAGGGCACCATCTTCATCTCTTCGGAGACCTCCTCGTATCTCCGGCCCATGAAACGCTTGATAGAATAGACCGTATTCTCAGGATTGGTGACGGCCTGCCGTTTGGCCACCTGTCCTACGAGGATTTCTCCGTCTTTTGTGTATGCTACCACAGAGGGGGTCAAACGGTTCCCCTCCTCGTTTATAAGAACCTTCGGTTCTCCGCCCTCCATAAGGGCAACAACCGAGTTCGTTGTTCCAAGGTCAATACCTATGATTCGCCCCATGGCAAAATCCTCCTTTCAAATCATAATTTAATCATTATCGGGCTCCAGTCAACACCCTGTATGAGTATATGTAGTTGCCCGATTCATCGGGCATCCAAATGTCCCATAAATGGGACGACTACAGGAGTACAAATGCATCTAATCATTATCGGGCCTGAGTCAACATATTGGCGAACATATGGATAAATCACGGCTTTCCTGATAGAATCCAAGCAATGGCTCGTCGATGGATTGCTTGCATTCTTGTGTTGATTCTTTCATGCAGCGGTGCCCAGGTAAAGAAGGGGCCCGATGCCAAGGAGCTCTACGATGAGGCGAGCAAGGAGCTTGAAGGAAGGAAGCTCTTCTGGCTCATCCCGGTCAAAGACTATCAGGCTGCGATAGAGAGCTTTCAGAAGGTCATTGACCGGTATCCCTATAGTCAGTGGGCCGTCCTTGCGGAACTGAAGATCGCTGATGCCACATTTCTCAAGGGGGACTACCTTGAAGCCGTGAATCTTTACAAGGAATTCCAGAAGAGGCATCCGACCAATGAGAATATCCCCTACGTGATTTTTCAGATGGGCCTTTCGTATCTGAATTATCAGGATGATCTTTCTATATTCGGAGGGATTCCCCACGACAAGGATCTCATCGCTGTGGAAAATGCCATTGTGGAATTTGTCTATGTCACGGACTATTATCCAACCAGCCCTTATGCGGAGAAGGCAGGGGAGAAAGCTGTCATCTGCAAGAATATTGTGGCAAAGCATGAGCTGTATGTTGGGGATTTTTACTTCTCCCGTAACAAGTATCAGTCTGCAATTCCGCGATATAGGAGGATCGTTGAGGAGTTTCCGGGCTCACTCGTGTTTGAGAGGGCGCTTTACGATCTCGGCCTCTGTTATGTGAACATCAACGAGTCCAGCAATGCACGGGAGATCCTTACCCGGCTCATTGAATCTTTCCCCCAGGGTGCATATACCTCTGAGGCCAGGAGGATCCTTGCCTCTATTTCTTCGCAAGCGGACAAGGATTTGTAAGGGGCTGTTTTCTTTTTTTCTTGTATGTGTCCTGTCCTGTGCCGGCAATGAGAGGGAAATCGGAGGGCTACTGGACAGGAGGGCCAGAGCGCTGGCTGAAAAGGATATTGTCCTCTACATGTCCTGCATCTCCAGGGATTACAGGGAGGAGGGACATGACTTTGAGTATGTGAGGCGGAATGTATCCGGATATTTTTCATCGCTGGATGGAGTTGAGGTTCGGTTCTCGGGAAGAAAGATTTATCTTGAGGGCAGTGAGGCCACTGTTTACCAGGATGTTATCATGAGGACCATGGCAGGTCAGGGGAGTCATAGGGTTCAAAGAGGAAGAGAAAGGCTGTTCTTGAGGCGTGAAAAGGATGGCTGGAAGATAACTGGAGGACTATATGGAAACTGACCTAAAAGAGCTTTATCAGACGGGTAAGGAAAGTTTTCACAAGGGGGTATATCCGAAAGCCCAGGAATGTTTCGAAAAGTTCATAAAGAAAAACAAGGAGTTTGCAGATGTCTTTAACATGCTTGGCATCATCTATCATGGTCAAGGGAATTTCACGAAGGCGGTTGAGTCGTTTGAGAGGGCCCTGGAGATCAACTCCAAATATACCGAGGCAGCCCTTAACCTTTCGGTGACATACAATGACCTGGGGGAGTATGCCAGGGCAAAGGAGGTTTATTCGAAGGCAACCAAGGCAAAGAGGGTTGAATCTGTTGCAGAGCTTCAGGATGATTACGCAAGGGCGAAGGTTGCCAATATGCACTCAGAACTTGGAGATGTTTACAGGAGCATTGGACTCTACGATGAAGCCATTGAGGAATACCGGAAGGCCCTGAAGCTCAAGCCGCAGTTTGTGGATATAAAAACAAAGCTCGGCATTGCTCTGAGGGACAGGGGATATACCGGACAGGCCATACGGGAATTTGAGGAAGCCAAGGTTGTTAATCCCGAGTATCCCCTCGCCGGGATCCACCTCGGGATTGCTTTGTATTCCCAGGGTAAAATCAAGGAGGCAATAGAAGAGTGGGAGGATGTCATAAGGAAGAATCCAGGGAATACCCTGGCTGAGATGTACCTCCGCCTTGTAAAAAAAGAAGCCAATCGTTGATTGGGGTCAGGCTTTATCTGCCCTTTCCGCTTTGGGGCCTTGATATAAGGGAAAGGTTTTTTCTGGCCTCTGCATTTGAAGGATCTGCAGCTACGGCGGCCTGGAATTCCGCTATTGCCCCAACCCTATCTCCCCTGGACAGGTAGAGGATTCCCAGATTGTTGTGGGCGTGTGAATGTGTTGGTTCTATGTCCAGGGTAAGAAGATATTCTTTCTCAGCCGAGAAATTGTCCTCCTTCAACTGGAGAAGGGATCCCAGATTGAAATGGGACTCTGCCGATTGGAAGACAAGGGGATCTTTAATTGCCTTCTCTATCATTATTATGGCGTCATCTATCTTTCCAAGTCGGCCAAGGGCAATGCCCAGGTAATACTGTGCAGCAGGAAAATGGTGCATGCCGCTCAGCGCCCTGCGGAGATACACGGCTGCTTCCTCGTTCCTTTCCAGGGAAACGCAGGCCCATCCCGCCTCAAAAATCTCCATAGGGTTTCTGGACGATTGGTATGTCTGGAGCAGGCCCAAAAGGTGCTGTTCTCGCATGCCTGTTTTTTCAAGGAGCATGACGAAGTAGTCCCGAAGGGAAATATCCATAGGTGACTCCTTGAGAAGGCCTTCAATTTCCCCAAGGGCTCCCCTTATATCTCCCTTTCTTTCCAGTGCCAATGCGAGGTTCTTGCGATAGAGGGGATGGCCGGAGAGATCTATGGCCTTCCTGTATTCCGCTACAGCATCATCAAAGCGGCCGATGTTGTAGTAGGCAAATGCCAGGCCGCCGTGCGCGAAGTAATCAAGCGGGGTTCTATTTAGGGCCTTTATGTATTCAACCACGGCCTCTTCATATCGTCCCAGGCGGTTTAGCTCTGCGGCCTTGTTCGTGAAGGGCCTTCCGTCAGTGAAGGATTTCCTTGCCGAGTCGTCCCAGAGAATCACCTCATCCTTCCAGATATTATTTCTGGCCCATGAGGCGGCGGACAGGAGGACGAGGAGCAGGACCGCCATCCTTGGGGGATACATATATATAATGTTAATGGGCAGGCTAACCTGTCTCCACAATGGTGTAGATCTTGTTGAGGGCGTCCTTGAGCCCTTCCTTCCTTGCCCCTCCTGCCTGGGCGAAATCCCCCCGGCCTCCTCCGCGTCCGCCGACCATCTCGGCAGCGGCCGTTAGAAGTTTTCCTGCATGGAAGCGGCCAGTTAGATCTTTGCTGACAAAAGCCACAAGGTGTGCCTTTTCATCCCTGACCGTTCCGAGCACCACGATTCCGGAGCCCAATCGCCCCATCACAGCTTCAGCCATATCCCTGAGGGTCTTGAGATCAACATCAGCCACCTCAGCCGAGAGGACTTTTACCCCCTTGATCTCCCGCATGCTGGATAAGACATCTATGGGCTTCTGCACTGAGATCTTCCGGGAAAGCCTCTCTATCTCTTTTTTAAGGGCCTTCTTCTCATCGAGGAGCTTCCTCATTCTATCCAGAAGGTCGTCCTTGCCTGAGCCGAGAAGCTCGGATGTTTCCTCGAGCACCTTCATCATTGTCCTGAAATGCTCCAGGGCTCCTTTTCCGGTAAGGGCCTCTATCCTCCTCACCCCGGCACCTATCGCCGTATCGGACAATATTGTGAAGAGCCCGATCTGACCGGTCGCCCCTGTATGGGTCCCGCCGCAAAGCTCAATGGAGAAATCTCCTATTGAAACAGCCCGCACAACATCGCCGTATTTTTCTCCAAATAGCGCGATGACCCCTTTCCCAAGGGCGTCCTTATATGCCATGGCCTCGGTCTTCACCGGATGATTTTCCCTGATCCGTGCATTGACCATATCCTCAATGGCAGAAATCTCCTCGCTTTTCAAAGCTTTCCCAAAGGTGAAATCGAAGCGGAACCTGTCCGGCGTCACAAGGGAACCTGCCTGCCTGACATGCTCCCCAAGGGTCTTCCTCAGGGCCCAGTGGAGCAAATGGGTTGAAGTATGGTTGGCTGCCGTTGCCGCCCTTAGGTCGGGATCTACAAGAAGACGCACGCGGTCGCCGCTTTTAAAGGCCCCCTGTGTTGCCTTCCCGATGTGAGAGATCACCTCCTCCGACGGCTTCATGCATGTCTCTACGACAAAGGTGCTTTTTCCTCCCTCGATCTTCCCCTGATCGCCAACCTGTCCCCCGCTTTCCCCGTAAAAAGGGGTTTCCTCCACGATCAGCTCCCCAGGTTCGCCTTCGCGGAGCATATCAACCGGCTTTCCATCCTTGAAGATGCCGATAATCTTGGATTCTCCAACGAGGCTGTTATACCCCGTGAACCTCGTGCGCGGTGGAGTTTGGGTTATTGTGGGAATACCAAAACTTTCGGCACTGGGAATGCCTCCCGCTCCGGAGATCAATTGCGGCCTGGATGCCCTGGCCCTCTCTCTCTGCGCCTCCATTTCCCTCTGGAACCCCTCCTCGTCCAGATTAAAACCCTCCTCCCTGGCCATATCGCGCGTCATATCCATTGGGAACCCGAAGGTGTCATAGAGTCTGAACGCAACTTCCCCGGGGATGCCCCTTAGACCGGCATTCTTAAGCTTTAAGACCTCCTGATAGAAGATCTCCATGCCCCTTTCCAGGGTTTCAAGGAACCTCTCCTCTTCGGCCTTGATGGTCTCAGACACGAACGACTCCTGATGAGCCAGCTCAGGATACGGCTCCTTCATCAGCCGAACGACCGTGTGCGAGATTTTGTGAAGGAAGGGGCCGTCAATGTCGAGCTTCTTTCCGTGGCGGCTCGCCCTCCGCATGATCCTTCTCAGGACATATCCCCGCCCCTCGTTTGAGGGAAGTATCCCCTCTGCGACAAGAAATGTCATGGCACGGGCATGATCGGAGATTGCCCTGAAAGATGTCTCCGTGCCGGATTTTTCCGAAGCCTTTGGCAGCAGCTTTTTTATTTGCTTAATGAGGGGAAGGAAGAGGTCGGTCTCATAGTTGTTCTTCACGCCCTGAAGCACGGCTGCGGTCCTTTCCAACCCCATGCCGGTATCTATGCTCGGCCTGGGGAGGGGAGAGAGGATCCCCTTTTCATCCCTGTTGAACTGCATGAAGACGAGGTTCCAGAGCTCGAGGAACCTATCGCATGTGCAGGTGATGTCGCACTGGGGCCGACGGCATCCAACCTCCGGTCCCTGGTCAATGATCACCTCAGAGCATGGACCGCATGGGCCTACATCCCCCATGGTCCAGAAGTTGTCTTCCTCTCCCCGCCTGACGATCCTGTCTGCCGGGGCAGATGAAATCTTTTTCCAGAGCACGAACGACTCCTCGTCATCTTTGTAGATCGTTATCCAGAGATCTTTCCTGGGCAGGGAGAAATTTTTGATCAATAGCTCCCATGCGAACGAGATGGCGTCTTCCTTGAAATAATCGCCGAAGGAGAAATTGCCCAGCATTTCAAAGAAGGTATGGTGCCTGAGTGTATAACCGACATTCTCCAGGTCGTTATGCTTTCCTCCTGCCCTCAGGCATTTCTGGGCTGTGGCGGCCCGTTTGTATGGTCTGGGTTCCTCGCCCAGGAAGGTTCTTTTGAATTGCACCATTCCGGCATTGGTGAAAAGCAGCGAAGGGTCATCGTGCGGGACAAGCGGAGAGCTCGGAAGGACCGTGTGTCCCTTTCCTTCAAAATACTTCAGAAATGCCCTTCTGATCTCAACGCTCTTCATAGTGCAGGTTCTTCTGGCTGACAGCTTACGGCAAGGGGTGTTTTAGAACCGTTCGAATGTATCGTCGGTCCCTTCGCCCTTGCTGCCCTCGGATCCCTCTGCCTTCTTCTTGTCGAAATCCTCCCAGGTGAGGTCGCTGGTGGCAGTGATCCCCTTGACCCTGAGGGCGAAATCGTCCGGGTTGCTGGCCTGCCTTAGTGCTTCATCGTAGGTGATAAACTGTCCCCTGAAAAGGTGAAGCAGTGACTGGTCGAAGGTCTGCATCTTGTAGGTTGTAAATCCCTTGGCTATTGAATCAGGGATCTCCTTGGTTCTGTCCTTGTCTATAATAAGCTCCTTCACATGCGCCGTGACAATGAGTATCTCAACGGCGGGCACTCGCCCCTTTCCATCCGCCCTTGGAACGAGCCTCTGGGAGATGACCGCTTTGAGCACAGAGGCGAGCTGGAGCCTTATGGCCTTTTGCTGATACGGAGGGAACACGGATACTATCCTCGTGATGCTTTCGGTTGCGTCAAGCGTATGGAGAGTGGAAAGGACAAGGTGTCCTGTCTCTGCTGCAGTCAATGCTGTCTCGATTGTCTCAAAGTCCCTCATTTCGCCAACAAGGACAACATCCGGATCCTGCCTGAGGGCTGCCCTAAGTGCGTTGGCGAAGGAGTGCGTGTCAACCCCAAGCTCCCTCTGGTTAACAATGCTCCTCTTGTCCCTGATGAGGTATTCAATGGGGTCCTCGATTGTGATGATATGGCATGCCTGGTTGGCGTTTATGTAGTCCACCATTGTTGCAAGCGTTGTGGACTTTCCTGAGCCTGTGGTTCCGGTGCACAGGATAAGCCCCCGTTCGGACAGGGCGATCTTCTCCAGGACCTTCGGAAGATTGAGCTGCTCTATGGATGCGATACCGAATGGTATGACCCTCAGGACCAATCCGAGCGTGCCCCTCTGCTGAAAGGTGTTGACCCTGAAGCGTCCAAGGCCGGGGACACCGTATGCCAGGTCGATCTCCAGGTGCTGCTTGAACTTGTCCTTCTGAACGGGGTTCATGATGCCGAATGCCATCCTGTTGACATCTTCTGGGGTCAGCCTCGCGGCATCCTTGAGGGGGAGGAGGCGTCCGTGGATCCTGAAGATCGGCGGCAGGCCTGCCTTTAGGTGGATGTCCGAAGCCGAGTTCTGAATTGCAATCTTGAGGATGTCATTCAGTTCAAGGGGCATTGATCCTCCTTTAGGGTTTAAATGCCAGGACGCCGATAAAAACCCCCATCACTGCTAATATCAGCCCCATGAATGCTCCGCCATATGTAATTGTTTTTTCAAATGAGCGAAATTCGGTGGTAAGAGCATTGACATTTTCACTCAAAGAACGGAGGGTAGCGAGAATCTCGCTATATGTCATACCCTTCGCCTCAAGGAGGTGCTCAATATCTCTTCCTGAGAGGCCCATCTGGTCTTGATACGGACCAGAATATGGTTTTCCAGCAGGTTCATTGAGTCTGTGAAGTTCGATGCTCACTAAAGAATCCTTGTAATGGAGTGAAATTGGATTTGGGCTTAGGTTAATGAGCCCTATTGTCAGGATCCCTCTATAGCCAGGATCTATTTGTGGTCCAGTGGCAGCAAAAAGGCCCTTCCTCGAGTAATAAGATCGTATTCCAATCCTTGCTGCGAAATGTGGAGGAAGTTCTATCGCTTCAAAGGTTGTGACTACTCCAAAATCTCCCGGCTCTAAAATAATAAACCCCTTTTCCCTGATGTTTATTCTCTCCTTTGCTGTTGTTGTAAAGCCTTCCTCACCAACCCTCATATCATAGCTTGCTGGCTGGACGCATGAAGGTTCAAAGTTTTTTATCTTTATCTCCCCAGCATCTATGGCATTGTGGATTTGTTTGTCATTGAGAATCATCTTTTCCTCCCTAAGGGGTTGAAGCAGCGCGGCCCGGACGAGGAGCGTGTCCTGCTTCCCCTTTCTTTGGGGCGGGGCCCGCTTCCTTATCCGCCTGGGAAGGATGCACGGCTTTCCCGGTGCTCTCTTTGGGTGCCGTCGGGATATGATGAAGGGACATGATCTTATGTGCTATGGAGTTTGCGACATCCTTGTGCTCTTTCAGATATGCCCTGGCCTGCTCTCTTCCCTGGCCTATCCGTTCTCCGTTGAAGGAGAACCATGTTCCGCTTTTCTCAATGACCTTTGCCTCAAGCCCCAGGTCAAGGAGCTCTCCCTCCCTGGAAATCCCCTCGCCGTAGAGAATGTCGAACTCGGCCTCGCGGAACGGAGGAGCAAGCTTGTTTTTTACAACCTTCACCCTGGTGCGGCTTCCTACAACGACATCCCCTTCCTTGAGTGTTCCGATCCTTCTTATGTCAAGGCGCACAGACGAGTAGAATTTCAGGGCATTCCCGCCCGTGGTTGTTTCTGGATTTCCGAACATCACGCCGATTCGCATCCTGATCTGGTTTGTGAAGACCACGAGGGTCTGGGAACGGGATATGTTGGATGTGAGTTTTCTAAGCGCCTGGCTCATGAGCCTGGCCTGCGCGCCCATGGTGGGCTCGCCCATCTCTCCGTCAATCTCTGATTTGGGGGTGAGCGCTGCCACACTGTCAATGGTCAACACATCAACGGCGCCGCTGCGCACGAGGGTGTCTGCGATCTCCAGGGCCTGTTCTCCGGTGTCGGGCTGTGATATAAGGAGATCGTCTGTCCTGACGCCGAGCCTCCTTGCATAGGACACATCCAGGGCGTGCTCCGCATCTATGAACGCCGCAATCCCTCCGTTTTTCTGGGCCTCAGCAATGATATGAAGCGCGAGGGTGGTCTTGCCCGAGGCCTCGGGCCCGAAGATCTCCACAACCCGGCCCCTGGGAACGCCCCCGATGCCGAGGGCGATGTCAAGGCCAAGGGATGCTGTGGAGATTATCGGGACATCCGGCAGGACCTCTTCGGCCCCAAGCCTCATGATCGCTCCCTTGCCGAACTGCTTTTCTATTGTATTAAGTGCGAGCTCAATGGCTTTTTCTTTGTTTGAATCCTGTGCCATGTTTTCTCCTCCTTCTAATTCTGCCCAAATGGGACTGACCTAACCCTACTATATTCGGCGCCGCTTGGCAAGAGCGTGCTCTTGAACAGGATGAGCTCTCTGGCGACGAAAGACCCCACCTCCCTGTCTTTCCAGCTTTCAAAGAACGGCAGGAGTTTCTCCTGTCCCCTCGGAGACCTGACCCTGCCGAGGGTAAGGTGGGGGTGAAATTTTCTTGTCTCTCTCTGAAAGCCCACGCCTTCCATCTCTGCCTCAATCCTCTCATAAAGCGTGCCGAGCTGCTCGGGCCCTGTGATTCCCACCCAAACCACCCTTGGTCTCGTTGTGGAAGGGAAGGCTCCGAGGCCATTAAGTCGTATTTCCATGGGCAATATCCCCTTTGCCGCCCTGTCCATTCCATCTGTGATCGGAGCCAGTTTGTCTTCAGGGATGTTTCCGAGGAACTTGAGGGTGAGATGGATCCCCTCTGTCTTTACCCACCGGACATCGGCGCCTGTTTTCTTGAGCTCATCCTGGATCTTCTGCAGTGTCTCCCTGATCTCTGCGCCGATGTCCATCGCAATAAACACCCTCACTGGGGTCAGGTCTTTACTTTTAGCATTTTTCATCCGCTCATGAGGCGCCTTCTCGCCAGATCCAGGGCAGCTTCTGAGGCGATGAGTGTAACCTGCTCCCGGGTTCCGGGAAAGACAAGGTTCACGGCCTCGTCTCCATCCGGTCCAGAGAGGGCAATATAAACCGTGCCCACAGGCTTCTTCCTGGTTCCTCCGGTCGGGCCCGCGATCCCGGTGATTGAAAGACCGTATGTTGTCCCTGCCCGCCTCCTTGCTCCCCTGGCCATCTCCAGGGCTGCCTTTTCACTGACGGCGCCGTATTTCTTCAATGTGGTTTTTTTTACGCCGAGAAGGTCAACCTTGGAGCGATCCGAATAACAGACAAAACCCCTCTCCATGTATCGTGAGCTTCCCGGGATGCGTGTTAACCTGTGGAAAATATATCCTCCTGTGCAGGATTCCGCGACTGCGATGGTCGCCCTTTTTTTTAAGAGGAGCCTTCCAACAACCCCTTCCATGCTATCCTTATCAATTCCAAAGACATGGGGATATAGAAGCTTCCTGACCGTTTTTTCTGCCCTGCGCAGGTGCTGCGGGCCGTTTTTACCCCGTGCGATTAGCTTCACATGCACCTCAGGGAAATGGGGGTAGAACCCCATCTTTATGCCGGGCAGGTCCGTATCCTTCAGAAGGTAGTCAATCCTCGACTCGGGAAGTCCGAAGACCTTGAGCCACTTCACGGCAATGGGCTCTCCTCTACCAAGAAAAGGGACAATGTGCGCGTCCAGCATCCAGTGGAACTCCCCTGGCACTCCGGGCAGGAAGAAGACCGTTGACCTTCCGTGGCGCAGGCGGAAGCCCCAGGCTGTCCCCTTCTCGTTTCTCAGGGGCTCAGATCCATCGGGGAACATCGCCTGCTTGATGTTGGTTGGAGCCATCTCCCTTCTCAAGAGATGAAATCTTTCCTGGATATGTTTGAGGGCCTGCGCGTTGATCCTGAGCCTTCTTTTGAAGGCCCTGGAGGCCGCCTCCCGGGTGATATCATCGCTGGTGGGACCGAGCCCGCCGCTCACAATCACGATCTTTGATCGCTTGACCGCCCGTATGAGAGCAAGGGCGATGTTTTCTTTTGAATCGCCCACAACAGTATGTGATGAGATGACAAGCCCGCAACCTTCAAGGGCCTGGGCCAGGACAGAGAGGTTTGTATCCACTGTGGTCCCTGATAATATCTCGTCCCCAATGGCGATGCTCTCGATCTTCACAGGAGCCTCATGAGGACGCCGGTGTAAAGCCCTGCGGCCAAATCGTCGAGGACAACCCCCAATCCCCCGTATGTCCCGCGGTTGAACTGAAGGGCTGGGGGAGGTTTGAGTGAGTCCAGGAGGCGAAAGAGGAGAAATCCGACAATAAGGTTTTTTGCTGTGGGGGTGAGAAAGGCCAGGGCTATAAGGGTGCCAAAGACCTCGTCTATCACGATCTTCTGACAGTCCCTCTCCTCAAAGATGTCCTCTGCCTTTTCTGAGGCCCAGACTGAAAGAAAGAAAAGACCGAGCAGCGTAACGGCGTAGAGCCAGTGTGGAAGGAAGGAGAGCAACAGGAAGAGGGCGACGCCGAGAAGGCTCCCTGCGGTGCCAGGAACACCGGGGATGTATCCTGTCCCAAGCCCCGTGGAGAGAATGAGGACGAACCTTCTCACAATGAGAGAGTATCCTGTGTCGGTTCCATCGTCAATAGAAGGGGCTTGCCTTGTCAAACCAAAATTTCTATGTAAAGGTAGGAGCATGGATATTTTCCCTGCTGCTGCTTTTGTCTTCGGCACCATCCTGGGGAGTTTTCTCAATGTATGCATCTACCGAATTCCCAAAAAGCTCTCCATCGTGCGCCCCAGATCCTACTGCCCGCACTGCCGCCACCGGATTGCATGGTATGACAATATTCCCCTCCTGAGCTTTCTCATGCTGTGGGGGCGGTGCAGGCACTGCCGCGAGATAATTTCCTTCAGGTATCCCCTTGTTGAGCTTGTGACAGCCCTTATATCAATGGGGATTTTGCTCCGTTACGGCCTCAGCCCTGAGTATGCAGTTTACCTTGCTTTTTCTTCAGCGCTTATTGTCATCACATTTATAGATTTGAAACACATGATCGTCCCTGATATAATTTCATTGCCAGGGATTGTTTTTGGGATTCTCTGGAATTTGTTGAACGGACTTAACGGCCTTCTTGCCTCTGTGGGAGGCATTCTCATTGGGGGAGGTGGACTCCTCATTGTGGCAGAGACATACAGAGCCCTTCGGAGGAGGGAGGGACTGGGGGGTGGAGATGTGAAGCTCCTGGCCATGATCGGTTCCTTTTTTGGGTGGCAGGGGGTTCTTCTGGCCATTCTCATTGGCTCCTTTACAGGGGCTCTCGTGGGTGTATCCGTTGTCATTGTTGAGAAAAAGGACATGAAATACGCAATTCCATTCGGCCCCTTCCTATCTTTCGGCGCCCTCGCCTTCCTCTTCTGGGGTGAGGAGATCATGAGCTTGATAGGTCTATGAAGAATTTCCTTTTCAGCCTCAGGACCCAGATCCTCCTGAACCTCCTTATCATCATGATTGCCACAGTAGCGCTTCTCGGCACCCTTATGCTCAAGATGTCTGAAAGAGACATCCTTGAGGAAAAGGTCAAGAGTGGGAGGGCTGCCGTGGCATCTCTGGTCAATGCGATCGGACAAAACCCTGAGCAGCCCGGCTCCCTGGCATCCATTCGTCCTTTTATTGATGGTTTTTCCCTTGAAGGGGTCATTGTCGTCGGCGCTGATGGGAAGCTCTTCTATCCCGAAGGGGTTCGGGACAAAGGCAGCACCACAATGAGTCCCTCGATTCAGAAAGCGCTCTCATCCGGACAGACTGTAGTTGATATTGGAGGGAGCCTTGTCATTTCAGCCCCAATTGTAAGGGGTGAGGCTACGGTCGGTGCCCTCTCAGCCTCCTTTTCCCTTGATGAGGTGAGGGCAAGGATCGGACGCTCCCAGAGGCTTGCTTTAATTTATCTCCTCCTGGATTCCATCGCGCTAATCCTGATGGGGAGCTTCCTATTTTCCCGTGCAGTGACGCGGCCGATTGACAGGCTTGTGGAGGCGACAGAGAAGATATCCGAGGGAAGATTTGATTACAGGGTGGAGGTGCCGGGAAGCAGCGAGCTCGGGCTCCTGGCCCGTTCTTTCAATGCTATGATAGGGAGGATAAAAGAGCAGCTCTCTCAACTCACAAGGGCTGAGAAAGAGGTCATCCGCTCTGAGAAGCTCGCATCCCTGGGCCGGATGGCATCGGGGATTGCACACGAGCTGGGGAATCCCGTCAGCGCCCTTACCGGTTACCTGGACATACTCTCCAGGGGAGCCCACAGCAATGGGAAGGAGAAGGAGATCGTTCAGGGAGCGTCCAGAGAGGTCAGGAGAATGGATCAAATTATCAGGGGCCTCCTTGATTTCGCCAGGCAGAGGGAGATCAAGTTGGAGTATGTAGATGTTAACCAGGTCATCAAGGACGTCCTCTCCATCCTGACGCCGCAGAAGATCCTGGCCGGCATAGATGTAAAAATGGATCTGAAAGAGGGGCTTCCCCCGGCGAGGGCAGATGCATCCCTTCTCGGCCAGGTCATCATAAACATGATCCTCAACAGCAGGGATGCCATGGCAGAGGGGCGGGCAGGGCCCCCTTGCCGCGAAGTATTGCAAGGGGAGCGGGCGGGGGAGGACGAGTCACAGGGTGGATCGATCGAGCGAGCGGAGCGAGCAACCGCCATGCCGTCGCAAGGGACCCTGACATTTGCCACAGAGGCGAAGGACGGCAGCCTGCGGATCGTCATCTCGGACACAGGCACGGGCATCAGGAAGGATGACATCCCGAGGATATTCGATCCGTTTTTCACAACAAAGGATCCAGGGAAGGGGAGCGGCCTGGGCCTCTCCGTCTGTGAGAGGATCGTTGATTCCTTCGGGGGGAAGATACTGGTGGAAAGCGAATTGAGAAAGGGCAGCACCTTCACCATTCTCCTTCCGGAAAGGCATGAACATGGCAAGGAAAAAGATACTCATCGTTGACGACGAAGAGAGCATGCGCCACATGCTCACGAATATGCTTGAGGGAGAATATGATGTGAAGTCAGTCGCTGACGGCAAACAAGCCCTTGAGGATATGAGCAAGGATACCTTTGATTTCATCCTGTGCGACATCAAGATGCCGGGCATGGACGGGATGACAGTCCTGGAGGAGATGAAGCGGAGAAGGATCCTTGGCAGCCTCATTATGATGTCGGCTTATGGGACAACAGAGACGGCATTGGAGGCGGTAAAAAAAGGGGCCTACGACTACATCAACAAGCCGTTCACGAGCGACGAGCTCATACTTACACTCAAAAAGGCCGAGGAGCGGGAGAGGCTTCTGAGGGAAAACATCCTTCTGAAGAAGGAGCTTGAAAGGGAATTTGTTTTTGACAACATTATTGGGAAGAACCCGAAGATGCTTCAGATCTTTGAGACAATGAAGAAGATCGCCGATGTGAAAAGCACGGTGTTAATCACGGGAGAGAGCGGAACAGGGAAAGAGATCGTGGCAAAGGCCCTCCATTTCAACAGTTTACGCAGGGATGAGCCGTTCATACCGGTCAACTGCGGGGCCATTCCGGAGACCCTTCTGGAGAGCGAGTTGTTCGGCTATGTGAAGGGGGCGTTTACCGGCGCAACTGCATCAAGGAAGGGACTCTTTGAGGAGGCCGACGGAGGAACAATCTTTCTTGACGAGATCGGGGAGCTCCCCCTCCTGGTTCAGGTCAAGCTCCTAAGGGTGCTTCAGGAAGGGGAGGTCCGGAGGGTTGGAGATACAAGGGCCATCAGGGTTGATGTTCGCCTCATAGCCGCATCAATCAAGGACCTGGACAAGGAGACCAAAGAGGGGCGGTTCAGAGACGATCTCTTCTACCGTCTTAATGTTATGACCATACACCTCCCTCCATTGCGGGAGAGAAAGGACGACATCCCGATTCTCGTGGATCATTTCCTGAGGAAATACAGCCAGAAGCTCCAGAAAAGCATTGATAGGATAGAGCCTGAAGTAATGAGGCTTCTTATGAACTACGAATGGCCGGGTAATGTGAGGGAGCTTGAGAATATCATAGAACGCGCTATTGTCCTTGCCGAGAGATCAACCCTTAACACTGAGGATATTCCGGAGGAGCTTGCCCTCGGCCCTGCACGGACCAGGATCTCGATTCCGTTTCTTGGCGAGACAGATCTTTCCATCAAAAAGGTGGAGCGGAAGGTAGAGGAGGAGCTGATTCGGAGGGCCCTGATGAGGACAGGAGGGAACAAAACACAGGCGGCCAAGCTCCTTGAGATCAGCCATCGTGCCCTTCTCTACAAAATCAAGGAATACGGCATAGAATAAGCTCCCTTGGAAGTAAATTCATAGTGTGAAAAAATTTCAAGCCTGAAAAATAGGAGGTTACAAAAAAAGCCATGCCAAAAATCCTTATTTTACGCCATGTTGAGGAAAATTCGGGTATTGGTATGTTGTTTGCTGGATATTGTCCATGGAAATGGACGAGGCACCGAAAAGGAACCGGAGGGCATCGCCGAGGGCGCCCCTGAGGGTCGGGATTGACTACTCTTACGAGGGGGTTGCAGGGGCAGGGATCACGAGAGACATCTCTACAGGGGGGGTCTTCGTGGAATGCAAGGGGTGTTTTGAGGTAGGCTCGATGGTGGAGGTGGGATTTCATCTTCCAGGGTCTGAGGAGCCAATTCAGGCCATGATCTGGGTGGCGTGGGAGAAAAAGGGGGAGGGGTTCGGGGCACAGTTTCTTAACCTGAGCGATGAGGCCAGGGCGGAGATTGAGGATTATGTCACGAGAGCCCTGATCAGACCCAGGGGCGCTGCAGCCCAGACCCTGGCAGGCTCGGCATGAGGCGCAGATGAAGGGTCAAAAAGGAGTCACCCTCCTTGAAGTCATGGTTGTGGTGGCCATCATCGGCATCGTCGCCGCCATAGCCGTCCCCAATCTTATGGATCTGCTCCCAAGGATGAGGGTGAATGAAGCTGTTCGTAGGCTGGCTGGAAACCTTAATGCCATCAGGGTTAGGGCCATAAAGGAACATTCTGTGTATGGGATAGAGTTCCAGACGGATAATAAGCGGTTTGTCATCAGGGATAGCAGCGGCAATACATTTACCCAGGAAATACTCCCCCAGGGGATTGTTTTTGGGGGCACATGGAGCGGCGACTTTCCAGCGCCCTACAACTTCATAAAACCCACATCTGGGGTGGCCTGTAGCTATTGTGGCGGCGGCACTACCGGCTCCGTGTTGTTCCAGCCGATGGGTCAGGCTTCGGACGGTTACCTCCTCCTTATACCCCAGGAGGATATTGCCAAAGGCAGGAAAGATCGGCTGAGGGCTGTGGTGATCGTAGGGCTCACGGGGGCCGTCAAGATTTTCCCGTAACGAGGAGAGGGGATGAAAAGCCAGATGAAGAATCATAACGGTTTCAGCCTGCTTGAGGTTCTGGTCTCCATGGCCATATTTTCGATTGGTCTGCTTGCCCTCTTGGGCCTCCAGATCACTGCCATTCAGGCCAATGCCATCTCCACTCGGCTGACGGAGGCCACCTACCTCGCTCAAACCTGGATCAGCTACCTCCAGACCCTTAAGTTTGACAGCTCTACCCCCAGCCTTGCAGGGACAACCGGGTGCGATTTCAGCTTTTCCACTACAGCGGGCTTGGCGACAGCGACTCCAACCCTTGATTCGACATGTCAGAGGGCGAATGACAATAACAATATCCGCCCGGTATTCTTCGGGACCAATTTCCTCACAGGCGGCCCCTTCCAGCTCTATTGGGGTGTCCGGGATGTCTTTCTCACAAACCCTGCAGGGCTCAAGCCCGACCTCAAGCGGATAGGTGTTTTGGTGAGATGGCAGGGGCAGACAGGATACTGGCACAACTTGGTCTTCATCACACAGAAATGCACGGGATGGAACCTTCTTAACAATGTGAGTGTGATATGTCAATAAAGGATTTATTAAAAAGGGAAAAGGGCATGACCCTGATCGAGATCATGGTCTCAGTTGTATTGGCAGGGATCATTCTGGCCGCAGTGTATATTACCTTTGAAACACAGTACCTGAGCTATACCGCCCAGAGCCGGGTGACAGAGACACAGCAGGCCGGGAGGATTGCCCTGGATTTCCTGATCAGGGAGCTGAGGATGGCCGGGTTCGGGATCACCCCCTCCATTGCCTTTGTATTCAACCCCTGCGGGGATGTCGGAGCCAACCAGTCTGACTCGATTGCATTTGCCTATAGAGACCCAAAGTTTCTTTGGGCTCCGATTACGATAGGAGGCGGAGGGAGTAATGTATTCGGCTACCCTTCGGGTCTCTTGACGATCGATACATTCACCCAGGGCACCATCTTTTGGGTGGTGAACTACGATCATGATAACACTGCATATTTCCAGGCTGGATGTGCAAGCTGTAATCCCGTATCTCAACTCGGCACCACAGGCCTCTTTAATCCTGCCGGCGTTAGTCTTCCGGCCAGCTTTGTTAATGGCTGGGCCCAACGGGTGTTGTATCGTCGTTTCTTCACGGATACCACGGGGACCCTTATGTTCGATGATACATACCCGAACGGAGGAGGAAACCTCGTCCCTATTGCCTCTGGGATTGAAAGCATTCAATTTGCCTACATCATGGCCAATGGGAGCGAGATCTACAATGACAATGCGTGCCCGAACCCGGCCTCGGCGACCCCAGCTACCCAGGTGGACTATGCAGATGTGAGCAATATCGTCAACCTCAGGGCTATACGGGTAAGTGTTGTGGCACGGACCTCCCTGCCGGATAAGAACTGGCCAGGCACGGTAATCGCTGTGGAGAACGCTACAGTGGGCAGTTCAACGGATCATTACCACCGGAGGCTCTACCAGGCCACGGTAAACCTGTGGAACATGGTGAATCCCGGGGGCTACTTTACCGTGAGGGATTATTAGGAGGGAGAATGAAAAAAGGAAAACATAGGGATGAGAAGGGCTATGCACTGGTGACCACCATGTTCATGCTGGTGGTCCTAACGGTTATTGGCCTCGCAGCGGTCTTCATTACCAGCCTGGATATTGAGATGGCCGGAACCGAGAGGGGACTCTATCAGTGCTGGGATCTTGCTGATGCCGGAACGCGGGAGGTTCTTGCCATGATCATAACCAATACCCTACCGGTGGCCCCTCCAGGGGGCACAATTCCTCCTATCTCCAATTCAATAGGGTCAGGGTCATATACTACCGGTCATATAGATACCACCGCTGGCCTGGGTATCAGTCCGGTGGTCCTGACCTCGGAGAGTAAATTTTATGGGGCATTCAATATGACATGGAAAACGGCCTATTCGGGGTTTGGATATTCCTATTACATCGTCCCCATCCTCGCGAGGTTGGGGAATACCCCGTGTCAGGAGATCCAGGTGGCCATCAGGCTCTTCCAATGAGGTGCGCAATGGACAAAAAAACACTCTTCGTTGCCTTTCTCGGTGCAGGGCTCGGCCTCTTTCTCGCATCACGCTCCACCAGCGATGAGACAGACCTCTTCTGCAATGTGGGGGTGGCGGCCTCTGCCCCCCTTCCCAATGTCGCTCTGCTTCTTGCCAATACTCCCAGTCTGAACGACCTTGCCTGCGCCCGTTTGACCGGGGATACCACATGCGGGGTCACGGAAAATGGGACAAGCTATTTCATCAGCCGCAAGGGGACCAAGGACATCTCCACTGTTCCTGACGGTCCAGGCGGCTACGACACAGACCGGGTCTATGCAGAGAATGTTACTGGCACATGGGGGTGGGATAATATACGTGGGCATACTATCAACAGTTTCTGCACTCTCCCTGGAATGCCCACTGACTGCTCCTCCAACCTTACCACCTACGGATATTTTATCTCCCCAACGACAACCTATGCATGTTCTCTTTCCGGAGGGGATACCGCCGGCTGCCCGACATCCTGCACCGCCAGTGTCGCGGGTACATGTACGGGTGACTCTTCATGCGGCAGGAAAACCGACTTTAGGTGTTCTACCAACAACTCGTGTTACAGTAAAAGAACTGACTGCGAAAGTGGCTGTCCGACCTTACAGCAACAAGGAGCGTGTTCACAATCAAATATTTTTTTCAGCGGCGCTCTTCTCAATTACTATCCTCCAAAATATAAAACCGCCCAGGCGGTCTTTGACCAGCTCTATCCGGACATCCGCAGCGATTCCACCCTCTCTGCCCGTGTGGCAATAATGACGACCGAGGGGAAACTCGGAAGACTTGCCACCTCAGGAGGACTCCATCCACCCTGCTCTGGGTGCAGCGGAGAAAACCTCAGTATTCCCAATGATTTTTTTAAGGACATCAATAGCATAGCAGCCAATACCATCTCGATGCCCATAGCCGCAGGCCTCATGGGGAGCGGCCAACTTTTTGCCAATAATGACGAATACTATAGGTGCCTCCTGGCCCGGGCCTCGGGTCAATCGGATTCCTACACCTTTACAGCCTCTGTCAATCCAATTGCCCCCAATGTCCCCCATTCGAGATGTGGGGCGGCAGATGATACCATGTGTCAGAATTGCGATTGGTACTGCCAGAAGGATTATGTCATTTTGATCAGCGATGGAGCGATGAGCCCCTATGAAGGGAGTGTTCCCACCGGATTGCGCGGTACGGACACTACCGGTTTTTATCTGGATGAGGTGGCATCATGGCTTGCCAATAACGCAGATCTACGGCCGGATACTTTGACATCTCCATGTGCAAACCAGGAGAAGAGTAGTAGTTGTCTTCTCAGATGCGCACAATCTGTGAATACTTTTACCATCGGTTTTAATACCATGATGAATGGCGATGTTCTCAGTTGGGCGGCAGAGAATGGTGGTGGTACATATGTATCAGCCAGCGATTTTAACTCTCTCCTCCTTGCGATAAAAGATCACCTTCGGGCCATCGTGAAAAAGAACAGGTTTTTCGCCGCCCCTTCCATTGCATCATATTCCACCTCATTGGGTCTCAATGTCTACTTTGCCTCCTTCGTCCCGGACAGGGAAAAGATCCACTGGCCCGGCCACCTAAGGGCCTACTATGCAGGGATTAATGTGAATACAGGGACCCTCCAGTTCTATGACCGCGCTCAAAACCCGTTCACCAGCCTGTCTTCTGTGACCGGAAGGGATGAGTGCGGAACAGGCGCCTCGGAAGAGGCACCTTCACCGCTCTGGGATGCCGGGGCGTGCCTGAGCCAGAGCGCGGCTGATGCACGGGTATTCGAACAATGGCCGGATGGAACATTTGTTCCCAAAACCACCGATATCGTGAGCTGCTATACAGCCCCGCAGGACAGGAATGTGTTCACCTTTATCCCTGGGTCCGGGTGGCAGAGATTCACCGACACCAATACCACCCTGACCGGGGCTCCAACGCTTTTTGGCCTACCTTCCACAGCGTCTGCGGCAGATGTAGAACATATCATCAGGTTTGTATTGGGCCCCAAAAACATCGTCCGGAGAAATGTCTTCTCTGCCGCCGAGTGTCTTGCGGCTTCAACTTATATTACTTGGGGGACATATTTCACGGGGATGTGCGTTGCAGGAAGCGTCCTGGGGGACATCTTCCATTCCTCCCCTGTCTTAGTGAGTCAACCGACGGAACATCTAAAAGAAGCCACCATGTGTTCCACGGTCTACACTGGGTACAGGGAGTACAGCGAGGCCATGAAGGCTCGCAAGAGGATCATCGTTGCCGGGGCCAACGATGGGATGCTCCATGCATTTGATGCGGGAGATATGACCACCACCACCGTGGGACGGTTTGGAACAAATGAGGCCCTCTACGATACCGGGACAGGAAAGGAGCTGTGGGCTTTTATACCCATGGATCTCCTTCCGAAGTTGAAGAATATGCTGACGACCATTACGGATTGTTCCCAACATCCCTATTATCTTGATGCCTCCTCCATGGTCGGTGATGCCTGGTGGAATATATATAGTGATAATGACCCTCATGCCGATGAGTGGCATACTGTCCTCATCCAGGGGGAGAGGATGGGGGGCACCCACTTTTTTGCCCTGGACATCACCGACCCCCTCCTCGGGTTGGGAAGCGGCACAACCCCGCCGGATGACGCATTTCTCTGGTACTTCCCTGATGATTTAGACTCTACCAATCCCACAGGTACAGCGACTTATATGGGCTATACCTGGTCCGAGACCTATCCCAACCCTGCTGCCATGGGGCCATTCCTTTTGAGTGGCTTCTCGGATTCTCGAACTGTGCCGGGAGGTGGGGCTAAGTGGTTCGCTGCCCTGAACGGGGGGTATTTCCCTGATACATCGAGGGGGAAGGGAGCCTACCTGGTGGATGTGAAAACAGGGGAAGTGGTGTGGAAGAAAGAGGATTTCGTTCATCCTGTGGCGGCATCTGTGGCAGGGGTGGATATCTCGCCGCTGCCTCCGAGGTCTACAGACTGTATCTTTGATACCCTTATCATCCCAGACCTTGGCGGAGAACTCTGGAGGATACGCGCGGGTTCTCCCGGGACAAAGAGCGGGTCGTATATAGGAAACTGGACAGAAAACAAGTTCTTTGCGGCCCCCTCCGGACAGAAAACTGAATTTATTGCGGCAACGACTCTTGCCCCGTGTTTTGAACAGACATTTGGGGAGGACCGTGATCTGAGGGTGTTTCTGGGAACAGGCGACAGACAGAGTCCGGTGGACTGTTCTGTAAGATACAGATTTTATGCCCTAACCGCCACCCCGAGCACCACCCTCAGCGAAAGCGATCTCAGGGAAGTCACACTGACCAATCCTATCCCCGCCACTCAAAAATGCAATTATGCAGGGTGGTATATGACCCTGCCCTCAACAGGGGAAAAGGTTCTTGCCCCAGCAGACCTGGGGTGCCAGGAGGCATTCTTCACCACATATATCCCTGATATGGGTAATCCCGGGTGCGGCACTGGAACGAGTCTGATGTCCTGCGCCTTTGTCGGCGGAGCAGGCGCCTCATACCTTTATGCCCTGGATTATATCACTGGGGGAACGATATTCACGACCACAGGAGGCTACTGTGTGACTATGCCCACAGGGCGTGTTGAGCTCGGCTCCGGCATAGCCCCTGCTCCCAAGCTTGTTCAGGTCTATTATCAGGGAAAGCTCTATAATGTCCTTGTAAGCCTGGCCAGCGAGGGCGCTCCACTGCCAAGCCCTGGGAAACCCCAGACGGTCTCCCCTCTCGGGTTGATATACTGGCTTGAGGTTCCCAAAGACCTCCACAATTTTCTGAAGATTAATTACTGCGTGGATACAAATAATGACGGTGTCTGCGATGCGGGTCATGGATATAGCCATTAAAGGGACAAAAGAAGCTCTCGGTTGCTCTTGAAACATCTTTGCGTCAGCCTATTATTTATAGAGTTTTCCCTCTTCCTTGGATGCACCGGGGGTGGGAAAGAGAAACCAGGAGCCCTCGGACCGGAGGGGGTGATGAAAAACGCCCCTCCGATCATAAGTTCTATATCTATAGCTCCCAACTCACCACTCAGCAGCGACACCTTGAGCGCCGAGGCTATAGGCAGCGATCCCGATGGGGTCCCTGTCACTTTTTCCTATCAATGGTTGGTGAACGGGAGCGAGCTTCCTGGGGAGAATGGAAAAACCCTGGGGCCAGGGAAATTCAGGAAGGGTGATTCGGTCGCAGTTCGCGTGACTCCCTTTGATGGGAAGGATTATGGCGAGACAAAGCTTTCCAGCCCTGTGACTGTTCAGAATTCTCCTCCTATCATTGAGTCTGCAACCATACTTCCAGAAAATTCCACTGTCACCGATACCCTTACCTCCAGGGTGACGGCCAAGGACCTGGATGGTGATCCAGTGACTTTGTCCTATAAATGGGTCAGGAACGGAGTGGAAATCCCAGGCAAAAATTCTCCGACCCTGCCTGCCTCGATGCTGAAAAAGGGAGATGTTATTGTCCTGTCAGTAACCCCCTCTGATGGTGAGCTTCAGGGTCCCCCGGGCCTCTCAAATAATCAGGTGAGGGTCAACAATAGTCTTCCCAGGATCACCTCATCTCCTCCCGATTCTATGAGGGCAGATGGGAGTTATTCTTATCAGGTTGTCGTTGAAGATCCAGATAAAGATCCCCTGACCTTCTCCCTGGTGAAATTCCCTCCAGGAATGAGCATTGACGCACGCACGGGACTCATCCAGTGGAAGCCCACAAGAGAGCAGGGCGGCACCCATGAGCTTGAGGTGAAAGTTGAAGACGGAGACGGGGGCAGAGCCACCCAGAAATATACCCTGACTTTATCTTTTTCAGAGGCTCCCAAACCAGCCCCCTGAGGATATACCTTCTTTCCGAAGGCTAGTACTCCAGAAACTCAATAGAAACATTGCAAAGGGTCATTATTGTAAAAGGACCCCGGCGGACAGGAAAGACCACTCTGTGGAGAGATTATGAGGGTAAGGAGACAATAGAGAACATGACGATCAAGGTCGCCCCCATCTGGTCATGGCTGCTCGCTTCTTCCCCCTCACCCTAACCCTCTCCCCTCACCGAAGCCAGGGGAGAAGGTAGAATATTCGGATGGTTTTTCCCGCCTCCTGTGTTACACTGTTTTCATGGGGAGAATAACCTCTATCCAAGAGATCAAAGGTAGATTGAAGAAGGTCCTGGAACCAGAGGTGGATATTGTGGCTGCTTACCTCTTTGGATCTGTAGTGGAGGGGTATGTTCTTCCGTATCATTCTGATGTGGATGTGGCAGTGCTCTTCGACAGGGATATAGACCTTAAACGGGAGCTCCAGGTCGGTGTTTTGTGTGACGAGGCCCTGCACAGGGACGATGTGGATGTGATTGTTCTCAACCGTGCACCGATCAACCTGGCCTTCAGGGCCGTGAAGGGTGTTCTGCTTTTTGAAAAAGACAAGGACAAGCATGCCGATTTTCTGGAGTCCTTGTTTCGCATGTATCATGATTTTCGCCCGAGGTTTGAGAGATTCCTTGAGGAATATCGGGAAGCCTTCATAGAGAAGTATGTCCAAGGTAAAGAATGAAATTGTTGAGTCCCGTATAGATATTATCAGTGGAAATCTTAAAGATCTCGGAGGCTTGAAAAAGATTCCCAAAGAGGAATTTCTGTCCAATTCTCTCTACTTGGCGGCCTCTAAAAATCTCCTTCAAACTTCTATTGAAGCAATGATAGATATAGGGAACCACATCATTGCAAGGCTTGGCCAGGGGATCCCAGAGAATAATGTCCACACTTTTGAGATATTGACGAAAAACAGGAGAAAAACAGGATCATATACAAGAAAAATTTCGCTCTGTATAAGGAAACGGTGAGGTTCATGAATGCTCTGGTTCATATCTATCACATTGTGGAGATGGAGAAGGTCTATGATGTCATCCATAACCAGCTGGAAGATTTTGAAAAGTTCCTGGGAGAGATTGCCAGGTTTCTGAAAAGGGGGAGAGGATGAGGGTACATATCTCGAATACTGTATCTCCTCAATTCACTGAAGTTCTCTCCAAAGTCAAAGAGCTTTTGCTGAGAGATGGAAAACTCCTGTCCGAATGTGAAGGCCTTGGGCTCTGGGGCTCACTCGTTAGAGGAGATTGGGATCCGCAAAAGAGCGACATTGATGTCTATGTGATTGTGTCTCCACAGGCAAATCTGTCGGAAAAGCAATGGATGGATCTTCAGGACAGGTGGGCAGAACGAATCAGTGAGATTCTCTCCGGGATAGAAAGACCCGTCACGGCACTTGTTTTTCCTCTTGAGGCCCTGCGGAGGGTGAGCCACTGGGACATTCTTGATATGGCTTCTGATAGCCTTCTCCTTTACGACAAAGGCAAGGTTCGTCCCCTGTTTGACCGAATAGTTGCAAAGGCAAAAGAGGTGGGATTGGTTCGTAAGCTTTATGGTCTCATCCCGACATGGGAGTTAGGAAGGCCAATAGAGATGGGTGAGGTGCTGCGGATTGAGGTTGAGGACAAAGCCCAGTGACCTCTCTTGACCAAAGTCGAGCAAGGCAGAAGAATGCTGCCATTCAGCTGGAGCTCGCCCGTCAAATACAAGAGCGCAGACTATGGATTGGGGTGGTCCAGCACGCCCAGGTCTGCATTGAGGAATGCGCAAAGGCTGTTATTGCCTGTTTTGCTCGTCCAATACCAGTGCATGATCCGAGCCCTCAATTGAGAACAATATTTCGGGCATCGGGGGAAGTCATAGTAAAAGCCTGTGGCCAGGAGGTCTTCACTTCTCTCCAAGAGCTGGCAGTTGATGCCCGTGAGGCCTCACCGTGGCACACACGATCTACTTATGGTGAGGTGACATCCGAAGGTATCTGGAGGTCAGCGCCTGAACTTTGTACTCAAGAGGTTGCCGCCGATATCTTCACACGGGCAGAGCGTTCTTATACGACTCTGAACGCCTTCCTATCACAATGGGCGCAAAGTGATGAGGAGAAGGGCTAACAAATACATGACCACAAGGAATGGGGGGTGTGATGCTTAATTGCACTATATGTATGCTTAATTATAGAAAATTAGCATAAATTTGATAAAATTCTATAAAATTGCTTGACAGTTTTATGTTGTTATGTAAAAGTTTAATTAAGGACGAAAGACTTCAGGAGAGGAGATCATGATGCGCAATAATGTGAGGAGGCTTCGTGAGGATGCGTTGATGAGCAAGGCAGAGCTTGCCCGTAAGGCTGGAATATCGGCCCAGACGATTGATAGGATAGAGAAGGGCATGGATTGCAGGATGGATACAAAGAGGAAACTCATCATGGCACTGGGTTTGAAGCTTTCAGAGAGAGAAAAAGTTTTTCCAAACGGGGGCATGTAAGACATGGGACTTTTTTCAAAAGGAAGGGGAATCGTGGGGCTGGACATCGGTTCCAGCTCTGTGAAGCTTGTTGAGCTGAAACCTGGGAGGAAGAAGGGCTACCAGCTCGTGAGCCTGGGCATGGCATCTGTTCCGCCTGACTCTATTGTTGACGGGGCCCTGATGAATGCCACCACCGTAGGCGATGCCATCAGGGGTATTATTTCCGCGGCCAAGTTGAGGACAAAGGAATGTGCGATTTCAGTGGCAGGCCACTCCGTGATCGTGAAAAAGATCAACCTCCCTACAATGACAGCAGAGGAGCTTGAAGAGTCCATCCAATGGGAGGCCGAGCAGTATATTCCGTTTGATATTAATGATGTTAATGTGGACTTTCAGATCCTGGGGAGCGCTGCAGAGGAGGGCCAGATGAGCGTCCTGCTCGTAGCGGCCAAGAAAGACATGATCAACGATTATATAACCATGGTCAGGGAGACTGGGCTGACCCCTGTAATTGTGGATATAGATGCCTTTGCCGTGGAGAACATGTTTGAAGTGAACTACCCCATCACCCAGGGAGAGGTTGTGGCCCTGGTCAATATGGGGGCCAGCGTGATAAACATCAATGTACTCAAGGGGGGTGTTACTGCGTTCACTCGCGATGTGTCAGCCGGTGGGAATCAATACACAGAGGAGATTCAGAAGACCATGAATGTGAACTACGATGAGGCGGAGAAAATGAAGGTTGGAGCAAAAGAGGCAGTTCCTCCGGAGCTGAGCGGCATATTCTCCTCAATCTCTGAAAACATTTCATCCGAGATCCAGCGCTCCCTTGACTTTTTCTCGGCTACAGCAGGAGAGGATAAGATTGTAAAGATATTCCTCTCCGGGGGCTGTGCAAAGACGCCCGGCCTTGACAGGGCGATATCCCAAAAGGCTAATACCCCCATTGAGATCGTCAACTCGTTCAATAATATTGAGTTCAGCCCAAGAACCTTTGAACCCGAATATATTGCCGACATCTCTCCTGCTGCTGCGGTGGCTGTAGGACTGGCCCTGAGGATGCCCGGGGATAAATAGCAATGATCAGGATAAACTTACTTCCAGTCAAGGTTACCAAGAAGGCCGTTGTAATGCGCCAGCAGGCTATTATTGCCGGACTGGCCCTTGTCCTTCTCATGGGCATTCTTGGTGTATTCGAGGCAAGCCTTCTGAGGGACATCAGTGAGGTGAAGAAGAAGATCGCCTGGACAAACTCCGAGATCGAAAGGCTCAAGCAGGCCAAGGCGACATATGAAGACCTTGTCAAGGCCAAGAAATCAGTGGAGGAGAAGCTCAATACCATTGATACCCTTGAGAAGGCCAGGAGCGGTCCTGTTCACATGCTTGATGAGCTGGCCATGGCCATCCCCATGGATAGGAAGGCCACGATCCCGAAAAAGCTCTGGGTAAAGAGTATGAAGCAGGATGGAAAAAGGATATCGCTCTCGGGCATGGCCATGGATAATGAGGTCATTGCGAGCTTCATGGACAGGCTGGAGAAATCCCCATACTTCAGCAATGTTGTCCTTGTGGGAACCCAGCAGGATATAACCAAAGAGATTGTTCTATACAATTTTTCTCTACAGGTCACGATGGAGACACCTGCTGAGGGAACAACGATGACCCCTCCGACAACTCAAAAGACCGGAGGCTGAGGAAGACTATGGACATCACGATTGATACAATAGCGAAGCTGCCATCCCAACAAAAGGCCCTTATTGTTGCAGGGGTTGGACTGGTTATTGTTGCCCTTTTCCTTTATGTCGTTCCAGGGTATCTCTCTCAGAGGGACAGGCTTAAAAACCTCCGTAATCAGCATTCCCAGAAGGAGCATGAGCTCGCCACATATAAGGCCATTGATACAGAGCTTCCGAAATTCAAGGAAGAGCTGGAGAAACTCAATAAGAAGCTTTCAGATGCCCTGACAAAGCTTCCGAACACTGCGGATATTGACAAGTTCCTTGTGGATATAAACAACCTTGGCAAGTCCTCGGCCCTGAGCCTCGTGAATATCACTCCAAAGCCCGAGGTTCCAAAAGGGTTTTATGCTGACATTCCCGTGGATGTCAAATTAAGCGGTGGATACCACGATATTGCGACATTCTTTGACAGGGTTGGGAAGCTCACCAGGATCGTCAACATTAATAATGTCTCTTTTGAAGCCCCTCAGGCGGCTCCTGGCAGAACAGTGATCAATGCCGCATTTCAAGCGGTCACATTCCGCTTCCTGCCTCCGGAAGCGCAGGCTCCAGCGAAAAAGTGAAGGGAAACAATGGAATATAGGAAACCCTGCACATCATTTCTTGTTATCTTTTTTGTCCTCTTGATGGGGACATTTGCCCTTTCAGGGTGTAAGAAGGCGGCCCCGCCCGCTCAGCCGGGCGCTCCGGCTCCTCAGGCTGCCGCTGCCCAGGCTCCTACCTCCCCTGTTGGGGCGCCTCCTCCGCCACAGGAGGGGGTATCTGTAGCCCTTGAGTATCGTTACGACCCCATAGGCAAGCCCGATCCCTTTGAGCCCTTTGATTTCTCAAGGATTGGGGTCTTCATCCCCACCTCCCCTCTCCAGCAGTTTGAGCTGAACCAGCTAAAGCTCGTTGGCATCATCTGGGGAATCCCTGATGCAAGAGCACTCATAGAGGACCCTGCGGGCAAGGGGTATATCATTCAAAGGGGGACGAAGGTTGGAAAGAACGATGGCACGGTAATCAGGATTCTCGCAGACGAGATTGTTGTCCTTGAAAAATACGAGGATTTCTTCACGGGAAAGATAAGGACAAATGAGGTTTCTATGAAACTCCTCAAGTCAGAAGGAGGTTTGGCGCCATGATGAGGGACAAAAAATCGCTGGCTCTTCTTTTCACTCTGGTGTTCGCAGGGTGTGCCCATGTTAAGCCGCCACCCGAGTTTTCTAATACCCTGAAGTCTATCACGGTGACAGAGGGGAGGGTTGCCACCCGGATCGTTATTGAGGGGACAAAGCACCCGAATTACGCAGCTGTGAGGCTTATATCTCCGCCTCGTATCCTGGTGGACATTGCAGAAGGATACAAAGGGAAGGTAAAGACCATCAGCGTGAAGAATGGTTTTATCAATACTATCTCAGCCACACAGCTCAAGGATGATATAGGGGCCATGTGCCGCGTAGAGATCGGCCTGGACAGGCTTGCCCGATATGATGTGACTACAAAGGATAACATGATCCTTGTGGACATTTTCAAATATACTGGCAAGAAAAGAGCCAGAGGCACCACTGCTCAAACAGTTGCTGAAGCGCAAGAAGAAGAACTGCTTCCACCTGCAGAAGAGCTTCCCCTTGAGGGAGGTCCTGCTGAGGAGATGCCGCCAGAGGAGGCTCTTCCCCCTTCTGAGGCTCCACCCATAGCGGCTCCACCCGCGGCCCCTCCCTCCGGCGAGAAGGCAAGCAAGATGCTGGATATGAAGGCAGAGACGGTGGACAACAGGACAAAGGTGATCGTTACAGCCAACGGCGTTGTTGGGGATTATAATGCATTCAAGCTCACAAACCCCACACGCCTGGTTGTGGATGTATGGAATGTGGGCAGCCTCATTGAAGAGAAGGAGATCGAGGCCAATACCCCTCAGGTGAGCAAGGTAAGGGTTGGTCAGCACCCGGACAAGGTTAGATTCACCCTCGATTCCCCGACAGAAGAACTTGCACCATATAATATTACAAAGGTCGGGAATACACTGGTTGTGGAGATGGGCGAGGGAGTGACTCCCATGGTTGCAGAGGCGCCCCCACCTGCAGAGGAAATCCCTCCTGCCCCGGCGGCCGTTCCTCCTCCACCGGCAGCTCCACCCGAGGCAATGCCTCCCCCTATTGCCGAGATCCCTCCGCCCCCACCCATAGAGGCGCCGCCTCCTTTACCTGCTGCGCCACCGCCTCCTCCACCTGTTGCACCACCGCCTCCGGCAGCGCCTCCTGAGGTTGGTGTGATGGTGTCACCGCCTCCTTCCCCGGTTGTAGAGGTTCCGCCCGAGGCCATCGGCTATAAGAGGAGATATACGGGGAGAAAGATATCCCTTGAGTTCAAGGATGCAGATATTCACAACATCCTCCGGCTCATCGCAGAGGTCAGCAATAAGAATGTTATTGCAGCAGAGGATGTCACAGGCAAGGTGACCGTCAGGATGATCAATGTGCCCTGGGACCAGGCACTTGATGTGGTTCTGGAGACAAAGGGGCTGGGCAAGGTGTCCATCGGGAACATCATCCGGATAGCCCCTGCTGACAAGCTGAGGAAAGAAGAGGAGGAAAGGCTTACCCATGAAGAGGCCAAGCGGAAGCTTGAAGACCTCGTGACCAAGATCGTCCAGGTCAACTATTCAAGGGCCTCTGATGTTTCCGCACAGGTGAAGGGCTTCCTCACCCCCAGGGGCTCTGTCAGTGTGGATGAGAGGACGAATTCTCTTATAATCAAGGATGTTTCAAGAAACACACAGGAAGCCATTGCCCTTGTAAGGACATTGGACACACCAACCCCACAGGTCCTCATTGAGGCGAGGATCGTTGAGGCCACCGATGACTTCAGTCGCTCTCTGGGAGTCCAGTGGGGTGGAAGGGGTCGTATGGGCGCTGAGTTAGGGAACGCTACAGGGCTTTACTTCCCAAACTCTGTCACGGGATTCGGAGCGGCACAATCCATTCCGCTTACAGAGGGGTTTCCAAATTACGCCGTCAACTTCCCAGCTCCTGTTGGTGCCACCGCCGGTTCTGCCCTGGGCTTTGTGTTCGGTTCCCTGAACAACGCATTTACCCTGGACCTCAGGCTTTCTGCACTTGAATCTCAGGGCAAAGGAAAGGTTATCTCAAGCCCCAGGGTGGCCACCCTGGACAACAATCCTGCCAAAATCCAACAGGGTCTTTCCATCCCATTTGAGACGGTTTCTGCGCAGGGGACACAAACCCAGTTTATTGATGCTGTCCTGTCGCTCGAGGTCACGCCGCACATTACAGCGGACAAGAGCGTTATCATGAAGATCAAGGCGGCAAAGAACGCCCCAAATACAAGTATCAGAAGCGTGGGAGGAGTGCCAAGCATAGACAAGAAAGAGGCTACAACCGAGGTCCTTGTAAAGAATGGAGAGACCACGGTTATCGGGGGGATCTTCCAGATCACCTCGGCCGAATCCAGGTCAGGGGTTCCCTTGTTTTCCAAGATTCCACTCATTGGCTGGCTATTCAGGGTGACTACAAAGGAGGAGAAGAAGACCGAACTCCTCGTGTTCATAACGCCCAGGATCATTGAGCGCAGTGCCTCAACCCTATAGGAGGACGAGCATGAATAGAAAATATATATTAACCGGATTGATTGGAGCATTTTGCGCCTTCATGCTCCTTGTTGACGGTGGATGTGGAAACGCCGCCCCCTATGGTTCAAAGGTTATCGGTCCGACTGATGGATCAGTATCTGTTTTCACAGCAACAACAACCCCAATTGTGTGGGAACTAACCTTTATTGTGGTGGATGCTGATGAAAATCCCATGAATGGGATAGATACGGAGATCAGTTGCCTTAACGGATCATTTCCTGAATATGGTGGTGCGACATATTACACCAAAAAGACCGACTCAAGTGGTACAGTAAAAGTCTTCTTTGCCTTTGAACTGACAGCCGCTGAAGTAAACGCAGGACTAAAAGCCAAAGAAGGTTATGTTTGGGTATCCACAAAAACTTCAGGTGCTGTCTGGAAGATAACAATGAGCCTAAAAACATCATAGGGTTGAACGCGATATTTTGGATGCTTGGGGCGGGGTGCGGGAGCGTGCCCCGCTTCTTTTTTTATTTTAGTATCCTTTATGTTATAAATTTATGTAAGGAGGTATAACATGGCTATATCAAAAGCGACTTATAAGGGGCAAGTCGTTAAGTCAGCAGAACGAATGAGAAGAAAAACGGACCCAATAGAGTCTTCTGGGGGCATGCTCAAGGGGAAAACCTCTCTTTTAAAGGCGCTTATGAGAGACAGGCGTGAAGAGGCAAAGCGTGGATAATACCTATGATCTTTATGAAGAACGATGAAAATTGACATAAGCAGGCATGCCAGAAGGCGTATGAAATGGAGGGATATTAATGAGGATGAATTTACAGATACAGTTCTTCATCCAGAAAAAATAGAGGATTCTATTAACGATAGGAAAAATGCCTTCAAGCACGTCGGAGAAAAATACCTTAAGGTGACTTTCGCGCGGGAAGGCGATAAAATAATTGTTGTGACAGTCATTGACAGAAACAGATAGGAGGAGCCTATGAAAATCGAGTATGACAAGGAAGTTGACGCCCTTTACATCAGAATTCAGGAAAAAAAGGTTTTTCGTACCAAAGAAATAGAAGAAGGGATGAATGTGGATATTGATGAGGAGGGAAAGATCATTGGATTCGAGATTATTGGGGCAGCAGAAAGGTATAGGCTGGAAGATGTCTTTAACATTTCTACAGAAAATTTGATACTTGAGAAGGCGGGTTGAGGATGTAAGAGATGCTAAGGTATACTACAGCAGGGGAGTCCCATGGAAGGGGATTGGTGGCCATCCTTGATGGGATGGTATCAGGCCTCTCCCTGTCCCCCGATGATATTGACCGTGACCTGGCCAGGAGGCAGAAGGGCTATGGCCGGGGCGGCAGGATGGCAATTGAGAAGGACAGGGTAGAAATACTCTCCGGCGTTCGGAGAGGAAAGACAATCGGCGCGCCAATATCCTTGTTTATTCCTAACAAAGACTTCAGGCCCGACGGCTCAGAGCCGGCCAGGACAAGCCCGAGGCCTGGGCATGCCGATCTGGCCGGGGCTTTGAAATTCAACGAATGCGACCTCACGAACATTGCAGAGAGGGCAAGCGCGCGGGAGACCGCTGCACGGGTTGCTGTTGGGGCAATATGCAGGAGATTCCTCCGGGATTTCGGGGTGCGCATCGTGAGCTGGGTGTCGGGTATAGGAGGGATCCCTATCGCTCCAGTGAAAGACCCCATGAAGGCTTTTGCCTGTGCGGAGGCATCTGAGCTGAGATGTCCTGACAGATCGGCAGACAAGAAGATGAGGGCCAGAATTCAAGAAGCCATAAGGAAGGGGGACACCGTGGGCGGAAGCTTTGATGTTGCAGCCCTGGGCGTCCCGCCCGGCCTTGGCAGCTTTGCCCAGTGGGATATAAGGCTTGATGGGAGGCTTGCCCAGGCCCTCATGAGCATACAGGCCATCAAGGCCGTGGAGATCGGCCAGGGAATCAAGGCTGCCTGCGGCCTCGGCTCCAAGGCCCATGACGAGATCTTCTATGAAAAGGGCCGCTTCTACCGCAGGACAAACAACGCCGGTGGGCTTGAAGGCGGTGTGACCAACGGCGAGAACCTCGTGGTCAGGGCCTTCATGAAGCCCATCTCCACCCTTGAGAGGCCCCTGCGGAGCGTGGACATCGTCTCTAAGAAGCCCATGAGGGCAGGGGTCATCAGGCACGATGTATGCGCCGTTCCAGCGGCCTCTATTATAGGGGAGGCTGCTGTGGCGTTTGAGCTTGCCCGGGCGTTCCTTGAGAAGTTCGGCGGTGATTCCATTGGAGAGACAAAAAGGAACTTCAGGGCATATTTGGCTCAAGTCAAGAGGCTTTGAGGGTGAAGCCCCTCTCCCCTCACCTGCGCCATAGGCGCACCCTCAGCCAAAGGCTGATCCGCCTCTGGAGGAGCCTCTGGCGGGCCACCCTCTCCCCAAAGGGGAGAGGGATTATAATGAAGGTTGTTCTGATTGGGTTTATGGGGACAGGGAAAACACGGGTGGGAAGGGCCGTGGCCAAGCGCCTTGGATGGAGATTTCTGGACACGGATTCCATTATTGAGAAAAGAGAGGGGAAAAGGATCTCCACAATTTTCAAGGAGGACGGAGAGGCTTATTTCAGGGATGTGGAGTCAAGTGTCATAAAGAGCGTTTCCCGTCTGAAAAATGTCGTGATCTCTGCTGGAGGAGGCGCTGTCTTGAGGCGGGAGAACATGGAAAGGCTAAAAAAAGGAGGAATTATTGTGTGGCTCGGGGCAAGACCCATGACAATCCTGTGCAGGCTCAAAGGAGACCGCAGTCGCCCCCTTCTGAGGGGAAAAAACAGGCTCAAGAATGTCCGGCGTCTCCTTAGGTTCAGGATGCCCTTTTATAGGGCTGCAGCCGACTATTTTGTCCATACCGACGGCCTCACAATCCACCAGATAACGGGGAAAATTCTGGAAGCAATTCATGTTCCGTGATATTATTCAATAAAAAGGCTTAAAATGGCTGTTCTTCCACGCACCCCTGAGATAGAGAAATATATAACCACCCTGGCCAAGGACCCTAAGAGCAAGGTTTTTGCACCATTGGCCGAGGCCTACAGGAAGGCTGGAGCATTGGATGAGGCCGTCCAACTCTGCGTTGAGGGCCTCAAGCGGAACCCCAATTACCTGAGCGGGATGGTGGCCCTCGGAAGGTCGTATTATGAAAAGGGAATGAAGCCTGAGGCCAGGGAACAGTTTGAGAAGGTCGTAAAGGCAACCCCGGACAATGTCATTGCCCAGAGGATTCTTGGAGAGATCTATGCACAGGAAGGGAAGAAGCCAGAGGCAATAAAGGCATTCAAGCTGATTCTTGCCCTTAATCCAAAAGATGCCGAGGCACAGGAGAACCTTGACATCCTTGAGGGGCGAAAACCGCCCAAAGCCCCAAAAGAACAGGCACCAAAACCGGCAGAGCCAGTCCCCGCGGAAGCTAAGCCCCCTGAACCCGCAGCTGCCCCTCCTCCACCCGCAGCAACTACGCCTGCACCCACAGCAATTCCTGCAGCTCCTCTAACCGAGCCCCCAGCTGCCGAAGCACCCGTTGCAAAGCCGCTTGAAGCACCTTCTCCGGAACCCGAGAAAAAGGAGGGGCTTGAGGATTTTGAGGAGGCGTTCAAGGACCTTGACCTTGAAAAGCCTGCTGCTGCAGAGGCGACCGCTGAGGTTGTATCTGCCCCTGAAAAAAAGGCTGCACCTGAGGAGAAGCCCGGTGCTGGTATGGAGTTCGATGAACTGCACAAGGAGACCAGTGCGGCAAAGCCTACTGAAACCGAAACAGGACTTACTGAGCCCGAGCCCCCTCCAAAGCCTGCTCCCAAGGTTACCATGTCCACTTCTACACTGGCCGAGCTATACTTCAAGCAAGGCTATTATGACAAGGCGCTTTCCATATATCAGGCAATGTTGTCGGAGATACAGGATGATATGGGTCGGCAGGTTCTGACGGATAAGATCTCGATGCTTCAGAGGATGATAGCAGAGAAGACCGAAAGCGTCCCTGCGGCGCCGCAGACTTCTCAGGATGTAGCATCCTTAAAAAGAGAAGGTGTGGAGCTTTCGATAGATGAGAATATCCGCAAGCTGAGTCAGTGGTTGGAGAAGATTAAGAAAGGGCAATGAAACCTAAGGCTGGCTGAACAAGCCAGGGGAGCAGCTAACATGGCCTTTCAGGAGATTCTTCAGGATATCGTGACAAATGTCGAGGGCGGACTCGCCGGGGTGGTCATGGGAATGGACGGGATAACCGTGGATAGTTATACGAGCCCTGCATTTCCATTCGATCTTCAGGTTCTCGGCGTTGAGTCAGCAACGCTGATGCGAGAGATCAAAAGGGCAGCAGAAGCGTTGAGGAGCGGGAGCCTGAGGGAGATATCCTTTATAACAGAGGGAGCAACAGTGATCCTAAGAGCCCTGACCGATGAGTATTTTGTCGCCCTTGTATTGTCTCCCAATGGAAACTTTGGAAAGGGTCGCTACCTCCTCAAGAGGGCAGGGCCGAGGCTCATGGCAGAATTTTAATCATGCAGGAAGGGAAGAAAACCGGTATTAAGACGGTATTTTTTGCAAAGAGGCTTGAGAAAGTCAGGGAAGTAATGAAGAAGCACCGCCTTGATGGGCTTCTCTTGACAACAATTGACAATGTCCGCTGGCTGAGCGGGTTCACAGGGAGCACCGGCACGGTGTTCCTTTCCGGAGGGAGAGCGTATTTCCTAACCGACAGCAGATATACAATCCAGGCAAGCGAAGAGACAAGAGGGTTCGTTGTCAAGGAATTTAGCAATATTCTCGAAGGGATCACCAAAATTGCTAAGAGGTTCATGATAGAAAGGCTCGGCTTTGAGAGGCGAGGGATATTGTATCAGGAGTATGTCAACCTCAGGAGTGCGCTTCGGAACACAAAGCTCGTTTCCCTCGGCGTCGATCTGGAGGAGATAAGGGCAAGAAAGGACAAAGCAGAGATCGGCTTTCTTTCACAGGCAATCCGGATTGCATCCCGCTCGTTCCGTCAGATCTCGGAGGAGATTGTCCCCGGCGCCAGCGAAAAAGACCTTGCCCTTGAGCTGGGGATCTCCCTCAGGAGGAACGGCTCAGGGACTCTTCCATTCGAGGTAATCGTTGCATCAGGTCCTCATGCGGCGCTCCCCCATGCCAGAGCTACAAACAGAAGGATCAGGAGGGGAGAATGCGTCATAGTAGATTTTGGGGCTTCATGGAAAGGGTATCACTCGGATACAACCCGGACATTTATTGCGGGCAAGCCGAGCCGAAAGGCGATTTCTGTATACCAGGCAGTGAAGAGTGCACATGATAGGGCAATTGAGGGGATTCGCCCGGGCATGAGCGCAAAAGAGGCAGACGGCATCGCAAGGAGCTACCTAAGGGAAAAGGGGCTTGGGAAGTTCTTCAGGCATGGACTGGGCCATGGTATTGGCCTCAATATCCACGAAGCGCCGCTCATTTCTCCCCAGTCCGATTCAGAGATAGAGGAGGGGACCGTTGTGACTGTGGAACCGGGCGTATATATTCCGGGATGGGGAGGGGTGAGGATCGAGGATATGGTTCTGGTAAGAGGGAGCGGGTGTGAGGTTTTGACCAGCTCAATGAAGATACAGGATTATGGATATTAAAGACATCCAGGAAATCCTCAAGGTTATCCAGGGAACCGAAATTGAGGAGATAGAGCTTACAAAGGGCAACGAGACGATCCGGATCAAGAGGGGGATCTCGTCAGCTCAGCAAACAGCCCTCAGCAGTCAGCGGTCAGAAACCCCGGCAGTAAGCACAGCCCAACAGCCTGCCCCTCCGCCTCCCCAGCCCCTGCCTAAGAAGGAGGGGAAAGAAATCTCGGTGAACTCCCCCTTTGTCGGGATCTTCTACAGGTCTCCTTCTCCAGGCAACCCTCCCTTTGTGGAGGTGGGAACAAAGGTGAAGAAAGGCCAGGTCCTGTGCGTGGTGGAGGCTATGAAGCTCATGAACGAGATCGAGGCCGAGTTCAACGGGACTATCATGAGCATACTGAAGGAGGATGGAAACCCTGTGCAGTTCGGCGAGCCCCTCTTTATCGTTGAGCCCTCCGGGGGATAAAAGCTGTGTTTCACAAGGTCCTTGTAGCCAACAGGGGTGAGGTCTCTGTAAGGATCATCAGGGCATGCAGGGAGTTGGGTATAAGGACAGTAGCGGTTTACTCCACTGCCGATGCTGACTCCCTTCATGTGAGGCTCGCCGACGAGAAGGTATGCATTGGCCCCCCTCAAGTCAAGGACAGCTACCTTAACATTCCAGCCATTATCAGCGCCGCAGAGATCACCGATTCTGAGGCCATCCATCCGGGCTACGGGTTCCTGGCCGAGAATCCCCAGTTCGCCGATATCTGTGAGGACTGCGGGGTGACTTTTATAGGCCCGAAAATGGCGCACCTTCTCCTGATGGGAAACAAGGTGAAGGCCAGGGAGGTTGTAAAGAAAACATCTGTTCGTGTCCTCCCCGGGAGCGATGCCGTTTTGAAGGAGGAGAAAGATGCAGTGGCAGCAGCAAAGGATATAGGCTTTCCGGTAGTGATCAAGGCAGCCATGGGAGGGGGAGGCAGGGGGATGAAGGTCGTCCATACGCCGGCGAGCCTGGGCAATGCATTTCAGACGGCTCGGTCAGAGGCCATGGCTGCATTTGGCGATGGCAGTCTCTATATTGAGAAGTACTTTGAGAGGGCCAGGCATATTGAGGTGCAGATATTGGCCGATATGTATGGGAATGTCATACATCTTGGAGAAAGAGACTGCTCTATCCAGAGGCGGAATCAGAAGATCATCGAGGAGAGCCCTTCGACAGCGCTTAGCACGCGTCTTCGAGAAAAGATCGGCGAGGCCGCCGTCACGGTATGCAAGGCCGTGGACTATTCCAATATAGGGACGGTGGAGTTCCTTCTGGATGGAGAGGGGAACTTTTATTTCATGGAGATGAACACGCGCCTTCAGGTGGAACATCCTGTGACGGAAAGCGTTTCCGGAATTGACATAGTCCAGGAGCAGATCAGGCTTGCATCCGGTGAGAGGCTTACCATGAGGCAGAGGGATGTCATGCTGAAGGGGCACAGCATTGAATGCCGCGTGAATGCTGAAGATCCGGAAACGCTTGCGCCCTCGCCGGGGAAGATCACTTCTCTTAGTCTTTCAGGGGGTTTCGGTGTCAGGGTTGATTCAGCATTATTCAATGGATATGAAGTCTCCCCCCTATATGACTCTCTTCTGGCAAAGGTTATTGTCCATGCTGATGACAGAGAAAAGAGTATCAAGAGGATGCGGAGGGCACTGGAGGAATTTATCATTGATGGGGTGAAGACGAATATTCCGCTTCATCTAAAGATCCTCTCTGATGCAGATTTTATTGATGGGAATATCCACACCCGATTCCTTGAAAGGTTCTTGTGAGGCGGCAGGAAGGATCGGAACACTGGAGGCTCATCCTTGATGGAAAGGATGATGGCCCGACGAACATGGCTGTTGATCAGGCCATTTTCCGCTCGGTTGAGGTCGGGGCATCTCCTCCAACGCTCCGATTTTATGGATGGGATCCGCCTTCAGTCTCTCTCGGCCGCTCCCAGCGCCCCGATCTTCTGGATCTTGAAAAATGTCGCGGGTTGGGAATAGGGGTTGTTGGCCGTCCTACCGGGGGTAAAGCTGTTTTCCATGACAGGGATGTGACCTACAGCCTTTCCTGTCCGATCCATTCTTCGCTCTTTCCCCATACCCTCAAAGGTAGCTATGAGGCCATCAGTTCCTGTATTGTTAACGGCCTCTCCAGGTTGGGAAAAGGCATTGATCTCATGGTATTGCCCTCAGGAGGAGTGGAGAGTAGGATGGCCTGTTTTGAAGGGCCGTCAGCCCTCGAGATCGTGGCCGGGGGCAAAAAGCTTGTTGGAAGCGCCCAGAGGAGGGGGGAAAGGGCCTTTCTCCAGCATGGCTCCATCCCCTTGGAAATCCAGTGGGAGTCGCTTTTCCTCATCTTTAGAGAGGGCTCCCTTCCACCTCGGCCAAGGGCTTTTGGACTCAGGGAATGCCTCGGAAGGGAAATAGAGGAGAATGAGGTTATTGAGGCACTTTTAAGGGGATTCTCAGAGACCCTTGGGGTGGTCTTTAAGATGGGGATTTTGACTGAAGAGGAGCATAAAATGACGGATTGGTATAGGCATAATTCAGCATTGACTTTATAGGTAAATAGAGTGATAATAGGATAGGGCCAATGGCTGTAGATAAGAATAAAATCCTTGAGAATGCAGCGAAATACCTTGAGAAGGGGCAGGTTGATAAGGCCTTAAAGGAATACTCTTCGCTCCTCGAAATAGACCCCAAAAACATTCCTGCTCGTCAGAAGAGGGCCGAGTTATATGCCCGCAAAGGGATGAAGAGAGAGGCCCTTGAGGACTACATAAGGGTTGGAGAGGACTATTCCAAGGGAGGGTTTTATCAAAAGGCTGTGTCTGCCTTAAAACTGGCCCTCCAGGTTGACAACCGTCAGCTCATCCTATATCTGCGTCTCGCAGAACTCTTCCACAAGCTTGGACTTGCCAGCGATGCCATGCAGAATTACCGGTTTGTGGCCAGTTATTATGACAGGGAGGGGAAGGTAAAGGAATGCCTGGATATCTTGAGGAAGATGGTGGAGCTGGATCCAGAGAACCTTGCCTCAAGGGTCAAGTTGGGAGAGCTCTATTTCCGCCAGGGGATGAAGGCAGAATCTCAGGAGGAATTCTCCAGGGTCGCACAGACCCTTAAAGAAGAAGGGCGCAATGATGACCTAATTACATTATACGAAAGGATCCTGTCCCTCTACCCCATGAACATCAATGCCATAAAGGCTCTCGGGCAGCTATATCTATCCAAAAATGAGCCGCAGAAAGCCCTGGCAAAACTCCAGGTACCGCTTAAGGAGGGGACAAGGGATAGAGAACTCTTAGAGCTCCTTGCCAAGATCTACTACTTCATGAAGAGGGAAGACAAGGCCAAGAATGCCTTAAAGGAGCTCGCTCGTATCTGTCGTGAGGACGGCGACGAGATTGGGATGAAGGAGTGTTACAAAAAGATTCTCCGTATCGATCCGGAAGATCAGGATGCCAAGCAGGTCATTGGGGTTGCCGCTCCTCCTCCCAAAGAGAAGGTGATAGAACTCAGCGAAGCCATCCATGAGGAACCAGCAGCGCCTGTCGCGCATGTAAAACCTCCCCCTCGGCCCGTTTCCAAACCCATCCCTGCTGCTGCGCCGGAAGCCGAGGTTGGTGTCTCAAAGTTTTTCTTGGAGGCGGAGATTTACCTTAAATATGGCCTCAAGGAAAAGGCCATAGAGCAGATCGCCAAGTTCCTTGAGAAGGAGCCGAAAAATCAGCAGGCCCTCAAGAAGATCGTGGAGCTGTATGCCTCTACGAAGAATAAGGCGAGGGCGGTAGGGCCTCTTGTTACCTTGGCTGACATTAGTATGGAGAAGGGTTCTAAGGAGCAAGCCGAAAAGTATCTTGAAGAGGCCGTTGGTTTTGATTCCTCCAACAACGAAGTGAAAGTCAGGCTCAAGGCCCTGAGGGGAGAGGAAGAAGAGGCGGAGGTTGAGGAGGAGATTGAGGAGGTCAAGGAGGTTGAGGAGGAGATCGAGGAGATCAAGGAGGTTGAGGAAGAGATTGAGGTAGTCAAGGAGGTTGCGAAGCCCAAGGAGGTTGTTGCAAAAGAGAAGTTTGAGATTGAAGGACTGGAGGAGAAAGAAGAAATTGCTCCTTCAGAGCCACCCCCTTCAGCACGCGCGAAGGTCAAGGAGCCTGAAAAGGAAGAGGAAGAACAGAGCTTTGCAGGGCTCATTGAGGAAGAAGAGGAAAAGGGCGAGGCTGTGGATGTGGAGGAGCTCGACGAAGCCGAATTCTATGTTCAGCAGGGCCTTGTTGAGGAGGCAAAAAGGATATATCAGAACTTTCTCAAGAAAAAGCCCGGGGATCATGCAATAATCGCCAAGCTCAGTGAGATCGAACAGCTCGGAAAGAAACCAATAATTGCTGGAAGAGAGGTTCCTGTCCAACGCATGGAGGCGGAGGCAGCACCTCAGCCCCGCGCCAGGGCTCCCATTGGATCTTCCAGGCCCACTTCTGAAGAGCTTGTTGCCAGACCCACACCCGTACTTATTGATGAGACCGCAGGAGAGGGGCACTTTGATCTGGCAAAGGAACTTTCAGACGAGCTGGATCTCACGGGTGAAGCGCCTCCTGCCGCTCCTGCCGCTGCAGGGGCAGACCAACAAGTGAGCGTCGAAGAGGTTCTATCGGCCTTCAAAGAGGGAGTGGCAAGGACGGTGGCCAAGGAAGATGGGCAGGCCCACTACGATCTTGGAATCGCTTATAAGGAGATGGGGCTGATAGATGAGGCCATTAGAGAGTTTGAGACATCGAGCGCCACTTCTGTTAGGGAGATTGACAGCCTTTCAATGATTGGAACTTGTTATATGGAGAAAGGGGATCCATCAAAGGCCGTCACATATTATTCCAGGTCTATTGCGAGTCCGAAGGCTACGGATAAGGAAAAGATCGGACTATACTATGAACTGGCCAACGCCCATGAGGCAAATGGGGATCTTCCTCAGGCCATGAAATATTTCTCAATGGTTTTAGAAAAAGACCAACGCTTCAGGGACGCCCTGAAAAGGGTGCACGCCCTGAAAGACAAGGGGGTCTCTGTGGTTGAGGAAAAGATGCCAATGGTGGAAGCCCCGAAGGCAGAAGCTCCCAAGGTGGAGGCTCCTCCGGCAGAGGAGGCGCCAGCCGAGGTGGCCAAGGTTATTCCTTTCGTTCCTGGAAGGAAAAAAGTATCATATATCTGAAAAATGAATTACTGGGAATTCTATCAACTTTCACAGGAACCGTTTTCCAATGCACCGGATACACGGTTCTATTATAACAGCGCTCCTCATTCCAAGGCCCTGTTGAGGCTTATGGCTGCTGTGGACGGGATGAAAGGCCTGGCCGTTCTTGTGGGAGATATAGGGACAGGGAAGACAACCCTGGCCAGAAGGATGCTGGACAGTCTTTCTGAGGAGGAATACGAGGCAGCCCTCCTTGTCATAATCCACTCGGGGATCACGGCAGATTGGCTTTTGAGGAAGATCGCCCTTCAGCTCGGCGTTCAGAACCCTTCGCAGGAGAAGCTCACCCTCCTTTCACAGCTTTATGAACGGCTCATGGAACTCTATGAACACAAGAAGAAGGCCGTAGTGCTCGTGGATGAGGCGCAGATGCTTCACACGAGGGAGATCATGGAGGAATTCAGGGGCCTTCTCAACCTGGAGGTTCCCGAGAGGAAACTCATAACATTTGTCTTTTTTGCCCTTCCCGAGATGGAGGACAACCTGAAGCTGGACCAGCCCCTGGCCCAGAGGGTTGCATTGAAATACAAGCTCGAACCATTCAATGAGGAATCTACCGAGGCGTATATAAAGCACAGGATGCGTCTTGCGGGCGCGAAAGAAGATCATTTCTCTCCGGATGCCATAAAGGCCATTCACCGCTACTCCAGGGGGGTTCCCAGGATGATCAACATTTTATGTGACAATGCCCTGTTTGAGGGTTTTCTCCTAAAGCAGAAGGTTGTGGATGGGAAGCTTGTTGAAAACATTGCTGTTGACCTTGAGCTCTTCAAGAAAGAGGAGAAGAAAGAGGCCCCTGTTTCTCCTCCTGCTCCGAAAATAGAGGTTGAAGCGCCGGTTGAAGAAGCTGCAAGCCCGGAGGTTCAGGAGGCTGCGAATCCCGCACCTCCACCGAAACCAGCAGTAGCTCCGCCCCCGAGAGCAGCGACTGCTCCTTCACCGCCACCCAAGAAAGCACCTGCGCCCGCAGCCCATGATGATGTGGACATAGATTCTCTTCTTGATAATATTGTTAAAAAAGATTAGTAATAAATAGGTAACATGAAAGCCGAATGCACTTCCAAAAGGATCCAGATAGGATCGAGGAGACCAGCACAGGAGGTGCATAATGGACCGGATGTATGCAATCGGGATCGACTATCACAA
>Ga0315308_1000012_pt1 | contig 100319 bp, 106 predicted proteins | sample TDP3_MG_FD_203078 | JGI IMG/M metagenome (GOLD analysis project Ga0315308, IMG submission 203078) | Freshwater sediment microbial communities from Lake Towuti, South Sulawesi, Indonesia - TDP3 | ecosystem: Environmental > Aquatic > Freshwater > Lake > Sediment | place: Indonesia: South...
TATGCCCGAGCTTCATAAAAAATCTCATGCAGGCGAATCAATTATCCAGCTTCTATCCATTCTATTTGGACTAGGATTAATGGCTTACCTTACAAGTCTGATACAGGGTTAGCACGTTATCTTTTTGCTAAAGCGTCGCTTTTTAACTTACGCAATATTTTCGATGCTTCGTACGCGTTTCCGGCTGAAGCAATCTTCTTAGCTTTGTCTAAGGCAACTTTGGAGCCGCAGTACGGGCATGTTCTTGTTTTCTGTTCAACCCTAGCCAGTAAAAGCCCACCACACTTGCCACACACAACTATTAGGAAGGACATATGGGTTTGTCACCATCCGAAAACCTTTTCCACACTCAACTAAATAACGTTTAATGTTAGAGGAGAGTAAATGAGCAGCGAAGAAAAGGCGGAGACAAAGACGCAATCTGATTTGGTAGAGCTAGCAATACGATATTTTAAGAAAGAAGGCTGCAAGCTAAAGCAAGAAATGACAACTCTTGAGGGTTATACTGGAACTTCAAGAAAATTCGACCTGATAGTTCAGAAGGGGCGCATGACGCAGGGGGTTTGGATAAGAGACTGGAATAGAACTATAGGCGTGAATGTTGTACTAAGCCTTGACAAGGCTTCTGAGGATGTGGATCTATCAAATCCTATATTGATAGGGGAAAAGTTTAGTGACCATGCAAGAGCTTATGCAAACAGAAGAAAAATCACACTGTTAACAAAGCGGCAGATGGTCCTTAGCCTAAGATGAACGGATTAAATTTTTAGAAACTCTTCAAGCAAGCCTTCGCTCTCTAACTTGCCCAGCCAGTCGACGATACCCACATGACATTTTTTATAGCCGCCCAGAACATCAAAAATTTCGTCGACAACTTCTTCGATGCTTTTACCAGAAGTATCCACCTCGCAGATCTTTTCCTCTCCATGAACGTTTAAAGCTTCAACGAGGCAAACATCCAAAATCTCAGAAGCCAAATTCTCCCATAACTTGCGACCTGAAAAACCACAACTCTCCATCAGTTTCCTTAGTTCAACGGGATCACGTCTCAGAACAAAAACGTATGTTACAAGTTTCTTAGGAACAACGGTTACAGCGTAATGTCCATCGATCAGAACATCTTCTTTGCCGCAATTATCAATGATTTCACGGATTTTTTGTTTCATTCGATTTTCATCAACAATTACGGAGTTTCTTTCCTCGTCTTTACCTAGAATGAGATTTTCGCGTGTGGCGAGTTCGGTTAAATTCACGTATAAAGCATTTAGCTTGGAAGTGAGCAATCGTGCAACTGAGGTTTTTCCAACGCAGGGTGTTCCTGTCAACAAAATAACTCGTTTAGACATGCCTTAACCGTCCGTTAACATCCATAAGAGAACATTCAACAAAATAAGGTTTCCAAAATTCTTATTGCCACCTGTTACGTAGTATATTTTGGGCTGGCGAGTTGGTGAGTGGCTTTCGAGCCTTGCAAAAGAGGCTTGAGGAAACTCCGCCCACACGTAGTATTGCAACGCCCGCAAGGGTGTAAGGCGAGAGCCTTGGCTCCGGAGCAGAAACGAAACGTCCATCCAGCAAGTGCCTATGACGCATGCTAAGTTGTTGAGAATGTTGGATGCGAAGCGGTGAAACGGCCGTCCTGCAAGTGGTAAGGGCAAACAGACGCTGATGAGGAATCTACCTAAGGCGCGGGTAGCCCGATTAGCCGAATGCCACGCTAGAACAGAAGGCGGGTTACAACCAACACGCCAGCCCATATGGAAGCCAAATGATTCATATAAGTTTGTGTTGACATAATGCGTGTCTAGATGGGATGATATGACAGACTATCAAAGGTTGTTTCTCGACGCCGTCAAGAATGTTCTCAGTGACTATGAAAACTGCAAGATAAAGATGCTCTCTGAAGCAGATCTCCAGTCACATCTCTTCTTTGAATGCCGAAGGCTGATGGAGGAACGAAAATTTCCCTACCCCCTTAAACTCTTTGCTGAAAAAGGTATCTTTAGCAAGCACGCCAAAATTGATTTGGTGTTGGGAGATGATGAGGTGCTTGTTGAGCTGAAAGTCGAACCCGATTATCCAGGAGTCAGCAAGCCTGTAGTCTTCAGCACAAAAGCTTTAGCTGGAACCAGTGGAAGCATCGAGCATGACTTAGAGAAGATTCAAGAATATGCGAATAGGGGTAAGCATGGACATTTTCTGATGATAGATGAAGATGGTCGACATACCAAAAAAATAGCGCAAAGAGAATGGAAGTGCATTCAAGTCAAAGGAAAAAGAAGATATTACCTTCACAAGTATGTTGCACCAAGCACCGCATGACCTAACATAAGAAAGAATGATCTAAGCAAATCAATGGCCTAATTGGAGCCTTTTCGAACTTCAAACCTGTGCCCACAATTGGGGCAAATTGCTGCAATAGGTTCTTTCTTTTTCTCGATCTTAAGCAATCTTTCTTCAGCCATTCTTTTGTAACGGGGCAGCAACCTTTCTACGGTATATCTATACCAGGTCACTGCCTCATCATAATTCTCAAGTTCTTGTAGCATCCAACCCATCCAATATGCTACCCATGGGTCTCCTTGAGGATTTTCCTCACTAACTGTTTGTCTAAGTCCTTCATTCAAAATTCTTAAAGCTTCGTGCACATTACCGCTGAGAAAAGCCTCGCGAGCGGTGTCAACATATCTATTGTTGATACTCTCCCAGTTACCAATCAATGTCAAGATTTCTTCAACATACTTTTCAAGAAGAACTTTTTCCTTTGGCGTTATTGGATGAAAGTGCATCACTTTATTCCTGATTTTCTTCAGTTTTTCAAGGCGACTACATATTCGGTCTTGTTCATGAAAGATTCTTTCGAAAACTTTTTTCCAATTATTGGGCTGAGTGATTATGTCCATATAATCTTCTATCCCGAGATAATATATGTCAGAGAGTCGAACCGATTCTATCCTGTGCCAAGGAGCTAATTCACCTTTTCTTGCCCTTTTCTCTACTTTACGCCTTGTTTCCCAAGGGACGCACTCGTCCCACCAATATCCGGATACAGTTGAAAGTCTTCTTTCAATGAGTGCTCTCAGCGTTGCCTCCAAGTTATACAAAAGTGTATATTCATCCTCCGGCCGAAGTTCCAAAGTATTTCACCAAAGGAAATGTTGCCAATTACACACTTAAATCAGATTCGGCTAAAATGGCCTCCGATCTTACGCCTTGAAAACGAAAGTACCTAAGCGTCCAACATGGAACCCTACAAAAAATAGAGAAAAATGGGGATTTGCGTGAGATGTCTACATCTCTGCTGAAGTTACAACCAACACGCCAGCCCAGTATCACAGTATTTCTTTCGCTGATTCTTTGTAGGTTTCTAAGTCTTGCCTAGTGAATAAAACAAATACAACCATTTCCAATCTATTTTCTTTCTGCAGAAACTCCTTGACCGTTGCTAAGGCTATACGGCTTGCCTTCTCAATAGGATATCTATATGCGCCCGTGCTTATCGATGGAAAAGCTATGGTTTTCAGTCCGTTAGAAACTGCTAATCTTAAACTGTTGCGGTAGGCTTCTGCCAAAAGTTCTGGTTCACTGCGAGTTCCGCCAACCCAAACAGGCCCCACTGTATGGATGACGTGTTTGGCTTTTAGATTGCCTCCAGAAGTTATGACAGCCTTCCCGGTTGGGAGGCCATCCGGCCATTCTATAACCCTTATCCTCTTGCATTCTTCCAAGATTTTTGGTCCACCTTTACGGTGGATTGCCCCGTCTACGCCTCCACCTCCCATGAGTGCCGGATTAGCCGCATTCACTACAGCATCAGTATCTATGTCGGTTATGTCTCCTTGAACCAGAAGGATTTTGGCTTTGCCAGCCTGAAATTCGCTGCTAGCCATTTTTTCTAGCCTCTCTCATAATTTTCTAATGAAACTTGCTTCTTAAGCGTTAACATTGAACTGGCTTTTCATAACTAATTCCTGACAGATTCGCGTTCATGTGGCTTAAGGCTTATCAAGAAGGTGACAACTTAATTGAAAAGAGGTGAAAATGAATGCCAGATTTCGGCAAGTTGGAGGACTTCATTTTTGAAAAAATGTCCAAAACCCACTTACCCGGATTAAGCATAGCCATAGTTAAAGACAAGAAAATTGTTTACAGAAGAGGTTTCTGCGTCAGAGATTTAGAGCACGGCCATAGGGCTAATCCTGAAACCCTGTATGGGATAGGCTCTGTCACAAAATCCTTCACAGCCCTATCCATCATGCAGCTTGTTGAGGAAGGAAAATTAAGTCTGGACGAAACGGTGAAGAAGTATGTTCCATTAGACCTTAAATCCGGAAAAGAACCGGTCAGAATATGGCATTTGCTGAGCCATGCTTCAGGCATACCAGCGTTGGCTTATGGTGAAGCCTTTATCCGATACGTGACCGGGGCTGGGGACAAGTGGATACCCATAGCAAGCCACCAGGACATGTTCACCTTCATGAGAGAAGCAAAAAAGTGGACTTTAGCTAGGCCGGGCGATAAGTGGTTCTACTTAAACGAAGGCTATGTAATCTTGGGATACATAATCGAAAAACTCTCCGGCATGAAATATGAAGAATACGTGAAAAAGAAGATTCTTCAACCATTGCGCATGAATAGAAGCTTTTTCAGAAAAGAAGAAGTTGAAGCAGACCAAGATGTGGCCGCGCCCTACATAATAACCAGAGATGGCGAATGCAAAAAGTCTGTTTTCCCGTATGGAATCACCGCTGACGGCGGACTCATAAGCAACGTCGTAGACTTAGCCCGATACATAACAATGTACCTAAACCGTGGAAAATATGACGGCAAAACCTTGCTATCATCAGAGCTTATAGAGGAGATGGAAAAGCCTAGGATACAGTTGCCCCTTCAGATTTTCGGCGGAGAAGCCTACGGCTACGGACTAAGCATAATTCCAAACTTCCTAGGCAACAAACTGGTCGGACACGGGGGCTCAGTACTTGTCTACACAGCCTACATGGGATACATTCCAGAAAGGAGGATAGGCATAGCCCTTCTGGCGAATGGAAGCGGATATCCCCTTTCTCAGATGGGATTGTATGGGCTAACGTTGATGCTTGGAGAAAATCCCGAAAACCTACCCTTTATCAAGGCAGAGAACACCTTTGACTTGCTAACAGGCCTTTATGAGACGTACAAGGGTACAATGAAAGCACAAGTTGTAAGCAAGGGCGGCATCTTACAGCTAGAAATCAAGGACAAATACGTAGATATGATAATATCGCTAATACCCGAAAACATGGAAGGCGAAGTGAAGAAATTCTATGCACTTCAGGGCGGCGCAAAGCTTCCGATTGAATTCATAGCCAAAAAAGACAAGGTAGAATTGATATATGAGCGATACAGGCTGAAAAAAGTTGGCACACTAGATTAGAGCGGAAATAATAAACCATACGCCGAACCCCACCAAAACAATGAAGCAAAAGCCAAAGACTATATTATGCACCATTCCGGTCCAGAAACGCCTAGACTTAAAAACAGTTAACGAAACGAAGGTATCCCATAGAATGTCGCACGACCAGTGCGTTATAGCAAACGTCACAAAGCCGAGGAAACCGAAGGCAGATGCGTTCATTACGAGGGCAGCGCCGATAGTCGCCCACCATAGGAAGAAGTAGGGATTTGCACTAGTTGTGAGGATGCCAGCAATGAAGGAGCCATACCTAAAACCCTCGTGTTCCTCGCTTGCTTTTCCTCGAATCCTAAATGTTTGGACACCCATGTAGATTAGGATTAAGCCTCCTACAAAGCCTATTATCTTCTGGACGATGCTTGAAGCGAAAAACCATGTAAAGCCAAAATAAATGAGAAATATTAGTGGAAACTCTACTACTCCATGTCCCAGGGCAATCAAGACTCCCGCAATTTTATTTTTATACCCCTTTGCAACTGTCACGGTAAAAACAGGTCCAGGCATCATGACTCCGGACAAAGATATGAAAATCACCGAGAGCAGGAAAATGAAGAAATCCATGATGGCTGCCATTTCTTCCACCCGCATTGGTATTTCCTTGACCCCTTGTTTTTGGGCTTTGACATTTGTTAACTTTCTTATCCTTATAGAACTTGTCTCAAAGATTTAGAGAATGCGTATCAGGAATCGGTCAGGTTCATCCAATCAGAAATGTTAGGGCTATAGTTAAAAATAGAAAAGCCAAAGCGATTACAAACGATAACCATGCTGAACGCTTCAAAACTTTTCGCGTTTGTTTTAGGAGGTTTAGGTCGCCTTCACCGATTTTTGTAGGCTTGTGTTTGATGAATTCCTTTGCGAAATCCAACAATTCATAATTGCTTACACGAACTATTATGTAAAGCCCCGTTATAACGATCAGAAATGGGTATGCAGTAATCATTGACAACAAAATTATTACGACCCACGTTATGAAGAGAGGCGGAGCAAAAGCCACACTAGCCAAAAATACTAAAGAGTCAAGCATTTTCCTCGGTTTTCCATAGGGATCCCAAACGAAATAGGTTTTAGTTGAATCCATGTTGAAAGATGCTTCCTTATACAGCAAAGAGATTTTCTTCCACCTCAAAAGAAATGCTAAAAAGTTTGCTATAGCCGAAATGAACACTATTAGGCTGGCAATGTTTTCGTACATCGCTCGCGCGCACCTGTGGGCATAAGTTTAAGAATCCATATTTTAAAGCTTATCGCAATCATATATGCCTTAATAATCGTTAATCTTCCATGAAGCGCTCTTGTAGTTCCACTATTTCTGTGCTGTTTTTCGCGTTCGCATACGTTTCCAACCTTTCATGATTTATGTCGAAAAAAGTGTGCCCCCACTTGAAAATAGAAAGCACCTGGTCAGCGTCATCCTTAAATCCAGCAATGTACAAGGCGGCGGCTAATGCTTCAACTGTGCTGAGCTTTGTAGGATTTCCGAAATTAACAGGGTTTCCAGCAATCAAGAAGGGAAGGCAGCGGGATGTTCCTCTCACATTCTTTAGCAAGGCTTTTTCAGCGTGTTCCCAACTAAAATCCAATGCGACTAGTCCGAAATCTTCAATGCGTCCTCTGTCGGCTGGAGAAAACGCAATTTTAGAGAGGGGATTGAGCACGACAGCTCTTCTGGGTAAGAGCTTTATCTGATGAACGATGCGAACTAGTCCATGGCGTTTAAGCTTTAGGGCGGTGCATTTTTTGGGATCGCATTGTCCAGCATGGTAAACAACTATTTTAACCTGTTTTTGCACTTGTCTTGCGCACCCTTAAGTGGCTCATAGGATCGTTTAGGACTTGTGGAATCCATTGGATGAGGTCTGAGGAAACCATGTGATAGCCTTTTTCTTCAAAAACAAAGTCTCCAGCAGCGCCGTTAACAAAGGCTCCGGCAACGGCAGCTTCAAACGGATCGGCTTGCTGAGCTAAGAAGGCTCCAATAATTCCAGAAAGAACATCTCCGGTTCCACCGACTGTCATGCCTGGATTTCCTGTAAAGTTGAGCTTGAACCGTTTTTCGCCTGAGATTATGTCGATTGGTCCTTTTAGCAGTATTACTGCGCCTAACTCCGCTGCTGTTTTCTGCACTTCCGAAACTCTTTCTTTCATATCCTCTGAAAGTTTCTTACCAGTCAGTATGGCGTATTCTCCTGCGTGGGGCGTGAGAACCGTAGGCACAGCTAATTTTCTTTTGACCCATGCAAAAGCCTTCAGACCATCCGCATCTAAGAGCAACGGTTTGCCAGCGCTTTCAACAGCCTCAATAACGGCTTTAACAGCTTCCCTGGTTTCAATGTGCAGACCGAGACCGGGCCCCAAAACAACGGCGTTAGCCGTTTCTATGTAGGTTTTTAATGCGGGTATATTCGCTAGATTTAGGTGTCTCCCCTCAAGCTTTATAGTAATTAAATCTGCCGATATGGACGAAATGGCATAGGCAGTTTTCTCCGGAGCAGCAACATAAGCCAAGTCAACACCTGTGCGTAAAGCAGCTAGCGCCACAAAGGTTGGAGCACCAGAGAATGTTTCGCTTCCACCAATGACTAATAACCGTCCAAAATCCCCTTTATGGGATTCTGAAGGGCGGGGTTTCGTAAGGAGCAAAACGTCTCCAGGACCCGCGAACTTTTCCAACTCTTCTGGCAAGCCTATTTCTTTTACAACCAATTCGCCTACGTATTCTTTTGCGTTTTCAAGGCCTTTTTTCGTCCTGTGAAAGGTTATTGTTAGATCGGCCTTTACCGCCTCGCCTAAAACTTCTCCAGTGTCCGCGTCGATTCCCGTTGGGATGTCAATTGCAACTCGAAAAGCATTTATGGTATTAATTTTTTGGACTAGTTGCAAAATGGGCGGTCTCAATATTCCTTTGGTGCCCGTTCCGAGTAATGCGTCAATTACTATTTCTGCTGTTGTTTCCGGTATGAGAGTGCTGTCATAAACTTCGTGAATGGGAATTGTTTGCTTTAAAAATTTTAATGCCTTCCAGTTTTCTAGAGTCGCTTTGTCCGTGACTTGTTTGGCTTCTCCAGCGAGGATGACTGTAACTTTGAAACCCATCCAAGACAAGTGGCGCGCGGCAACAAATCCGTCGCCTCCGTTTCCACCTAAACCACAGAAAATCGCAACGGATTTTTCTGGTTTAAACCTTGAAGCAACTTCTATTGCGACATTGTGTCCAGCGTTCTCCATTAGCTGAAGCCTAGAAACACCAAAATATTCTGCGTTCAGCTCCAAAGCATGCATCTCACGGCTCGTAATAGAATTTCTTACGTGACTTTCTTTTAGCATGTTTACACCCAATAGTTGTTATCTCAAATAAAAGATAAGAGTATCCTTTCAAACTCAAGGCTGCATTTATCATTTTGTCAATTTGGTTTAACCCTTTGTTCTGTACTCGTATTTTGTGTTGTTGTCGATTATGTAAAAAGTATGTTCTTGGTCTTTCGTTGTGTGTAGGATTGGCCTTGCTAGGATTTCTGCTGTTTTTGCTAGTTCTTTTATGGTTGTGAGGTTTATGGTTGTTGTTTCTGGTGGGGTCTTTGGTGGTTCTGTGGTTTCGATTATTAGGTCCTTGTATGGCGCTATGATTTTCTCTAGTGGTTTTTCTAGTTTAGGTTTGGTTTTTTTGTAGAAGTAGGTGGAGAGGCATAGTCCTGCGATTGATATGGGTATTAGAATGTATGATGCGTAGCGTTGGTTTATTATGTCTGGGCGGGTTGTTGTTTGGTTTTCTGTTATTGCGCCTGTTTTTGTTTGGTGTAGTTCTTCTATTGTGGTTACGTCGCCTTGGTCTGTGCGTTTGAAGCTTACTGTGAGGGTTGGCGTGAAGGTTTGTTGAATTGGGCCGACGGTGGTGTTTGCGTTTATTGTGAATGTTGGCGTTATTTCGAATGTGTAGGTGGTTGAGGTTGTTCCCGTGTCCCTTTCAATCTGTGCTTTTATTGTGTCCAGTTCTGTTTTGATGACTGGAGGTATGGTTATTTGGATTTGTGTCTGGTCTGTGGTTGTTGGTGGTGTCGCGGCTGTTTGGTATTGCCATGCTGCTGTTTTGAGGGTTTGTGTTAGGCGGTATGTGATTGTGGTTTCTGCGGGTAGGGTTGCTTGGAACGTGTATGTTAGGGTTATGTTGATTTGTTTTGTTATCTTTGTGTAGATTGGGCCTTCGTTTGGCTTTAGGGTTGTTTTGTTGTAGATTATGTTTGGTTCTAGTATTGCTGTGTAGTCGTATGTGGCAATGCTGGTGTATGTGCATAACGTGTTTGTTGTGGTTTCTTGTGTTGGGGTTTGGTGTGTTGCGTAGACGGTTATGATTGAGGTTATGGTTAAAATTGTGAAAAGTGTGAGTAGGATGATGGTTTTTTCGGGTTTTTTCATGTCTGGTCTGCGACCTATGCTGTATGCTATTGAGTGGTGTTTCTTTCTAAAATGTTTTGCTTCAAAATTGTTGATATTTCTTTGATTTCACGAGAAGAAAGTGGAAATTTTGCTTTTTATGGATATGGGTCGTCGGGGGGTGTGGCTGTTATTGTTATATTTAGTGGTTGTGTTCTGTTGTGGTTTATTATTGTCCATGTGATTGTGTGGTCGCTTGGGTCAAGTGGTATCGGGGGATCTTTGTAACCTTCTGGTGGGACTTCGTTAAAGGGTATTCCGTCCCAGTAGGGGAAGTTGAAGTTTGTTCCTGGTGGGAATGGGCCGTAGTAGTGTGTGGTTGTTGTGAAGTTTGTTGTGTCTGTTATGTTGAAGGACATTTCGACGTTTTTGAGTTTTAAGGGGAGGGTTCCGATGTTTTTTATTAGTAAGCCTAAGGCTATGGTCCAGTTGTAGTCTACGTTTTGGCATTCTGCAATTAGTGAGTGGTTGTCGGGTGTTACGTGGTAGTAGATTGGGTGTGTTTGGTTGAAGCCTGTGCCTGTGGGAACTAGGAGTTTTTCGGATTCTATTATGAATTTTCTGTGTCCCATTTTTATTGTGCCTTGTACTTGGGCTGTGTCTTGCCAGTGGGAGTAGGAGAGCCCTGTTATTATGGTTAAGGTTAGTATGAGGTTTAGGATTACGAAGATTTTCCCTTTCATCTGCTCACCGTTTAGATGGCGGGGTCGTCGACTATGTTTATGTAGAGTGTGACGGCTTTGCCCATGGCTGTGGGTGGCACGCTTGGAATCACGTGTATCCATATCCATATGACAGCTTTTTCGGTTGGGTTGAGGGGGAAGGGTGTTGGGGTGGACGGGGTTGTGAAGCTTACGGTGCCATCGGATCTGAGGTTTTTGTCTATCTCCACCTTGCCCCATACTTCGAGGGTTCCGAAGCCTGTGTTCTCTGGGTAGGAACCGTAGAAGTATTCTTTGGTTTCAAAGTATTGCGCGAAGCCGTATTCGTCTTCGAAGCTGTAGACTGGTGGTTTTATCTTTCCTGGTAGAGTTCCTTGGTTTTGCATTACTAGTCCTACCCATATCCACCAGCATGGTCCGAGGTTTTTGCTGTAGACTTTAAGGGTGTGAAGGTCTGGGGTTACTTCATACGACACGCTTGAGTTGTAGTATTTTTTGACGCATTGGGACATGAGGACTTTTTCGGATTTGATGTCGATGAGGATGTGGGCCATTTTTATTTTACCGTCGATCTTGACTGTGTCTTGCCAGTGGGCGTATGTGAAGCCTGCTATTGATAGGGATATTGCCAGAAGCATTAATATTGCGGATAACTTGGTTGTGTTCATGGTATCACCTGCTCATCGATTATTTCAACTTTAAAGCTGTAAACGTGGCATTCCTGAGCATTCTGGGTTACTAAAACGACTATTTTAGCTTCCAGTATGACTGGCTCAATTTCGGGTGTTAGGGGGTCATCGCTAGGCCATATCATGTTGCATACGAGCGACATGCTTGTACGGTTGTAGACGTGAACGTAGAGTATCGTATCTTTAGTGAGGGTGTCGTCAAGTCGCCAACCGATTGGTTTACCATTCGTGTCTAAGTAGGTTTCGCCTACTTCAAGGCCTGTTCCAGGTATTATCACAACATCATCAATGTGTTCCGTCATGGTTCCGATGTTCTTGAGTGTGAAGTTGCAGTAGGCCTCGTAGCCTGGGTAGGCGTTTGTTATGGCGACTGTTAGATTTTCGAATCCTCCTTCGGGATCGGGGACGACGTATTCGCAGTAAATCTTTCCTACGTCTTTTGTGGTGTCGTCGTTATCCCAAAACTTTAGGGGCTCTACGAAGCGTATTGTGAGGTGACCGAATTCCATTGTGTTGCTGATTGTTATGACGTCGTTCCATTGGGCGTAGGCGAAGCCGAGTATGCTCAGGGCTATTAGGATGCAGATTAGGATTGTTATGGTTTTTTCTTTCATGTTTTTTCCTCTTTTCTTGTGTTTTTATATGTTAGGAGTAAGTATGAGTAGGCTGTGAGGGCTAGGGCGGATGTTATGTAGACGCCGTTTGTTGTGATGAGAGAGCCTGCGTTTGTGAGTGTTCGTGGTAGGGTTGTTGTAAGGAACGTGTATGTGTTGGCGATGAAGTCTTTGAGGGTTATGCTTACCCAGCCTAGCTTTGGTATGGTGAGGATTAGTTTTCCTCGGATTTGGTTGGCGAACACTGGGTCTGAGTCTGGTGCGGTGTTTGCGTCTCCTTTTGTTATGAACATCTTTCCTGCTTGGGCTTGACGGGTTTCTATGACTCTGTGTAGGGTCATTTCTCCTTCGTGCCAGTATTGGATTATGTCGCCGACTTGGATTTTGTTGGGGTCTGTTGATGTGACTATGGCTATGTCTCCTACTTCCACGGTTGGTGTCATGCTTCCGCTTCCGACTATTGTTGGGTAGAAGCCCAGAAGCCCCGTTGTTGTCCATACGGTTAGAACCAGGAAGACGGATATGGCTAGCCAGCCTTTCATGGATTTTTGGCCTTTTCTCAGTCTTGGTGCTGGTTTTCGTGGGGTTGGCATTCCTGCTTTTGTTAGGTCTTTTGGGGTTGTTGCCATGGTTATGGCTATGAAGCCTATTGTTGGTGTCATCACGCCTATGAGTGCTTTGTAGCCCCATGGAAGGTCTGGTAGGATTGGGGAGAACCATTGGAAGGCTTGGAGTGGTGCGCTGTAGGCTAGGGCTGCCAGTGGTCCGCTTATTAGGGCTAGGTATGTGGCTAGTAGGTTTTCTGTTAGGGTTGGTAGGAAGTTTTCTCCCATGTATTTTGTGTAGATGAGGGGGTCTTGTAAGTTTATTAGGGCGAAGATGGACACGCTTGTGAAAGTGTATAGAAGGGTTATGGCTGCGAGTGTAAGTGCTGGGTTTTTTCTGCTCAGGTTTTTTGTTAGGTATCCTCTTGATAATTCCATGCCCAGTAGGGTTGATGAAACGAGTATGAAGTTTATAGCTATCCCTGCGGGGGTGAAGGATACTGGGCTTTTTCCGAATTTGGTTATTAGACCCGCGTCTATGAGGATGAATATTTGGAAGGCTGCCGCGAGAAGCGCCATTAGGGTTATTCGCCTGTTTGTCCATGAACGGATTTTTTGTGGACCGCCTGCCATGTATAGGGTTGTTAGGGCTAGGGTTGCCCAGCAAATTGAGGGTAAGGCGTAGGCCATTAGCCCTCCTGGGCGAAATAGGGTTAGGAGTATGTAAATGGTTAAGAATAATGCGAGGATTATGTACGTTTTACGGTTCATATTTTTCAACTACATACGTTATTGCGGGACTAAAAAGGGGAATATAGGATCTTGTTTTGAGCAGTCTTGTGTGCTTAAGGTGTTGGCTATGGGTATTTGTTCCACTGTATGCCTACGATCTCGATCTTGAATGTGTAGTGGTGGCATTCCTCAGCTGGTTGCTTGAAGTCGATGTCGACTTGGCCCTTTGTAGATTCGCATGGTTCGAGTTGTACGCACACGAAGTTTACTATGTCTACGTTCATTATTTCTTCGCCTGCATCGTACACGGTATTGCCGTTGAAGTCCTTCCAGAAGAATCCTGTCGCTGGACTGGCTGGAGGCGGATTTACCCATTCCCAGTTGAGCTCGCCTGTGGGGTCCCATATGTTTAGGTCTGTGATATGAATCGGTATTGTTCCGATGTTATGTACTACGACTGTGGTGAAGTGAACTTCGTATTGTGGATAGGCTTTGTGGATCACGAAAACCAAAGTCTTGTAACCGTCTTTGCCAGTATGAACATCTTCAACGTAACTCGCTGGGTCATAGTAGATTTCTGCCCATCCTATGTCTTTAGGTACAGGCAGTAAACCTTCGTTGTCTACGTAATCAAGAATTTCGTTTGGATCAAATGCCAGCGTCATGCTTCCCATCTCTATCGTGCCGTTGATGGTGACTAGGTCGCCCCAGTGAGCGTATACGAATCCGAACGCGCTCAGTGTTATGGCTATCATGAGAGCCATTGCCGCGATCTTCTTATTCTCCATTTCCATTCACCTCAGAGTCTATGGAGTGTGTTTGTTCCACTGTATGGCTTCGATCTCAATGCTGAACGTGTAGGTGTGGCACTGTTCTGCTGGCTGCTTGATGTCGACGCATATTTCTGTCAAGAGTTCGTTGCAAGGGTCGATCTGGTTGCATGTAAGCTTCCTAACGCCATATATGTCACCGAATGGACCAGGGAACTCCCATGGAGGACAGTTTCCCCAATTTGGCGGAGTGTAGCCCCAGTCTAGTGGCTGCTTGTAGAGCCAAATGTTGTACACTAGTTGTGGCGGCGTTCTGTCATCGTAAATCTCCCACATAGAGTCCTCAAGAACTTCTACTGCGCTGAAACCGGGTGGGAGGTATAAAGTCACTTTTTCTATGCAGAGTGGTATGTTTCCTGCGTTGTCTAGCGTGAACTTGTTTATAGCCCAGTATTGTGGATAGGCGCCGGTAATCGTGAACGTCAGCAACTTGTACACAGTCTTAAGGGTGTGGGGGTCCGTTTCTTCTATACTCAGCGTGCACTCTCCATCTGCCACACATTTCTCTGGCGGATATCCCTCATAATCCTCGGAGTCCCATTCAGCAACTATCCTCGTAAATCCAAAGGTGAGACTGCCCATCTCCGCAGTACCATCAATTTGAACAGTGTCGCTCCAGTGAGCGTAAACAAAGCCCGCAATACTCAAAGCAAACATCAGTATCACAAATGCTGCCATTATCTTCTTGTTCATTTTCTTCATCACTCTCCTTCTCCTCTTGCGGGTTATCTTTAACGTGCCCCAGACTCGGCACGAGTTAGACCAAACTAACCAACTCTACGCATGTAGCCAGCTCAATGCCTAACTAATCAATATAATAATATGGAAATATTTTTTAAAACCATAAGAACCTTGGCGTTCTAACTTTAGCGTTCTAACTTTAGCGTTCTAACTTTGGCGTTCTAACCCCGTAGTCCTCAACTTTTAAATAGAAAGCTGACAAAGTAAACCCTAGATTTTGATGCTTCGAATGTTTAGGGTTTTAGAGAACGGCATGTGGCACAGTCTAAAAGAGATAGCAGAAGAGATAAAAGTTCCAGTTGAGAAGTTGGAACATTACTGCGGAACCTTGTCTGAGCACGGAGTTGTTGATTATAATTCTGATTCTGGCATAGTTAGGCTTGGACATGATTTCAAGAGAATAATCATGAAATTAAAGGCTGAGGAGGAAGCCGAATGGGAAAGGATAGGCGCAGGAACAGTGATTATTCCACCTGAGAAAGGCTTCCAAATTCAAGGAGTCTACATCCACAACATGACTGAGCGGGACATACAATTCGAACTGACATTCAACAAAAAACTAAAAGAAGTAGTTGTATCAAATGCTTAGAATTAAACTTCCATTCTGGTTCTATAAATTAACGCTTATCAGGTTTTCTTTCATCTTCGAACATCCATTTAGAAAAGAAGCGCCAGTTTTCGTAATTTTGTAAATTACACTTCCATCCAGATTCTGTTCCTCAATGACAAAACCCAAACTCAAAAGTATTTTCAAATATTTATCTCCGCGGTTAAAATTCAAGTTAGCTTTATAAACAATGTTAGTCTTGTTTGCACCTTTCATACAAATCTCTAAAATATCGCGCATGATTTCGACTTCGCTCCTGCGATGACCACCCATGATGTATACCACCATTAGCTTAAAAGAATACCCAAATATGCTCCTATAGGGCTCCTATAGGGTGTTCTCATATATTGTCTTTATGCACTTTTAAAATTTGCGGAACCTTTATTCCTAATCAATATGCACTCGCGCTATACCATGATTTCCTTCTCCACACGTTGCATAGATAACCTAAAATGCAACATTGACATTAAAACCCGTAAAAAAATTTTGGAAAACATGCTGTATGGTATTGATTAATGTTTCTTTCTAAAATGCTTTACTTCTTTATTTGTAGTATTGTGTCAGGTTTTTCTAAAAGAATAAAGAGGTTGTGTGTGGTTTTATGGGCTCGTTCTGCTGTCGTACGCCCATGGAGTTGAGTATGGTAGTGTAGGCGTTATTACTGCTATGTTAGGGTCGTCTGGTGTGTCCGTGTCGACGATTGTGAGGGTTATGCCTTCTGTTTGGGCGGTGAGGGGTCCTAGTTCTGAGGTGGCTGTTACGTTGGCGCCTCTGTTGACCTCAATTAGTTGGTTTTCGCTTGTTGGCTCGTATTTACCAGTGGGATTTCTCAATGTTTGAATCCAGATCTCTAATGTAGCTCTTTCGCCTGGAATAAGTGTTCCAATTGTCCAGTTTAGGTAGTTTTGGACAAATTCGCCTCCGGTGGTATGGTTATAATACCAGTCAACTGTTCCTTTGCTTGGTGTGGCGTTTATGGGTTCAACTTGGTTTTCTATGACGTCATAGACGGCGTCTAGTATGTTTACTGTTCCGTTGTTTTCTACTATGATTATTAGTTGGAATTTTGTTGGCCAGCCAGGGCTTGTTTCTGTTCCTACGTGTATTAGGTTTGTTGGTGTGGATATGTCGTCACCTGTGTATGGGTCGGTGAAGGAGCCGTTTAGGACTTTCATTATGCGGACGGATGCTTTTTGCCATGTTCCTGTGGTTATTGTGCCTTGTATATGGATTGTTTCTGTCCAGTGGGAGTAGCTGTAGCCTGTTATTCCTAGGGCTATTAGGAGTATTACGAAGGTTGTTCCCATGGTTTTGTTGATTTGGGTGTTTCTTCTAATTCTTCTCATTTTATCCTCCTCCTAAATTGTTGAAGCGGTCGCAGAGGTTTTTCCAGTATTCGTATTGGCTTGTTTGGTGATTGGTTAGGGCGTTTTCTGAGCCTTGGATTATTTGTTGGGCGGTCATTCCTTCGAGTTTGAAGCCTCCAGCGTATCCGGAGACGTAGTTTAGCCATAAAGCTAATAGTTGTGCTTTGAGTTTGGCTTCCATGCTTGAGTGGTTCGGCGGGTTCAGTATTGCGAGCGCTTGCTGGAATTTCTGGTTGCGTGTGCCTGTGAATTCGAAGATTGGAGATTGGCTGCTTATTTGGTCTAGGTATTGTCCAAGTGATCCTGCGTTTACTTGTGCTTTGCCGTTCTTGCAAAGGTATGATGAGAACTGGTGTTTCCAGTAGCCTATTGTGCGTGGGTAGCAGTCGGGGTCGCATTTGACGCCTATTTCTATTTTGAAGGTGTATTGCATGTTTTGTTCTGCTTCTTGGAGTATGTGAACTGTTGTTGTGCCAGTTACGGTTTCGCCTGATTGGAGCCATGTGCATGTGTGGTTTGTTGTTGTTATTTCTAGGGCTTCAGGGTTCGGGTTTATTATTGTTAGGTTATAGAAGTGAGCTGGGTAGTTGCCTGTGTTTTGGATTGTGTAGGTTATGTAAGCCTCGTAGCAAGGATATGCGTTTGTTATGTAAGCGTTTATGGAGTTTCCCTCGTTTGTTATTTCGGCGTTAACGTTTGCTACGTCTTTTTCATGTTCATTGTCGGTTGTTGTTACGTATGTGAATTTGACGTCGCAGTTTGTTTGGCAACGGTTGATGTGTATTCCGCCGTTCCAGCATGCGTAGCTGTAGCCTATTGTGCCTAATGTTACCATCGCTAGGATTAGCGTAGCAAAAAGTTTGCTTTTCATGTTTTTTCCTCCTTTTTTATTGCTTTATATGTTAGGAGTAAGTAGGAGTATGCGGTGAAAGTTAGGGCGGATGTTATGTAGACGCCGTTTGTTACTATCCATGTCCATGTGTTTGTAAGTGTTTGTGGCAGGGTTGTTGTGAAGAACGTGTAGGTTTTGGCGGCGAATTCTTTTAGAGCAATGCTTACCCAGCCGAGCTGCGGTATGGTGAAGACGATTTTGCCTATTATTTGGCGTTCGTTTATTGGGTCGTCTGAGGCGTTGTTGGCGTCGCCTTGCGTTATGAACCATCTTGAGCCTGCGGATGTGTATGTGCTTATTACGCGATGGGTTATTTGGGCGTCTGCGGTTTGGTACTGGATTATGTCGCCGATTTTGATAGCTTCTGGCGGAGTTGACACGCTTATGGTGATGTCGCCTACATTCATGGTGGGACTCATGCTTCCGCTGCCGATCACAGATGGACGGAACCCTAAGAGTCCAGTTGAACCCCATACTGCTAAAACACAAATCGTTGCCACGATTGTCCAGCCGAGGATAGGTTTTTTGACTCTTATCTGTCTTCCGTGTTTTTTCATCATTTGTGGCATCGTGGATTGCTGGATTGTTAGGAAGCCTATGGTTGGGACCATTACGCCTACCAGTGCTTTTATTGACCATGAGGGGTTTGGCAGGATTGGGCTCAGCCACTGGAAGCCTTGTAGGATTCCAAAGTAGGCTATTGCGGGAATTGCTCCTGCTATATAGGCAATGTATGAGGCCAGCAGGCTTTCCGCGAGTAAGGGTAGAAAGGTTGAGCCTAAGAATTCGGTCAATTGCAGGGGACTGCTTAGGCTTAGGGTTTCGTATCTTGCCAGTGGTATGAGAATTGCTGCGTAGAGTAGTGCTGTGAGTCCGAGGGTTAGAGTGCTGTATCGCCTCGAGCCTGTTTTCACCAAGTAGGCTCTGGATAATTCGGCACCGATGATTGCTGACATGAAGAAGGTTGTGTTAATTAAGATAAATAGGGGTGTAGTTTGGTATGGGCTTTTGCCGAAGCTTGTAAAGATGCCTGTGAATATGAGGGTGACTATCTGGAAAACGGCGATTGTTGCCGCCATAATGGTTATGGATGTGTTGGGACGCAGTATCCGCACATTTTTGAAACGAGAAACTTTTAGTGCTGCCACGGCGAGCAAAACCCAACAAAGGGATTGGGCTATGTAATTAGCCAGCCCAAAGATAGTATAGGGTAGAACTAGGTTTATCACTACGTAAACGGTCAGAACCAGACCAACGATCAGATACCGCACCTGTGTTTCACATCACGTATGTTTGAATGAGAGTATACCTTTATTTTCTACGAGATTAAAAAATGGGGAATTGATTTTTTAAGGGTTTTTTGGTAGGCTGCTTCTAGTCACCGTTGTATTGTATTGTTTTAATAGTTACGGTGAACGTGTAGGTCGTGTCTGGTAGTGGCAGGATTGGTGGAGTTGCTGTGTCGTCTTCAAAGACATGCACATGTAGGTAGAAGAAAACTTCTTCACACCCGTGTAGTTGCCAACCTATTACCGGCCAAGGATTGCCCGGATACGCTGATGTCCATATTTCGAGTTCAGGTGGAGCATCGATTATGATGTCTTCGATGATGCATGGTACGCTTCCTATGTGGTGAACGCCAATCGGTCCATATGCCTCGTAGCATGGGTAGGCATCTGTTATGGTTATCTCGATTGTGTCGTATGGTGGTCCGATGATCCTTGCGCTCACGTGGCCTATGTCCTTTAGTGTTTCGGTGTCTGTCCATCCTGGAGGAAGTGACAGTTCTGAGTCGTATGTGCCTGTTGTGATCTCGCCGTTGATGACTAGATTTTCACGCCACCATGCGGCGGAGAAGCCTATCATCATTGTCATCATTAGGATTACGATTGGTAATATCAGGATTTTGCGTTGCTTGATGTTCATTGTTCAGCGCCTCCGGCTTATGGAACGTTGTATTGTTGTCCAAAGAATGTTACAGTCAATCCGATAGTCGTGTCCATTGGCACTTCAGTGCCTGGCGGTACTCCTGGCCAAACCATGTCGTATTCAACCAGATGCCAGTAGAATTCAACATAGACGTAATCATATTGGTGCCATTGAGTACACTTCAGTGCATCGAAGAAATCCCATATGTTCCACTCGCCTGTTACTATACCTTGGTCGAAAAGGTTCTGAGATACGCTATCCACGTAAACATAGATGTACACATATTGAGGAAAGTCTGGTAGTGGAACTCCGTTCTCAGTTGCAGTTGCTGTAACGTCGTAGATGTGGCCTGGAACACTTCCATAGTATTCTAGGTCCCACCAAATGTCCAATCCGATGCATGGATACATGTTATTTACCTCGAAATTCAAAGACTTGGCGTGGCCATTTACATAATCACTAAGCCATACATCAGCATCAGCTATACCCTTATAGTCATCGTAGACGTCCCAGTAGTCGAGTGTTAATTCCCAGCCGAACGTACCTGTCGTCACAGTCCCATTGATATACAGCTCTTCACGCCACCAAGCAGCAACGACTCCCAACGTACCCAACGCAATTGTCAATGTAAGAAATATTGCAGCCATTTTAGTGTTCATTTTCTTCATCACTCTCCTTTTCTCCATTTTGGGTATCATTTAACGTGCCCCCCACTCGGCACGGGCTAGACAGGCCTAACAGTTTATGGCATATAGCCGGCTACACGCCTAACCGACTTCTAAATCGGAATCTGAACATATAAACACCCATGGAACAATAATCTAGACTAAAAGACTATAACACAAACAGTACATATCCAAAACCAGACCAATAGTCTAGCCTAAAAGTTCTCAACACTATATAAGCAACAGCACAGCAAATTAGCTATCTCACCACGCGCATCCCAAGGAAGATACGAACCCTTGTCCACAAAACTTGAAAAACTACTAGCCCTACTAAGCGACAACATCTGGCACAACATAGACGAAACGGCAAAAACACTCGAAATCCCACAAAACAAACTCCAACAAACAATCAAATTCTTAACAGAAGCAGACCTGATACAGCACAACCCAGCAACAAACCAAATAAAACTAAACCAAAACTGGAAAACACTAATCATAAACCAAAAAGAACCAAACCCAAACACACAAAAACAACCAGAAACCCAAACACAACCAGAACAAACAGCCGTCGGCACAATAATAATCCCACCACAAAGAACCATCCTAATCCAATGCACACGCATAACAAACCTAACAGACAACAGCCTAGAACTAGAAATCCGCATAAACAAAAAACTAAGCGAAATAGCCATAAACAAAATCAAATAGACATCAAATCATTCGCCTTACGCAAAACCTGAAGCAACTCACACCCCTTATCCGTAGTCTTGTAAACAACCAAATCCCCAGGATTAGAATCCACACACTCAATCAAACCAGCATCCAACAACTCCCCAAAATAACGATTAAACCGCACAAAATTCAAATTACAACGATACATAAGCCTCGTCTTATTCGCACCACCCAAAGCCTCACTAAGAATATCACAAATAACCTCAGTACGACTCCTCCGACGCCGAACCCCCTCCATATTACGCCAACTCTAAACCAAAATCAAACACAAACAACAAACAATAATAATAAAAAAACTCTAATAAACCTAACTGTACACAACCTTCAAAAACCCTTCAAATTCACCCTATTTGACTCCAAATAGAGGGGCCCCCAACAATTGCACACACACAAAGAAGTCAAATAACACAGCAAAATATTTTAACCCACAAAACAAACAATACATCAGGAGATCCACATGCCAACAGCATTCGTGCTGATAAACACCGAGATCGGATCAGAAGCAGACGTACTAAAAGATTTGAAGAAAGTCGAAGGAGTAGAAGAAGCCTTCGCTGTCTACGGAGTCTACGACATAATCGCAAGGGTTAAAGCAGACACCATGGATAAACTCAAAGAAATTGTAACCTGGCGCATCAGAAGACTCGACAAGGTCAGGTCAACACTAACAATGATAGTTGTGGAAGAAGCCTCAAAATAGTAAACACTTCCTCTTTTTTATTTATACTAAAAAAACCCTTTTAACATTCCATTTATAATCTCTAATTCTTTGAAGAACGAGAGGCCATAAATGACTATCAAAACAATGCACATAGGACTAGACGACACAGACTCAACAAGAAAAGGATGCACAACGTATGTCGCTGCTCTTCTCGTTGAAAAACTTCAAAAACTAAGCGCCAGCTTCATTGACTATCCAAACCTAATCAGGCTGAATCCTAACGTGCCATGGAAAACCAGGGGAAACGGAGCACTATGCCTAAGAATACAGTACAATGAAAATTTTGAAGAGAAAATAAAAGAAACCGTCATAAGCACGGTGGAAGAACAGGCAGACTTAGAATTTAAAGGAACAGACCCGGGCATAGTCTTCTTAAAAAAAGCGAAAATTCCAAGAGAAGTCAAAGTCTTTGCAAAAAATGCGATAACTGGAATCGTAAGCCTAAGAGACGCAATAAAACTTGTAAAAAAGTTCAGGGCTGAAGCGGTAGGTTTCAAAAAGGGCAGAGGAATCATTGGCGGTTTGGCGGCCGCTGGCGAAACCCTTCAAGGAGACCATACGTGCGAAGTTCTTGCGTACCGTGTTCAAGAAAATTATGGCTTAAAAAGGCGAGTGGACGAGGCTTCGATTTTTGAAATGGATAAGGCAACAGCACCCCGCACCTTTAACAATGTTGACCCCGAAAAAGGCAGAATCATCATCACGCCGCGAGGACCTGACCCAATTCTTTTCGGCATTAGAGGTGAAGACCCAGAAATTGTAAAAAAAGCATTCGCCATGGTTAAGCCTCTTGAGCCTATCGAGAGATGGGTCGTTTTTCGAACAAATCAGGGAACGGACGCGCATCTAAGAAGGGTTGAAAAGCTCAGTGAAACCAAGCCTTATCATCCCATAATAGCCAGAGGAAACGTGGCGATGAACCCTAGAATAATTCCGAGAAGACATGTCATTTTCTCGCTTAAAGATGAAAGCGAACAAGTTGACTGCGCAGCTTATGAACCAACAGGCGCTCTCCGCAATGCCGCAAGCAAACTGATTGTTGGGGATTATGTGGAAGTCTACGGTGGCGTTCGCGCACCCTCACATAATCGGCCTTTAACTGTAAATCTTGAAAAAATTCGGTTGTTAAGGCTTGCACCAAAAATTCATTTTAATAACCCGATTTGTCCGAAATGTGGGAAGCGACTGAAATCCATGGGAAAGAATAAGGGTTTCAGATGCGAGAAATGTGGCTTAAGATATGCTAATCTTGGGAAAGTTGAGGTTAAAATGAAGCGTGAAATTGGAAAAGGTCTTTACATAACGTCAACGAGGTCTCAGAGGCATCTATCAAAGCCGTTTAGACGTTACGGAATGGAGAAACATGACAAAATAGCTGGAAAACTGATTGAAGAATGGCATTTTCCCTAGGTTTTCTTGTCTCCATTCACTTTGAAAATTTCGCATAATATCTGATACAGTTCGTCGCCACCCTCTACCTTCGAGAATAAGTCTTTTTCAGCCTTGAGTATGCGGCCCATGGTTTGATATGTTCGCCTCCACTCCATTTCCTGCCACATCATACGATAATGCTTCATCTCAATCCAACCTCTGAAAACCAAAACAGCGAACATGCCTACGGTAACTAAGAGGTTTAGTATGTATATGTTTAGTATATCGTGGTTTTTCACCTCCTTGTCGCAGATGCCTCGTATCTTATTGGCAAAACGCATTTAAATCAAACTCACGATAACACATTGAAATAGAGGAATCTAGATGAGTGAAGTAATCTCTCCGCTTGTTTATCAACTAGGCATAGGTGGAATAGGCGGATTCATAGTCGGATACGCTCTCAAGAAATTAAGCAAGCTCATTGTTGTCTTGATAGGCATATTCATAATCGCACTTATCTACCTAAGCACTCAAGGAATAATCAGCATAAACTACCAAGCGCTTTGGAACGCAGCAGCTGGCTTAGTTGGGGGTGCCGAGCAAGCAGCATCGTGGCTGGTTGGCATAATATCTGTTCTACCTTTCATTGGAAGCTTCATTGTCGGTTTCCTACTAGGATTCAAACTTGGATGATAAGCGACTGCGAGAATTAGGAATACCATGCTATCCACCGCATTTAAGAATCCGTAATATTGTGACTTTGAGCTACAAGGTCTCGCTGTCCATTTCGCGTTTGATTGCATAGACCTCGGATGGAAGCGTTTTCATAGTCAACTTAAATTAACTTGAGACTTTTTGTTATCTTAAGCTTTAGAACAAGACCAAATCCATTCGAGGCTTGTAACGATTTCCGGAAGCAAACTCATAATTGTTTTAAAAGATAGCTGGCTAGTGAAAGCTGTATGAAATGGGAATAGCGAAATAGTTTAAATGCTCGTGGCTCGTTAACCTTTTGAAAGCTTGAGATTATACGGTTATTGGGGTGTTCAAAAATTGTATAGGTTTCCAGATGAGGAGTACAGCCTTCCTTTCTTTAAAGAGGCTGGCTACGTTAGGAAACTCTGTCCTAAATGTGGGAAATATTTTTGGACGCAGAACCCAGACCAAGAAACCTGCGGAGAAGCAACCCCGGAAGGCTGTGCCCTTTACACTTTCATAAATGATTCGCCGACAAGGAAAAGCTACACCTTACGTGATATGCGTGAGGCTTTTTTATCATTTTTTGAAAAGCTTGGGCATGTCCGCATAAAGCCTTATCCCGTTGTGGCGAGATGGCGGGACGATATATATCTAACCCATGCAAGCATAATTGATTTTCAGCCCTATGTGACTGATGGAATTGCTCCGCCACCAGCGAATCCGCTCGTGATTGTTCAGCCTTGCATCCGCCTCGTGGACATTGCAAATACTGGACCAACTTTTGGCAGGCATCTAACAATTTTTGAAATGGGCGGGCATCACGCATTCAACTATCCGGATGAAGAGGTTTACTGGAAAGACCAAACAGTTAGGTATCACCATGAATTTGTCACCGATGTTTTAGGCGTTAAGTCTGAGGAAGTTGCTTACAAAGAAGAAGTTTGGTCCGGCGGCGGAAATGCAGGTCCATGTGTTGAATCTATCGTTCGAGGGTTAGAGCTTGCCACTTTGGTTTTTATGCAGTTTAAAGTCGTCAATGATGAATTTGTTAAGTTGCCGATACGAACTGTTGATACCGGTTATGGTATAGACCGTTACGCGTGGCTTTCTCAAGGCACGCCGAGCGGTTTTCACGCAGTTTACGGCGACTTGCTTGACAAAATTTTCAAAATGGCTGGGATGACCAGAATCAACGAGGATTTGTTGGCGAAGGTGGCGGCGGCTTCAGGCATTGTTAGTTTGGATAAAACAGCGAACAGATTGGAAGTTAGGAAGAAAGTGGCGGATCTTGTTGGAATGAAAGTGGATGTGTTGGACGAATTTCTTGTTCCAATTGAAAATGTTTTCGCAGTTACAGATCACACAAAATGTTTAAGCTTTATACTTTCTGAAGGTGTTGTGCCATCAAATATTCAAGAGGGATATCTGGCGAGGCTTCTCTTCCGCAGAATCTATAGGCTACTGAAAATGCTGGATATTCCAGACAAAATGTATGACATCATGGACATGCAGATTGGCTTTTGGTCTAAAGATTATCCACACATTAAGGAAATGCAAAACGAAATGATAGAAATGCTTTCGGTTGAAGAGGAAAAATTCGGGGAAACAATCAAGAGAGGCGAGGGGCTGGTAAAACGAATCTCAAGTGAATTAAAAGCTGAAAATAAGCCTGAAATTCCTGTGAAGACTTTGACGGAGCTATACGATTCTCATGGGCTTTCGCCAGAAATTGTTAAGCAAGTTGCGGAAAAAGAGGGGTTGAAGGCGGATGTTCCCGAAAACTTCTACGCACTTATCGCGCAAAGACACATGCAGGTAACTAAACCAGTGGAAGAAGAAGCTAAACCAGAAGAGTGGCTTGAAACCGCGGTTTCAGGGCTTCCCGAAACAGAGCCGCTATTCTATCAAGACCAATACATGAAAGAGTTTGAAGCAAAAGTTGTCAAAGTAATAGAAGATGAATATGTTGTCCTTGACAGGACATGCTTCTATCCCGAGGGCGGTGGGCAGCCAGCGGATATTGGCTATTTAATATTTGATAAAAACAAGATTGAAGTCATTGATGTCCAAAAAGTCGGCAGAGTGATAGTTCACAAAGTGAAAGGCAAGCCTATTCCCAAAGAAGGCAGCGCAGTTAAAGGAGTTATTGGTTGGGACAAACGATACAGTCTCATGAAAAATCATACAGCAACCCATTTGATAAATGGCGCTGCAAGACGGGTCCTTGGAGAGCATATTTGGCAGTATGGAACACAAAAGGGTGTTGACAGTTCTAGATTGGATATTTCGCATTACTGCAGATTAACGCCCGAAGAAATTCACGAGATAGAAACATTGGCGAACCAAGCGATTCTGCAAAACATGCAGGTTGAAACCGCATGGATGCTTAGAAACGAAGCCGAAAACCTCTACGGTTTTAGGCTTTATCAAGGCGGAGCGGTTCCGGGAAAGGAAATTCGGGTTGTAAAAACCGGGGACTGGGATGTTGAAGCATGCGCTGGAACGCACTTGAAAAGTACTGGTGAAATTGGGTTCATCAAAATAATTCACTCAGAAAGAGTCCAGGACGGTGTGGAAAGACTTGTCTATTCTATCGGAATTCCAGCCTTGAAAGCGGTGCAGGAAAATGAGAAGTTGTTGTGGAAGGTTTCGGAAATTTTGAATGCCCCCTTGGAGAAGCTGGACAAAACGGCTGAACGACTAGTCAAGGAATTGAAAGAGGCAAAAGCAGAAAGAAGGAAACTCATTAAAGAAATAGCAATAGCTGAAAGCTTATCGATCCAAGATAAACTTGAAACTACTTTAATAAAAGGAGCTGTAGAAATAGATGGTGTTAAACTCGTACTGGGAGATTTTAGAGGAACAATTGATGTTGATCGCATGGTTCAAACAGCGAACGAGATAATCAAAAGAGACGACGCGACAGTGACAGTATTTTACGGAATGGACGGAAAAAATGCGCAGATAATGGTTATGGCTGGAAAAACAGCCTTAGAAAAGGGTGTAAACGCTAACGAGGTAGTCAGAGAAGCCTCTGCAATCATAGGTGGTGGAGGCGGTGGAAAACCAAACTTCGCCCAAGGAGGCGGAACAAAAACCGAAAAACTGTCAGAAGCAATCAAGAAAGCCGAAGAAACCCTAAGAAAACAACTGAAACGTTAGCATGCTACCAACATCGATCGAAGATTAGAACTTAACAGTACTTATCGAATAGTCGCTTCCATTCCTTATCAAATTGCGACCTCATGTATTCCTTGTCTTTATCTGACATGAAAGAGGCTTCGACACTGTTCATAGTAAGACGTTTCATGTCTCTTGGCGTGAAACATAGTTTCTGAGCTAAGATTGAGTATTCTTGGGTTATGGATGTGTTGAACATCGTTGGGTCATCAGAGTTCACAGTTACCATTAATCCATCTTCAAAATACTGCTTTATTGGGTGAGCCTCTACAGATTCGAAAACCTTTGTTTTCACATTGCTGACCACGCAGATTTCCAGCGGAATTTGCCTTTCCTTGAGAAATGACACAAGTTGTGGGTCCTCCTTGGCTCTTACTCCATGACCGATCCGCTCGGAGCCCAATTTTTTTATGGCGGCCCATATAGATTCAGGTCCTACCACCTCACCAGCATGGGCTGTAAGTCTGAAGCCTCGTTTCCTCGCTTCCTTGTAAACAAACTCGTACGGATCAGCTGGAAAAGCTTGTTCACTGCCACCAAGTCCGATGCCAATAATGCCTTTGCCCAGGAAAGGCGTAACTTCATCTAAGCGTTGCATGCCTACCTCTGGCCCATGGTCTCTTATGAGATCTACAATCAGTTCGCTACGAATGCCAAAATCATTGTACGCTCTTTCCTTGCCTTTGATTATGTTTTCCGTTATCCCTTGCACTGACAAACCTTGTCTCCGATAGTCTCCTGGAGAATAGAATGCTTCAAGATATTTGACATTCTGCTTGCTGAGTTTTCGCAATACTTGATAAGCTATTTCTTCAAAGTCTCTTTCTTCTTTGATGAAAGTATTCTTCCATGTCCACACATCGATAAAGTGTGCAAAATCGGTATACCTCAGTTTTCTTTCCAAACCTTCAAAAGTGCTTACCGATGGGTCCGCACCCTGTCTTTGGATGAAATTGTACAGTGTCTCTAAGGGGATGGCTCCTTCGAGATGAAGATGAAGTTCCGTCTTCGGCATCTCTAATATCAATTTATTAAGATTATCCATGTAAACCACAATAAACCCGATACTTCATTAAATAGGAACAAATCGTGCGCAGATTATATTTTTGCTAATGATTTTTCAAAATCGACAACAATGTGTTTCTTGCCTTTCTGAATTACTTTGTGTCCTTCTTTTTCCAAAATTTTCTTTTGAGCTTCAACTCCGCCAGGATATTTTTCGTTTACGACTCCCCCAGTTTTCAGGATGCGCCAGTAAGGAGTAACGTCCTTTTCGCCTTTTTGTCTTTGTTCTTCAGCAGCATTAGCCGCAATCCAAGCGAAAATACCAGTGGTTATGGGACAGCCAATCGTTGCCCCGTGCTTTTTGGCAAGTGCAGCTCGAATTTCGTTAATGGTGGTAAGTTTCCCCTCAGGCACTTTCCGCATAATTCCGTCAACTTCCATCGGCGCCGGAATAACCACAGTGCCAGTACCCCACCTTTTGCTCATTTTGCCAGTGATTTTCTGCACTTGCGGTAGACCCTTACTGTCTTTTAATTTTTCACACCAACTTTTCCTTTTTGACATAAAAGTTCACTAATATTAGTTTCTTAATATTCCTAATAAATCTTCAACATAGCCTTAGACTTTATGAGTTCGAGTTTCTGAGAATGACTCAGCATTTTAATCTTTCTTTCTCTTTTGATGGCGTCTGTTCGGGAACCTACTTCTTCAACATATACAAGCTTCTTCGGTTTATGCATCCTTGTATATCTGGCGCCTTTTCCATACATGTGAAGTTTCATCCGAGAATCCAAATCTTTGGTATATCCAGTGTATAAACTGTCACCCTTGCACCGAATAATATAAACATAGTAGGGCATCCGCCAGACTCCATGACAAATCTAGCTTACCACATTGCCAACATATAAAATTGCCTTGAACACTCGGTGTAACAAAAGTTCAATGCATATAAGGGAGGGGCTAGACTGTCCGCAGACAGAGTAAAGGATTAATGCAACTTTGCACACATTAGGTTACGGTGTAGAACATGAGGGATAACGTTCTCTGCCCGTGAAGACAAAACCTTTAATACCCCTCAAACCAATTCAGAAACTTTTATGGAATTTTTGAAAAAAATCGAAGAAAAATGGCAAAACCGCTGGGAAAAAGCAAGAATCTTTGAGGCAAATCTAGACCAGACAAAGCCTAAATATTTCATAACAGTAGCCTACCCATACCCCAACTCTCCCCCGCACATCGGCCACGGAAGAACCTATACTCTGGCCGACGTACACGCCAGATACATGCGGATGCGAGGCTACAACGTGCTTCTTCCCATGGCTTTTCATTACACTGGTACACCAGTCTTAGCCATGTCTAAACGCCTTGCAGAAAACGATAAAGACTTAATCGACGACTTCATCAACGTCTACAAAATCCCCAAAGAAAAGCTAAGCGAATTCAACGACCCACTCACTATGGCCCGCTACTTTCACCAAGAATATAAGAGCGCCATGAAGGGGATAGGCTATTCCATAGATTGGAGACGCGAATTCACCACAATAGACCCCCACTACAACCGCTTTATAGAGTGGCAGTTCCAAAAACTCTATCAAGCAGGATACATAACCCGGGGAAGTCACCCGGTAGGCTGGTGCCCAAAAGACGGAAACCCGGTTGGCCAACACGACACAGTTGGCGATGTGGAACCAGAAATAGGCGAGTTCACACTAATAAAGTTCAAACACAACAATTTCGTTTTTCCAGCAGCTACCCTCCGTCCAGAAACAGTTTTTGGCGTGACAAACATATGGCTAAATCCCAAAGCAAAATACGTAAAAGCCATCGTCGACGGTGAAAAATGGATAATCAGCCAAGAAAGCGCAGAGAAGTTGCGCTACCTAAATCGAAAAGTCACAGTTTTGGAAATCCTTGAAGGAAAAGAATTAATAGGAAAACATGTTGAAAACCCCGCAACAACCCATAAGATCATCATCATGCCAGCAGATTTCGTTGATCCAAAAAACGCAACTGGCGTTGTTATGTCTGTTCCAGGTCACGCCCCGTATGATTACGTTGCACTTGAAAACATTAAGAAAACACCATCAAAGCTAAAAGAATACAGATTAGCACCCGAGGCTATGGACTCCATCAAACCAATCTCCTTAATCGAAGTTCCAGGATACTCAGAGACTCCAGCAGGCGACGTTGTCAAAAAAATGAACATCCAAGACCAGACTGATCCGAAGCTGGAGGATGCAACAAAAGAAGTGTACAGACACGAGTTTCACAATGGCAGGATGAAACGCAACACAGGCAAATACTTCGGTCTGTCCGTGGCTGAAGCAAAAGACAAGGTCAAACAAGACCTGATCACTGAAGGCAAAGCAACAACAATGTACGAACTCCTGAACAGACCAGTCCGATGCCGCTGCGGAACAGAATGCATCGTGAAAATCTTTGAAGACCAGTGGTTTATTCATTATGGAAAGCCAGACTGGAAAGCACTGGCCCACAAAAACCTAGACAGAATGGAAATATTGCCGGAAGAACTGCGCGCAGAGTTCAACTACGTCATCGACTGGCTACATGAAAAGGCGTGCGCCAGAAAGTCTGGCATGGGCACCAAGCTTCCTTGGGATCCAGAATGGATTATTGAATCGCTTTCCGACTCCACAATTTACATGGCCTATTACACGATAATCAGACACGTCAAGGAGCACAAAATCCAGCAGAAGCAATTAACAGACGCGGTTTTCGATTACATCTTCCTCGGAATTGGAAATGCAAGTGAGATTGTGGAAAAAGTTGGTTTAGATGTTAAAATCCTAGAAAAGATGCGCAACGAATTTCTATACTTTTACCCACTGGACAGTCGACACTCGGGACGCGACTTGGTTCCCAACCACCTAACCTTCATGATATTCAACCACACTGCCATATTCCCTGAAGAGTTGTGGCCACGTCAGATAGTCACCAACGGCAGCGTAATGATGGCAGGCGCAAAGATGAGCAAATCCTTCGGAAACATAATTCCACTACGAGAAGCCCTAGCCAAGTTTGGGGCAGACCCAGTGAGGTTAAGCGTTATGGCAACGGCTGAACTGTTGCAGGACGCTGAATTCAGCCGCGCAATAGCTAAATCTATGCGGGACAGACTAGAACGCCTCTACAAATTTGTCGCCGAGGTCGCTAAAACTAAAAGCAGAAGAAAAGTGCCAGCGAAATCTTTGACGGAAATAGACAGGTGGATGCTGAGCCGACTGCAGGAGCATGTGAGAAAGGCAACTGAAGCCATGGACAAGCTGGCTGTGCGCAAGGCTATACACAGCGTTCTGTTCGAGTTGGACCAAGATTTCCAGTGGTATCAGAGGCGAACATCAGACCAGAAAGGAAAGAGAAAAACCGCCATAACCTGCATATTTAAAGAAGTCTTAGACGCCCAAATGCGAATGTTAGCCCCTGTTTCTCCTCATATATGCGAAGAACTGTGGGAAATGATGGGCAAGAAAGACTTTGTCTCTCTAAGCCTTTGGCCAACACTTGACGAAACAAAAATAGACATGAGAGCAGAGGAAAATGAAGCCTTAATCATGGGCGTGCTTGAAGACACTCTGAACATCATAAAAGCAACAGGCATAACTCCAAAGAAAATATACTATTATGTAGCTGCCCCGTGGAAATGGAAAATCTATCTAAAAGCATTGGAGAAATCTGCTTCAGCAAAGGTTCAGCAAAAAGACTTCATGAAGGAGCTGATGGAGAATTCCGATTTAAGGGCTAAGGCTGAAAAAGTGGCGAAGTTCGTAGGTCAAATCGTAGACGAAGTCAACCACATGTCCAATGAAAGGAAGAAAACGCTTACGCAAGTTGAAGTTATGGACGAAAGCAAAGCCTTGGAGGAAGCTAAAAACTTCTTCAAGAGAGAACTCAGCGCAGAAATCCATGTTTACGACGAAGAAGATTCCCAACGCTACGATCCGAGGGACAGAGCGCAACTAGCCAAACCTTATCGCCCAGCCATTTTCATAGAATAAAATATATCGCTGTAACTCCCTTTTTATTGCCGGAAATGGGCCCGTGGCGCAGCATGGATAGGCTCATTCCAGAAAGCGCGTCAGCCTTCTAAGGCCAAGCGTTGAAGAAAGCTGAAAGTCCTGGGTTCAAATCCCAGCGGGCCCGCCAAAAATAATTGGCTTATCTTTTTGTGAGGTGTTGTTTTCGTTTTCTCCAGAAGAGCGCTGTGGCTGCGGTGGCTATGGCTATTGCCGCAACGACTACGCCTGCCGCCCACATGGGAAAGCCCTTTGGAGAGCGCACTGTTACGGTTATTGAGTGGGTGTCGATGTTGCCTGCTGCGTCTCTGACTGTTAATGTTACCGTGTAGTTTCCTGGGTTTGTGTAGGTGTGGGTTGTTGTGATGCCTATTCCGGTTGTTCCGTCTCCGAAGTCCCATTCATAGCTGACGATGCCCATGTTGTCTGTTGAGGCACTGGCGTCGAATGTTGCTATTGTGCCCGCGTTTACTGTCTGGTCTTGTCCAGCATTTGCTATGGGTGGAGTAACGTCAAGAACTGTTATTATGACTGTGTCTGTTGCCCAGTTTCCAGCTGCATCAGTTACGTTTAGGGTGATGGTGTACGTGCCTGGTGTGTTGAAGGTGTAGGTCGGTTTTTCTCCGGTCAATGTCTTGATTGTCACGTCTGTGAACGTCCATGTGTATGCTGTGATGCCAACGTTGTCTGAAGACGTGGAACCATCCAAAGCTACAGGGATGTCCTCATTGACTGTTAGGTCTGAACCCGCATTGGCTGTTGGTTTTGTTACGTCAAGCACTGTGATTGTAACTGTGTCTGTTGCGTAGTTTCCTGCTGGGTCGGTTACTTTTAACGTTATTGTGTATGTTCTTGGGGTTGCAAATGTGTATGTTGGATTCCTGCCTGTTAGAGTTTGTGGTGTTATGTCGGTGAATTCCCATGTGTAGGTTGTGATTCCGTTCTTGTCTATTGAGGCTGAGCCGTCAAACGTTACTAAGGTGTCCTCATTAACGGTTTGGTTGGTACCAGCGTCAGCTGTGGGAGCCGTCTTGTCCAGTTTGATTCCCGTTAGAATATGATGGCTCTCCTCATTGCCAGCGTTGTCTACGCTCCAGTATTCAAGAGTGTTGTTGGCATCTTCTGTTGTGATCTGAGGCTGTCCATCCGCGCTGACGGTTTTGGTTGGGCCGTCATTGATTTTGTAGTAGGTCTTGGCTACGCCGCTGAAGTTGTCTGTGGCTGTGAGGTTGATGATGAAGTCTGAAGTATGCCATAAATCGTCATAGTCATGAGTTGTTATTGGGGGGATATTTGGGAACACCGTAATAGTTGCATAGTTCATGTCACCGTCGTAGCTTGTGACTCCAAGATCGTTCGCTACTGTGAGGGTGGCGTTGTACATGCCTTCATAAGCGTATTTGTGTGTGACAATGGGCTGTGTTACCCAACCGCTGTTTGTTCCATCACCGAAATCAAAAAAGTAGTAGGTTATGCTTCCGTCATCATAAGATTCTGAGGCATCGAAGGTTACAGGCTGATCTGCCTCTCGAGTTGTCTCATCTGCTGCAAGCACTGCTGTTGGGCGTTCGTTAATTTGACTAATTGGACCGGTTAGAAACGGTATGAAATCCAGATCTTCCCCGTTGCCATTGACAGAGTTTCCCTCCCCAGTAGGATTGATTGATTCATGGTATGGTCCACTTGGGTCTCCCCAGTAGTTATCTTCGGCATTGACCGTGGCACCATTTGTTACGTTCATTCCATATGAGTTGCCATAAATATCGTTGTGGTTGGCCAAATTGCTTGTCGTTGCCGTGTAGAAGACACCATATGTGTTATATGAAATGGAGTTACGGCTGAGATTTGCATTTATGCCTCCCTCTATATGAATCCCTTTCTCTTGATTCGATGAGACTGTGTTCTCTGACAAAGACAAATCATACTGCAATTCTGGGTAATGATTTTGGGCCGATGCATGAATCCCATTGGCATTGTTGGCTGAAACTTTGTTGAATAAAAACGTGGTGTTGTACATGTAGCTACCGTAATAGGCGTAGTAGGGAGTGTAACCGTAGGCGGACCCACCACTGGCCAGGTACACTCCATCTCCTTGATTGAACATCACCGCGTTAGAAGAAGCGGTAACATTGTATATGTAGCCATAGCCGTAGCCGAACCAATCCCTGCCATAGCCGTTTCCAGAACTGGTTAGACCCATGCCGGTTCCGCCGCTAAATAAAATCACGTTAGAAAAAGCATCAACATCATGAATGTAACCGTAGCCGGCACCTGTTTTAGAAGAACTGCCTGAGCCATAACTGTTTAGGTACACGCCGTTTCCTTCATTTGACCAAATTACATTGGAAGAAACAGTAACATTGTAAACATAGCCGTAGCCAGAGGCGTAGCCTCCACTATAGCCGTATCCATAACTCTGAAGATATATGCCACTTCCCGCGTTGGATGAAACCGTGTTAGAAGAGACAGTAACGTTAAAAACGTTGCCGAAACCGTAGCCTGAACCGTAGCCCCTCGAGCCTGACCCATAGCCGTAGCTGTACAGGTATATGCCATCCCCAAGGTTGGACGAAACCGTGTTTGAAGAAATAGCAACATCATAAATCGAGCCATAGCCGTAACCGCCTGCGCCTCCGTATCCGGAGCCACTACTGTAGAGATATATGCCACTTCCTCCGCTTGACGAAATCACATTATGAGAAACAGTAACATTGTAGACAAAGCCGAAGCCATCACCATATCCATCTGAAGCTGAGGCCGAACCAGCGCCATAACTTTCTATACAAATACCGTATCCGCCATTCGACGAAAGCCTATTGTCAAAGAGAGTAATATTGTAAACGTAGCCGCAGCCAAAGCCTGAGTAGTAGCCAGAGGAATATCCGGAGCTGCACAGATATATGCCGTTTCCACCGTTTGATGAGATCGTGTTAGAAGAAACAACAACATCATAAATCGAGCCGTAGCTGTATAGGTATATACCATTTTCTTGATTAGACACAATTGTATTGTTAGTAACTGCGATGCCCGAATGAGTACTTGCTGCATCGGTGACTACCCCATTCTTGTTCTGCTTTATGATATCCTTTTTTATGAGGACGTTGGTTCCGCCTAGAATCATCACGCCGCTTTCAGAGTTTCCTTGGATTTCGTTGCCTTCAATAACGACTTCTCCCACGCTCTCAATAATTGTTCCATATTCTGCGTGCTGGATGGTGAAATTAATGATATTAACGTTGCTTGCCGTGATGTTTACAGCATTTCCAATACCATTACCGTCAATGATCGTAGTGGTCGAGTCCTCTCCAATTAGTGCGAAATTATCCTTGTTTACAATTAGGTTCTCAAAGTATATTCCCGCTCCGACTACTATCGTATCCCCAGGGTTAGCGGCATCTATGGCATCCTGAATGGTTTCATAGTATACCCCTGTGTTGACATTTCGTACAGTGAGCGCCCCCCTTGTTACAAACTTTGTCTTATAATTGTTTACGACCCATAATTCTCCTGGCATTGGAGCTGCGTAAGCTGTTACATTGTACAATCCGTCAATTAGAGGATTCCAGAGATAACTAATAGGATAGGCTGCACCAACTTCCAATAAGGAGATGGTCGTAGAGTTAGCCAAAGTGCTATTGATAGACAGAAATAGGTTTACGTTTTCCTCGCTACAGAATCCGTTGTTCTTGACGGTTGCTTCGAGCAATGTTGAATTTCCAGGCGTTAAACGCGTTGGAGCTTTTAACCTCACCTCAAGCTCATGTAAACCGGGGCCGGAAGGCCACGGGGTCACAAGTGGGTAACGATCTCGCGTGTCTGCATCAATAACGTATGGTAGATCAACTACACCATCGCTTCCAGGCTGATCTTGATTAGGACCGCTAAAATGATCCACACAAAAGGGGAACGAACCACTATAATCGCTCCAATAGTTGCCGCCCGAAGGATAACCATCATCCCAAGCATTCATTGACCAGCTACTGGATAATTGCTGACTGTTGTCTATGAAGTTGTTGTGGTAAATGCTGTTATCGGAAGAAGAATAGATATAGATTCCATACTGGAAGTTGTTTGCTATGTTGTTTCCGGAAATGGTGTTGCCTGGAGACTCATAGAGATCGATGCCCTCCCAGTTGTTTGCTGTTATGTTGTTTCCAGTTATTATGTTGTTTGAAGAGTAATAGAGGAGGATGCCATAATAGTTGTTTGCTGTTATGTTGTTTCCAAATATGCTGTTACTTGAAGAATGGAGTTCGATGCCATGACCGGTGTTTGCTGTTATGTTGTTTCCAGTTATTGTGTTGCCAGATGAGCCAAAAGTTAATATACCATCATAGAAATTCCTGATGCTTACATTCCGTATTGTCACATTGTTTGCACCATAAAGATAAAAACCCTCATAGCCTCCCGACCCTTGAAGCGTGTATCCTTTTCCATCAATTATTATGTTGCTTCTCTCAACCACAATTCCGTCAGCATCACTGGCAATATTATCAGTAAACGTGTAAGTGATGTTATCAATGCTTGATATTGGTACTGTTGGGGGATCTATGCTTCCGTCCGCCCGTATCCATATGGTTCCGCTTGCCTTAACCAACGGAACATTCAACACCACACCAAACACAGCCACAAAAACCAGCAAAACACAAGCACCACAAACCAAACCAACCCTAACCCTGCCCAAACCTTCTCCCTCTTCCCTAACATAGCTATAACCACACAAAAAACTATTAACCTTTCTACAAACACACCACCCACACAAACACCAAACAACACATAAAAACCGAAACCAGCCACAACCAAACCTATTTGGCTCCAAATAGAGGGGCCTAACACCGTTGCACGCACACACACAAACACCAGCAACCCCAAGCATGTTCGATTTACGAACGGAAATTTTAAATTAGTAATGCAATAATAAATGGTAAACGCTTTAAGGTTTGACTTATCAGTGTATAAGGGATTGTTATGAGCACACACGCAGACGAGTTAAAACTTCGGTTAATGACTATCGAGCTGCTTAGAACAGCCAAATACAAAAGAAATATTACATATCGCGAGCTAGCCTCCAAAACAGGTTTGCCCGTGACGGTTTTAAGTAGATACGCAAAAGGACATGTTTTGCCAAACACCGCTAGAGCGAAACAGCTTTGGAAAGTGTTAACAAAAATTGTTGGTTTGGAAACGGAGCTTCGCAGCAGAATAAAGTTCGATGAGGATGGATATTTTGATAACACCGACATTATAGGCGATTATAACATTCTTCAGCAGGCAGCCAACCATGCACTCGCGAATTTCGCCGGAAAAAGAGTAACAAAGGTTTTGACGGCAGCGGTTGATGGAATCCCGTTGGGAACTATGGTTGCTAATGCCCTCGGGGTCAATCTCGTAGTCGCAAAGAGAGGCAAAGAAGTTGGGGTTAAGGCTTTTCTAGAAGAGACTTACGTGTTAGGCAGAGATTCAGGAGTAACCATGACGCTTTACATTCCGAAAGACATTGTTAAGAAGCGTGACAGCGTCTTAATAGTAGATGACATGATTAAAACTGGAGAAACACAAGCTGCCTTGGTAAATTTGGTTCGAAAAGCGAAGGCTGAAATCTCGGGACTCTTCTCGCTCGTAGCTGTTGGAGATGAATGGAAGAAAAAGCTGAAACTTTCTGGCGAATGCCCCATAGAAGTTATAACTTACGTTAAGGCACCCTATGGGCTAAGCACTCGTCTTTAACCAAACAAACACTGCATTTCCTCTTCCTACAAAAATCTTTGCCCAATCTAAGTAGGGCTGTTTCGAAATTAATGAAGGATTTCTCTGCAACCTTGTTTTTGGACCAGAAATCCTTTACCTGTTTTAGCGCATCTTCAGCCGTTCCTTCTTTCTTTATTATGCCAAGGTTTTTGGCGGAAAGAATTACTAGGTCTGTGGGGGTTGGATTGGCTTTTTCCCAAGTATCGCGTAGCTCTCTTAGGAAAATGCTTACTGTCACGTCGCCTATGCCCTTCCCTAAATCCTTCAATCTTTTTTCTAAATCCTTCAAATCAGAAGCTTCATTGTACAGAACGGATAGGCTTCCTTTGTATTTTTCCATGAGGTTTCGCATGACTTCCAAGAGTTTGTCTGCGGTTTTGAAATCGTAACGTATGTAGCTGCCTTCATCCAGAATTCTGACTAAACCGTCCCAACCAGTCTCAAGAATTCGTTTAGGTGTCAAAACATTGTATTTCTGGAAGCACTTGAAGGTCTTAATGACTGAAGTTTCGTTTATGGGCGCACCAAAGAGGACAGAAGCCAAAAACCATTTGAAATTTTCTTCATCGTTTCTCCCTGAAAGGTCTATGCCTAAAATTTCGGAATATTTCAGTCCAAAACCTTCAACAAGAGCCTTTAGACTTTCACGTTTCATGACCTTATTCACTTTCTAACAAATTTTATACATCCTCCGCATAAACGGTTTACTGAGGTTTACTGTCGTGCGAACGCGAACAATAGAATGGCGTAATGGAACAGTTGTAACAATAGACCAGACGAAGCTTCCACACGACGCAGCGATTCTTGAGATGAAAAGTTGCGAAGAGGTAGCTGAAACAATAAAGACCATGAAAATAAGGGGTGCACCGCTTTTAGGCGTAGCTGCAGCCTTCGGATTAGCTTTAGAGGCTTATAACTCGAAGGCAGAGACTAGAGAAGAACTAACTAAGGATCTGGAAAAGGCAGCCGAAATTTTAAGGGAAACAAGACCTACTGCAGTTAACCTTTTTTGGGCTGTAGATAGAATTTTAGCTAAGGCAAAGACTTCTTCTGGAAACGCTGAGGCTTTGGCTGCTTTTGTTATCGATGAGGCGCAGAAAATAGCTGAGGAAGATGCAGAGGCAAACCACTTGATTGGCAAGCACGGTGCTGAGCTTATTCGCGATGGAGATGTTCTTTTGACGCATTGCAATGCTGGTGCTCTGGCTACTGTCGAGTATGGCACAGCCTTAGGCGTTGTAAGGGCTGCTTGGGAGCAAGACAAAAAGATAAGGGTTATCGCCACTGAGACTCGTCCGAAACTGCAAGGCGCAAGACTAACAACTTATGAGCTCAAACGGGACGGTATACCTGTTACTTTGATTACCGACAATATGATTGGCTATGTCATGTACAAGCGGCTGATTAACAAAGTTATAGTTGGGGCTGACAGAATACTCAATGATGCAGTTATTAACAAGATTGGAACATTCACTATAGCCGTTTTAGCCAAAGAACATGATGTACCTTTTTATGTTGCAGCCCCAAAATCCACCTTCGACTTGACACATACATCAGCGGATGTTGTTATTGAAGAGAGAAAACCAGAGGAGGTCACGTATATAGGTGCGCAGCGAATTGCCGCTGAGGGAGTAGACGTTCTGAACCCAGCCTTTGACATAACTCCACTGGAGTATGTGACAGCCATAATTTGTGAAAGCGGCATTTTATATAAGAAAGATTTTGGTAAGTTTAAAGCCAAATCCTATAAGTGAAAAAGGTAGTTCTATGCTGGTTGAGGGGCACCATGAGTAAGAGTGAAGAAAAGGCATCCAGCCGCCTGGAACTTAGGATTAAGGGCGTACTTGCAGAAAATGGAGTTAAGATTTCTAAAAGGCAGTATGTGGATGAGCTTTCTTCTAGGGGATACGGTGTAACTAAAAATGATGCGCTTTTATTCACGTTTTATGAGTCTCTTTACCTTTTGGATAAAGGATGGTTGGAAGTTGAGGATGAAAAAGGCGAGAAGGTTGATTTTCAAAGGCTTCTGCAATGTTACGAAGTTATTGATGAAAATGCTTGGGCTAAATATTTGGCTTATCGCGATTTGAGAAGTCGTGGATACGCCGTACGAGAAGGTTTCGGTTTAGGCGTTGACTTTCGAGTTTATGAAAGAGGCGAATACGGTGAGGACACTGCCAAATACCTAATCTTAAGCATTCAGGAAGGCAAACCAATCTCGCTTGAAGATTTGACCCGCATCATGAAGCAGTGTCAAAGTCTTAAGAAGGAGTTGATTTTGGCTGTTATGAACCGTAGAGGGGAAATAGTTTACTATTCGGTTTCGCAATTAACCCTCAAATGACGGAGAACTTGTGAATGTCAACTTTCAAGACAGTTAGAGGAATGAGGGATTTTCTACCAGATGAAGCCAGAATGATGAAGTACACCGAATGTGAAGCTAGGAGAATAGCTGACCTTTATGGATATAAAGAAGTTATAACGCCAGTTGTAGAGTCATACGAGCTTTTAGCAGCGAAAGCCGGAGAAGAAGTTCGTTTACGGATATACGCTTTTAAGGATTTAGGCGGGCGTACGGTTGCTTTGCGGCCGGAGTTAACGCCATCTGTGGCTAGGCTCGTTGCAACTACTTTTAGGAATGAACCCCGACCATTTAGACTGTTTTCTGTAGGGAGCCTTTACCGGTATGATGAGCCCCAGCGGGGACGTTACAGGGAGTTTTGGCAATCAAACTTCGAATTAATGGGTTCAAAGAAGCCCGAGGCAGACGCTGAAATATTAATGCTTACAAACAACCTGATGAAGGCAGTAGGGCTAAAGAACTATGCTTTCAAGGTTGGGCATGTTGGAGTTTTAAAGGGAATACTAAGCCAAGAAAACTTGCAAGACAGTGTGCAAAACCAGGTTCTGCAGTTAATGGACAAAAAACAATATGATGATGCGCTTAAGCTGGTTAAAGATGCTGGTACATCGGAAAAGGGTGTGGCAATTCTTCAGGAATTGATTGAATTGAAGGGCGGTAATGTTTTCGAAACTGTGGAGAAAATGAAAGAGTACGTTAAGGACTATGAAAAGGCTGTAGCTGCCGCAGAAAACCTCCATAAGATTCTGGAACTTGTCTCGAAAAGTGGATGCAAAATTGACATGACTGTTAATGCTGGTTTTGCGAGAGGGCTTGAGTATTACACTGGAATTATCTTTGAGGTTTATGCACCAGAATTAGACAAGGCATTGGCTGGCGGAGGAAGATACGATAGGCTTATCGAGTTGTTTGGAGGTGAACCAACGCCCGCGGTTGGCGTTGCCCACGGAATAGATAGAATAATGTTTGTAATGCAGAAGCAGAAAACTATGCTGACAACAGAGGAAGAAAATAGGGTTATGGTGATTCCAACTGGAGAGGAGCTTAAGAGGAAAGCGCTGGAGATTTCGCGGATGCTTAGAGATGCGGACATACCAACTGAGGTTGAGGTTATGGGACGAAAAGTGACTAAGGCTTTGGAGGACGCGGATAGAAGAAAAATGAACTATGCAATAATAGTTGGAGAAAGAGAACTGAAAGACGGAGCAGTTGTGATTAGAAACCTGAAGAAAAGAGAGCAAAAAACCGTCAAAATCAAGAAGATAATAGAAACAATGAAATGCACACTCTAGTTTGACAAATCTTAAATGATGAGGCATATCACCTTTATTAAATGTGGTCGAATGAATGGAAAGTACGCCTTTGTTATAATGGTTAAGGGTAAATGGTGGCGCGAATTTCTCCGTCTCCATCATAAAGGAAAACAAGTACAATCATACGTGCAAGGAGGATGGGCGCCCCCTAAAAATACTTCCCTAATCTTCTTTTACGTGACAAAACCTGTGGCTGAAATTGCAGGTTATGCAGAATTCATCGAACGAAAAGTCAGAGACGCTGAACGGTTATGGATGGAGCATGGCCACGAATCCGTTCTAGAATCTGCGCAACAATACTTTGACTTTGTTAAAGGTAAGGAAAGAGTCTCTTTTATCAGATTCAAAAACCTACACGAAGCAGCCAAGCCCATACCCCTTAACAATATTCTAATGCTTCTGGGTGTAAATAGGCTATCGAGGAAAGGTTTTTACATTAATAAAGAAACCGCAGACAAGCTTATCGCGCTCATGAGATAAAAGAATTAAACAGATTTCTGGTATTGTCTCCTACAACAAAAAGTTAATAGGTCACATTTTTATCATCCATGTAGCCTATCTTCAAGAGCGAAATAGAAAATGTTTCAAAGAGTTGAAATGCGGCTCTCCATAAACGATGCATACTTCAGGGAGCATTTGGTTACGGTAGGGAAGACTTAACTATGGGACGTTACAGGCAGATCGAAGAAATTGTTAAACTGATGAATAGCCCAGAGATAATAAGGAATACAAGCATAATAGCCCACGTAGACCACGGAAAAACCACACTTTCAGACAGCCTTCTAGCTGCAGCGGGCATAATAAGCGAACAGACAGCCGGCCAAAAGCTTTTCCTTGACTCTTGGGAACTCGAACAGAAGCGGCAGATGACAGTTTTTGCCTCAAACATAAGCATGACTCACAGTCACAAAGGAAAGGAACATCTAATAAACCTCATAGACACGCCAGGACACATAGACTTCAGCGGAGCTGTGACGAGAAGCCTCCGTGCGGTGGACGGTGCGCTGGTAGTTGTAGACGCTGTAGAAGGCCCTATGACTCAGACAGAAACGGTCTTGATGCAAGCATTGCGGGAAAGGGTTATGCCGATTCTTTTCATAAACAAGGTTGACAGGCTTATAAAAGAGATAAAACTAACTCCTGAAGATATACAACGCAAATTTGCAAAAATCATCTCTAGAATAAACAGCCTTATAGAAAAGTATGCGCCGCCCGAACATAAAAAGGACTGGCAAGTTAAAGTTGAAGATGGACGTGTAGCATTCGGCTCAGCCCTTCACAAATGGGGACTGAATCTACCCCACATGAAAGCGAAAGATGTAACATTCAAGGAAATTATTGACGCCTATGCAGGAGAACCTGATGAAATTGCAAGAAAAGTTGAAGCCTTAAGCAAAAAAGCACCATTATATGAACCAATATTGGACATGTTCTGTGAACATTTGCCCAACCCGTTGGAGGCACAGCCTTACAGAGAGGACCAAATTTGGCCAGGAGATTTAGATGGGCCAGTAGGTAAGGCCATGGCGAAGGTTGACCCGAATGGACCGCTTCTTCTGTGTATAACGACAATTGAGGTTGATCCCCACAGCGGGGTTGTTGCCATTGGGCGCGTTTTCAGTGGCACAGTCGAAAAAGGAAAAACTGTTCATTTAGTTACCTGCCGCCAGAAAGGAACTATCCAACAGGTTTACATGAGCATGGCAGCCGACAGAGTCATCGTCGACAAAATTCCGGCTGGAAATATAGCCGCCCTCTCTGGATTGCCGTCAGTTCATGTGGGCGAGACCGTTGCAGAAGAGGGAGTGGAAACGCAACCATTTGAAGGGTTAAAATACGTCTCAGATCCCGTGGTTACGGTTGCTGTTGAACCTGAAGACGTTAAAGACCTACCGCTTTTTGACAAAGTCATCCATAAACTGACACTGGAAGATCCGAACCTGCACTTCGTAATAAACAAGGAGAGCGGAGAGTACCTTCTGAGCGGTATGGGTGAACTGCATCTTGAAGTTACAGCTTATCGAATGCAGGAAGCAGGTCTAAAGGTGAAAATCAGCAAGCCTATCGTGATCTATCGTGAGACAATCAGTCACGACTATAAGGGACCACCGATAATGGGTAAAAGCCCCAACAAACACAGCAGGTTATGGGTAATACTAGAAAAGCTGCCGGAGGAAGTCATCGAAGCTATTAAAATGGGAAAGATTTCAGAGATGCAAACCCGAGATGAAAGGCAGAAGGTTCTGAAACAGTTCGGCTGGGCAACTGATGATGCGCGCAACGTCATCGCCATCGAAGGCACGAATGTCCTCGTCAACCGAATAAAAGGAAGACAGTACGTTGAAGAGGTAATAGATCACGTAAAGTCGGGCTTCCGTGAAGCCGTGTACACTTCAATTTTGGCAAAGGAGCCCGCGTACGGGTTAAAGGTGAACTTGGAAGACATCATGGTTCATGAGGATCCTGTCCATAGGGGACCAGCACAGATACTTCCGATGACTTGGCGTCCCATCTGGTGCAGTTTTCTGCTGAGTGACCCGAAACTTTTAGAGCCATTCTTAAGTTTTGAGTGCAAGGTTCCGAACGAGTTTGTCAGCTCGGTCATCGCCATAGTACAGAAACGGCGCGGAAAAATCCTAGATATGATAAATGAGGAAGACATGGTAATCGTGAAGGCTGAAATGCCTGTGGCTGAATCCTTCGGGCTTGCAGATGAACTGCGGTCATCAACACAGGGAAGAGCCTTCTGGGCTACACAATTTAGTCGTTGGGCTCCAGTTCCGGAATCAATGCAAGCGGACATAATAAGGCAGATACGGGAACGTAGAGGCTTAAGTCCGACACCACCAAGAGCAGAAGAATTCTACGAAGAAGCATAATAAGCAAGAACGATTTTTGTTTCCTTTCTTTTAGTTTTATTTTTCATGTTTGCTGTTTGGGAAAGATTAAATCTTTTAGGAAAAATATAGTATTCAATCGGTTAGGATGGTATTTAACAGTGTTCAACTTTATGGATTTGATCAAACTTGTTGTTTTGTTGGTTGCTGGAATATTAGTGGGCTACTTTTTACGGAATCAAAAGCGCATCAACTTCAGCAAAGTTACTTTCGGAATTATAATAGTCTTGATGTTTTCTCTTGGTTTCACCATAGGCTCCAACAATGAATTGTTAAATTCGTTGCCAAGAGTTGGATTAAACGCAGTTGTGATTTTGTTGCTGGCTATGATGTTCAGCGTGCTTTTTGTCAAATTGGTTAGGAGATCGGTGAACATCGAATGATAAAATATATAGTTGCTGCGCTTGCGCTCGGAGGAATAGTAGGTTACTTGAATAATAATTGGGGAAACATCACAGCAGGCAACTTTGTATCTGATTACTTATTCAACGTGTCCCTCCTTCTGTTACTGTTTATTATGGGCGTATCGTTTGGAATGGATAAGGAGTCGATGGCTAAGATGAAGCGGTTAGGCTTCAGGATTCTGGTTTTTCCTTTTGCTGTTGCTTTGGGCAGTATTTTAGGAGGGCTTGTTGGCGGGTTAATCTTGGGCATCAACGTTACCGCGTCCATGGCTGTGAGCGCTGGTTATGGTTGGTACACGTTGGCAGGACCTTTGACAGGGCAATTGTTTGGAGCAGAATGGGGCGCAGTGGGTTTCACAGTGAACTTCCTGAGAGAACTGGTAACAATAATAACGATTTCTTTAACCGTTAAAATTGATAAGTACGCTCCAATCGCGTTGGGAGGGGCAACAACCATGGACACAACATTGCCAATGATCGTACGTTACTGCGGATCAGACACATTAATAACGGCATTCTCAAGCGGCTTCACACTAAGCATCATGGCACCATTCACAATAACAACAATAGCAACACTAATATAGCAACCCGCAAATCTGGAGACAGACCCAAAAACAAGGCCTAGTTCAACCTATATAAGGAGGGTCTAGACCTCGCAGAGAGCAAAAGTATTAGATTAATTATCAAAAGCTAGTTTAACCTATTTACAAAAAGGGTGAAACGCCGTCGAGACCGCGCCTATTTCTCAACTGATACCAAGATGAGATTGTAGTGTTCATTTGGTGCGGACGCCGGGATTTAGAGATTTAAAATTTTAGAAAACTATGGTTACTTCTAAACCTCCTTGTACATAAGCTTTAGACTTCTTGTATGTACGTATTTACACCAAAGGGCGTTCCAATTCCGTGCGTGTCATCATAACTTTTTCAATATTGATGAAACCGCAATCACAAGAAAAGCAAAGCCAGCCCACCACAGACTTCCGGTAAGAAACCAAACTACAAAGGCAATGATAGCTGCTGGAAGAAATATTAGAAGCAACCGAACTACGAAAACAATTATCACTAATCCAATCAGAATTAAAATGATAAGCCCAATGAGCTCCAAAAGGCTGTAGCCAGCTAAATTCAAGGGAAGGAAAGCCAAATTCAATGGAATCCCTCGGTTAATTTTCAAAGCTTTTAAACTCATAAATCTTTGCACAAACTTCTATAGTCCAACAGATGATAGCAGAAACAATAGTCATTTTGAGTAGTGGTTCTTTAACAGAGAGGTTACAAAAGGTAGAATACGTGCGCTTTAGCGTACACTTTTTTTATCACTATCACGTATTGTCTCAGTTGTCATGGGTGATTTGATATGGAAGGCAAAAACTATCAATACGGAAGATGTGGCGTCTATTGCGGTCAATGCCCAAATGGGAATGGAAGAGTGAAGATGATGGCAGGAGAGCTGAAGAGGCTTGTCAACACAGTTCGCTACAACTGGGTTAGAGATGCAGTCAAATCGTTTAACTTTGACGAATTTAGAAAAGGTTTAGAGTGGTTTTCTAATGCACAGTGCCCTATGTGTCTGAACGGTGGAGGCGCACCTTGCGAAAACAGAAAATGTGCTTCTGAAAAGAGACTTCAAAGTTGCCTTATGTGCGATGATTACATGACATGTAAAAACACAGAATATCAAAGAGAATGGTATCCTTTCGTAGCAGAGAATTATAACCGTGTCAGACAAGTAGGATTTCAAAAACACCTTGAAGAAGAAGAGGAAAGAGCCAAAGCAGGCGTTGATTTGATGGGTCATTTGACACGAAGATGCTGCAAAGTCGTCAAACTTGAAGATAAATAACGCACCCCCCTAGAAGCAGTTGACTAGTTATTCATTATACAGAGAGGCTTGAGAGAACTAAGAGGTTAGAAAGAGGTAGACTAATTCACTCTTTGCGCATTGTTTTTCCAGAAGTTTCAAAGAAAATTACTTAAGATGATCTTAGGTTTCCGTTTGACTGACTATTTTTTACCTTTTAGTATGCTTTTTAGGTAGCTCAACCTTCTTTCTCTGTTTCCTTTTCATTTTCTTAGCTCTTTGAAATTGTTTATGCTGTTCCAGACCTGCAGCTTTCTCTTTCTTGCTTTTGGGCATATTTTAACCACCTAAAGGCATAATGGCATTATTGATACCCTTTAAAAACATTACTATTCTTTTTATGAAGTTGAAAAGAACTGAGAGGCTAAAGAGAGGTAGACTTTGAGCTCGAAGAGCTCGGTAACAGGATCTATCGGATGTGTGGTTGGTCAAACGTGAAGTAGACTTATCATCTCAGGTGAAGGTTAATAAAGGAAAATGCGGGAAGTTGAGCAAAAGGCGGGATGACAAAACGAGTTTGAACCTTGGACTGGACAAAATTCAAGAAGCCTTAGTGCTAACGCTTATGATAGTTTTCTTTGTCGCAGTCTTTTATTCTGACATTGGACTTTTATACAAAATCATTGTTTCCGTTTTGGTTTTCAGCATGATCTTTCTTGTTGGGTTGGTTAACCAAGCTATTAAACGACAGGAGAACACGTACGCGCGCTAATCATTCCACCTAACCTCAATGTACATAACCCACAACACCACAATTATGTACGTAAATACACAAAAGTCAAAACTCAAATGGCAAAATCATCAGGCAAGAGCATGAAAATGGGAGCTATAGGTCATGTTTTCATGAAGTTGTTGCATGCTATGCCTATGTCTCGCATGTTTACTATGTCATCGTCGTTTACGTCCATGTTTGGATCCCAATCTGGGCTGGAAGGGATGTTTCCAAAATTGCTGCAAATAGCTCCTATGTCACGCATGTCAACTTTGCCGTCTGGCTCTCCAGAAGCACTTGTCACGTCGCCTGCAATTGTTACTACTACCCACTTGACATTTGTGTTGTCTGCGGTGTATGTCTCGCCTGGGATTAGCATAACATTGGCTTCTACGGTGTAGTTGCCCTTGGCGGAGCCTGTGGTGTTCCATGTGAAAGTCAGGGTTGTGGAGTTTCTGCTCGATAATGTCAACATTTGTTCATAGGTCGTTGCGGGTATTTGAAATGTGAAATTGAAAGTTTCTGCTTGTTCACCGTAATTTATCAAGGTCACGTTTATGGTTAGTGTTGTGTTATAGCCGTCGGCAACGATAGTTTTTGAGATGGAAGCTTTGATTCCTATGTCGTGTGGACCGGCATATGGTTTAGTTAGTGGGTAGTTGTCTTGGCTTTCTTCAACATTGTAGGCTATGTCATTTATCCCATCACTGCCTAGTTCGTTTTGGTTTGGGCCTCTATAGTTGTCTATTTCTGTGTGATCGCTCCAATAGTTTCCGCCTAAAGGATATCCAGCATCCCAAATATTGGTCGATCTCACATCGGCTCCCTGTTGATCCCAACTGTCTAATATACTGTTGTGGTAAATCGTGTTTCCAAATGCATCGCAGAACATGATTCCCTTGGAGTTCGAAAAAACGTGGTTCTCCTTGACTGAGCATCCAGTGGACTCGATTATTAGGATACCGTTTCGGGAGTTGAAAGCAATCTTATTGTTCACAATAGTGTTGTTATCAGAGAATTTCAACTCAACTCCATGCTGAGTATTCGAATAAAACTCGTTTCCAACAATTGTGTTGTTATCACATTCCAACCAAAGGAAGGTTCCTGCATGGTTATTGTGGCTAATGTAGTTTTCTGTGATGTTGTTGCGGGAAGCAAACATCATTCTGACACCGTCTAGGCCCCTTGTGAATGACATATTGTTGTAACTAACTCTATTTTCATCTGAAGCATGTAACCCTAAACCCCAACCTGCACTCGAGAGCAAGTTATTTCTAACTAGCTCGTTTCTAGACGAATTCCACAGACAAATTCCAAATATATTCAGAGAAACGTTGTTTTCAGATATGTAATTATCATGAGCTGACCATAAGGAGATTCCAGGACCATAATCATTCATGCAAACGTGGTTTTCAGAAAGAGTGCATTTTCTTGAATCTCTTCCAACGATGCCGCCCATATTTCCCGTAGCATTATTAATGCGAGCTGTTGTATTCTCTGAACCGTGAAGACACAGACCCGCAGTATTAGACATCACCAGATTATCTGAAACAGTATTGCCAAAAGATGAGAAAACTCCAATACCATAACCAGCATACCTCACAATTTTCAGATCGAAGTGTCCTGGATTCCCAGAAACGCACCATCCCATGACTTTAATGATGTATTGGCCTTCCGGCGGATCAAAAAGATAAACCTCTGCAACCTTTTCTTCCTCGATCGTTTGACGATACATATATCCTACAAACTCTAGAATTTGAGGAACTTGATCATAGTTTTCGTCGTAAAACAATCCAATCGCCAGTTCTTCTGTATCCTCGTGCCCAAGGGCATGCACACTAATGACGGGTGTAAAATAGGTTATGTTGAAAAAGCCTGTGTAGCTGCCGTTGATAAGGTTATGCAGGTACCATCTTGTAAGGGGAGACACATAATCTTGATAGACCTCTAGATCGGTTTCAAGCTCGCTTTGATTGTTGCCATTTGAGGACGCTATGTTGGAAACAACAGTATTCTCATTACCTTCTACTCTTATGCCGGCTTCACAATTCTGAACTGAAAAACCCTCAACCCTCACATGATCTGCTGTTACAGAAATCCCTGTTCCAACACCATCTCCGTCGATAGTTATGCCCCTTTTATCTTCTCCAAGTATGACTATTGATCTGTTCACAATTACATTTTCATAGTATGTCCCATTTCTAACAAAGACAGTGTCTCCATCGACTGCTGCGTTTATAGCTTCTTGTATTGTTGGATAATCGTCTGGAACTACAATAGTTGCTTGTTCAGTTTTAGCTGGTTGAATGTTAAATGACAGGGCTAACATGCCGATTAACAGCAATGCTAGCATTATTCCAGAAACAGTTCTCTTAAATAACTTCCTTCCCCTACAAATAATTGTTGAATCATAACTTAGCATTTTCGGAGAACGATTAGATGTGCACCAAACTTATAACAGAGAGCCTTTCTCTCGTCGTATGCACTCGGGTGCGAATGCAAAATGAGTGATGAACGAAATGTTATTTTATATCTAGACAAAGAACTAGTGGAAAAGACGCGTGAATTAGGCTTCAATCTCTTAAAAACAGTTGAAAACCACTTGAAGCAATTGTTAACTCATTTTTCGAAGCACGCGCTTTAGCACACGGTAGTCCAAGTAAAGCGAAAGTTAGAGGAAGAAATGTCTGAATAGGTCTCGAAAAGCAGCTTGTTCTTATTTTGGTGCGATTGCCTTTGAGATTCGAGTTTTCAGTTCAGTGTATCTTTGCCCGATTTCATCTTTTAAGACAGCAATTTCTGAGCTAAGCCGCTGCCTAGATTCAGCGGCCAAATCCTTAGATTTTACCATGTCTTTCTCCACTTTTTCTAGGTCGTGTTCCGCAGAGCGTCTCATTTCCTCTGTTTTCTTCAGTGCATCTAACTTGATTTTTTCTATTTTTGCAAAATCGTTCTTGATGTCTGTTTCAGTCTTGAGCAACTTTTCTCTTATTTTGCCCATTTTCTCCATATATTCGCGTTCAGAAGTTCCACCCATTTCAAGACACCATGTTATTTATCTTGTCGTAATGCTTAATAGTTTTTACTATTTACCAATCAATAAAATACTATATGTCTGGAATGTAAAAGGAGACAACAGCAGAGTCATAAGGATAAGGCACACGGGTTATGATGGGCATTGCATATGGCAAGGGACGCACCAACTAAGATGCTCCATGTTGCCTGAGGATAAAAAATGGGGATTTAGTAGACCTTTGCCATCAATCTCCTATTTCTTCTTCTTCTTTCCGCCCTTTTTCTTCTTTCCTTTGGCGCCTTTAGCCACAATTGCAACCTCAACTCAACAATTGTTCTCTATTTCTATTTAAAAGTTTCTAAAAAGTTGTATTTTTGGCACTTTTTGAAAGACGCATATAAGCAGGGTTGCTAATGGTAAACGAGGCTACTTTCAAGCTAATCGTAGGAAAAATGATATGTGCATGTTTATTCTTGAATGAGGCATTTTTCTCCCCATTCATAGAAACTCCATGCACCTGACAGTTTAGGAAGACTTTGAGATAATCCGACCACTGTGTTCCTAAATGCAATCCATGGGCTACTCTTTTCTCCAATCAAAAGTTTGTAGAAGAGTGCCAAGAAAACTGCTGCATCTTCAAAAAAGGTTTCATGGAGAGGAGCAAGGCAGTATTTACAACCAGCATTAGAAAAGGCTCGCACCATATCAACGTGACCAGCCTCGCATGCTGACAATACCACTAGCCTCGGAATTTCAGATTTCTTCATGGCTGTCCATATTTCGCTTAGATCACTGGAGTAGACTTTTCCTTTTCTAGGCGTCTTCAGATAGGTTCCTCGAGTTGGATGAAAATCTCCATGAGCAGATATGTGAATATACTGTTCCTCGGCATTTTGAAGACCCTCTATTAGCCGATTTGGGCCGTCTATTATCTTAAGATTCGTTCGTTTTTCATATCCTAAAATACGCATTAACTCCCATAGCAACAAACCTTCAGACATCTTTTCTTTGTTTTCGGACATGCACTCAAGTATAAGTAACCTCGCTTTTCTTCTCACAGTATTCAAGCCCTTGCCTGCTATCAATCATAAGCATACCGTAATAAAAAGAATTGTTCATTACACAATTGTAAACAACCTTCCTGCTTTCTGTATGTACGTATTTACAATTGAAAACTGAAGAAGAACCAAAAGAACTAATTAGAAGCTCCGTTAACGGTAATTTGTGGGCATTATGAAGAAAACTGCGGAAGAACAATTAAAGACTCTATTTGCAAAACACTCGCCTCCATCTCTCGAAGTGATCATACCAATTCTTGAAACAGCTGGGCGTGGGGAACAAGAATTGGTGGCTCAATTCTATGACACGTACACAACTCTGGTCAAACGAATCAAAGAAATTTTAGGATTAGAAGACAGAAACACGAAGACATTGGCGAAAGTGGGGGGAATCGTATTGGGTTTTGAAGGACGAAAGTTTCAGCCTATTGAGTTGACAGAGACAAGGTTTTCTGTTAGTTTAACAGATTGTCCTATGTGCCATGTCGGAAAAGGCGTAAATTTGAATGTGAAAAACAAATTTTGTGATTTGATTTGTACGGGTATGGCAAAAGCGATGATGGATGCCGTTCTGGGTTCAGGTAGAGGAACTTGCACTTGGGAAAAGGCGTTAGTAAAAGGGGCTCGCAAATGCACACTATTATTTGAGTTACCGAAGGCGCGATGAGTTATTTGAAATTTAGAAATTAGAAACTTAGAAAACTATACGTTACCTGAGAAGATGAAATCCAACAGATGATGGTATGAATAATAGTAGCAATTGGGTGGGGTTCAGCAACAGAGAACTGTGGAGAACTAAGAGACGTGAGATTCCATTACATGGTCATTTGCTGCGAGGATTTTCTTTCTTGATGCGTATATGTTGACCACAAAAGATTTAACTGCTATGCATTGTATTTCGCAATGTGAGCGCAACATGGTTTCAAAAAAGAAAATTCTCATAGTGGCAATCGTCGTGGTTGCAGTGGTTGCAGTTGTTGGTGTTGTTCTTTGGCAATCTATGAGTGCATCGTTCGCGGAGGTTGAAAGCGCTATTAAGTCTTCCCTTACTGCATTGGATAATTATGATGTTGATGCTTCATGGGCATTGATGTCTTCTGATTTGCAGAGTTTCTACGGAAGTAAAGAAGATTTCAACAGTAGCATTCTTGACGGGCTTAAGCAAGCAGGTTGGCAAGCATTACTGACGAGCATCAGCAGCAGGTCAATCGAAACAACAAACGGTGTAACGACCGCTAGTTTCATTGTTACCTTGCAAATAACTGAAACAGGCATAGGTGCACGCGGCGAGACTTACACCTTTAAGCTCATAAAAATAGGGGATCAATGGAAAATCGATGACTGGCGCGTAGGCGTGTGGGATTAAGAACCACATTTACAACCCATTTTTCTTTTTTGACTGCGCGATAAAGTTTGATGGATGAATATCGGTAGCATGAACATCAATAGCAGTGGAGTAGTGATTCATTAACAGAGAGGTTGGAAAGAACTAAGAGATTAGAAGGAGGTGGACTTTGAGCACAAAGTGCACATTTTCTGGGCTGTCTAGTCAATTGAATTCATTTTTCAACCATCGTTGGATGAACCAGTTGACGACAATGAGGGCAATGTACCAGTCCTTTGTCTCGTATTGCTTTCCAATGTTTTTTGCAGAAAGGACACTGAAACAACACAGTTTCCCCAGGAATAAACAACCATTGTCGACTTAAAATCCATATAATCACCCCCGCAATAATCGACACCGCTCCTAAGATGATAAAGTATCCTAGTTTGAATTCAATACCTAGAATGAAATCAAGCTTTTGTGTCCAGAGAAGTGTCCAGAAGGTTGAGGCTGGATCCTGAGCTGAAGAAACTTCGCGCCATGTTTTCCACAGTGTTACGATTAGCGCAGTTAGCCCGATCAAACAAAGTATCAAGGCAAGTGCATAACCAGACTTTTGTCTTCGAAGTATTCTCTTCATTCTCAGTTCTCCAATTTTGGTTTACAGAGTTCTCTTATTAGGTTTATGAAGCAAAAGTAAACATGACGGCGCTTTACACTTTAGAGTTATTTCACTTGACCCGTCGTACTTAACTCTCTACACTGACTGTATTTAGTATTTACACCAGATTCACGGAATTTTCTATTTTAACATGTGTTTGAACTGATGCTGAACAAATATTCGTAAATTAAGAAAGAAAAGGCACGCCAGTTAATTTAGAGGCTTGGCTTTTGAACATTTAATGAATGAAAAGTAGTAGATGCTTGCGAATACCCATGATAATCAGAACTATTCCTGTTGGCACTGTCGCCAGCAGGATGATGAAGGCGGTTACTAGTAAATAAATGTCAGTCCATCTTTCTTTTAATGTAAATTTGATGGAACTTTGTATGTTGCTCCCCGCATTATCAAAGGTGAATGTATACAGGTCATCGGCAGGGTTTGTGATAAAGCTGTAATTTTGGTTAATGAAGACATTTTTCAAGTTTTGCGTGTTGAACCCATTTACTGTAAGGTTTATTTCTTCACCTTCGACCACCACTTCTCCTATTAAAATAGACTTAGTGATAACTCGCGCATGGTAGTAAGTTCCATTCTTGTACGGTTCATATTTCTCACCAGGCTACAAGATAAAAGACGTTTCAATAGCAGTATCAGTTTTTGTTGCACCAAAAAATAGTAGAAGAAACAAAGATGACCCGAGAAACAACAAAGCCAAACCAACAAAGGTCTTCATCTATTCAACATCCTACCTCTATCTCAACAGTTAAGGTTCTCAAATTCATTGTTGCCTTTTCCCCAGTGTGAGAGTAAAAAGGACAAATATACTCATTGCCTTGTTGTAAATAACCTCTAAACCTCTCTGTATTTACGTATTTACATTTAAGAAACCCGTGAAATTTCTAAAATTCTAATTCTAAACAAAAAAAATCTTAGAAATTCTCTTTCTTATTCTTCGTTCAGAAATTAGAGATTTAGAGACTTATCTGTTACCTAAGTAGGTGAAGTCTGACAGATGATGGTGTGAAAAATTCCCATATTTTCTGATGTGCTTTATGGAGCGCGAGTTAATGTTTTGGAGTCGTACAAGTCGTTCAAAACATTTATTAAGTCTTAATACACAACTAACATGCACAATCTGAACAGAGGACGAAAAATGAAAAATGACTTGAAGATAAACATGAGCGTAGACAACGAATTCTCTCTTACTCCAATATCTGAGAAAACCAGAGAAAAACACTTGACCGAAATACTAGATGTTTCCTCTCTGAAAAACCTGACTTTGGAACAACGGAAGAAAGAGGCAAGTAGACCGATTTACCTAGTTCGATATGAATAGTGCCGGTCTTTTTTCTAATTTCTATTTTCTAAATAGCGCGCTACCGTTCTCCTCTGTTTAGAATTTAGAAATCTAGAAATTACCTAAGAATTCGTCTCATGAAACACGCGCTAACAGCATAAAGACCAAACAGTAGTAGCAGTTGAGAAGTGATATCGTAGCAGAGAGATTGCTTTTTGATTTATTTAAATAACCTAATCGCATTTCTTTTTTGCACTGAAAGGTGTGAGTATGGAAGCAGAGAATATACTTGTTTCAGACTCATTGCAGGAGACACTTTGGCGTTTAGAAGAAGTTCGCTATGGGTTTAGGAGCAAATCTGATCTTAATGTGCGAGAAGCGTTAGATTGGATTCTGACAAGACAAGGATTGCCTAGATCATATTGCAATCTGTTTATGCCAACTGATCAAGATCTTCATCAAGGGTTGCGCTTGCTGACTGGTGAGCTAATACAATCTGATGCAGCTATTCGTCACATTCTTGGTGAGGAAGCACTTCGAGCGGCTATTGTTTGGGGACTCAGATCATCTTTAGCTGTGAAGCAAGCAATAGAAGGATTCGATCAAATTCTGGAGAGAGGAGCAAGAAGCAAAGGAAGGTACTGTTGTTACAACTGCACGATAGCTTTTCTCAGAACATTAGTTTTAGTTAAACCTGAAGAATGGGAAAGCACCCTTCAAAAAGTTTTCAACGGAATAGAAAAGGCACGGATAAGCGAAGGCAAATGGCATGGCTTTCCTTTCTATTACACATTGCTGACCCTCTCCGAGTTGAATACACCTTTGGCTCGAGTTGAATTGAGATATGTAAGTAAAACAGCGAAGAAACTTCTGAAAAGATATCACAGCAATGATAGAACATCAAGTTTTAGGAAATTGGCATTGGAATCAGCATTGAGCCTCACTTAGAAGCGTATGATATCTGAGAACTACGACACAGAGAGGCTGGAGAGAACTAAGAGACTTGAGAGAGGTAGACTAAGTGCGCTTTAGCGCGCGCTATAAACTATAAGTATTTAGACCACCTAACATTTGAAATAGAAGGAGAAATGGAAAATGTTCGGTATTCCGAAAGAAGTGTTTAGGGATCTCTTGAAACACTACCAGAATGCTGGTATAAATTCAGTTCTGCTCGAAAAAGACAGCCCAGAAACCATAGACAAAGAAACAGCAATAAAAGTAAGCGGTAGGAAGTTTGAGCTTTTGATTCTCAAATTTGCCAGTGGATCCATCGCAGCTGGGAGAGGAGGCGGTTTTGAACCAACCATATCAAAAAAGGTGACTAAAACACATCCAAACCTACGATTCCACCACATCGTCAAGGGCATGGGAAAGAGGAGCGAAAACGATTTGAAAGCAGAAGTGAAGGAGAAGAAAGAAGGCGTCATTTCCAAAAAACTCGTCGACATTAAATGGGAGGGTGGAAAACTAGCAGGTCTATTAAACAGCGATGCTGAATTGAAGAACATGATAATGAGAACAGGTTCCACCCCGCTGAAAGTTGAGCCCGACAGAAAAAACGACTGCATAAGGATAATCCATGAAAAAGGTATCGACGTGATCGTAGAGTCCGGCGGAGTCTTCATCAAAAAAACCGAAACCAGAGCTGAAAACTTTCCTCCAATCGATACACTGGATATAATCGATAGAATAGCTGATCATGCGAAATCTATCTGACGTCGTTGACCGTCAATGTTGCGATATCTCCATAATCCTTTTTTTATCTACGAAGTGTAGCCAATTGGAGTGCGCGAGCTCAGATTTTTTCCTGTTAGAAATTTAGAATTTTAGAAAACAATGGTTACTGCTACACCTTTTTGTACATAAACTCTAGACTTGTCAGTATTGTGTATTTACACTTCAAAACACATGTTGAGTCTCATCAGACAAACACCATCCAACAAACATTGACAAAACAAACGCAATAGCTATGTTGAGAACGATTCGTTAACACACGCAAAAATCCTTTGATGTTAGTGATATGTCTTTCATCTATCATATCAGGTTTTTTCCCATTTCTCCCATCGTCAAAACATCTGATTATATCTAATTCATCTATTTTGGGTAGCTCAATTTCCTGAAGAGGATCATACCCAAGTACTTCTTGAAAATAGTTTATGCCTGTTGGCGGAGTTATTTGCGTATATAATCTTGATGCATACGTCTGTAATATTTGGTATTGGGATATATTTGTAACAGATTTTCCATGCTTCAAAAGATATAGTGTCGCTTCCCAGATTGATAGTCTTTTTTTAATTCTATCGATTTCTATGTTCCTTTTCTTTTGATCTGGAATTACATAACCATTTAGGTCGTTGATACCAATTGCAGTCCCACCATTCAATCTGTAAGCGGCTAGATTGTTATTTCCGGCATTAGAATTTGCGATATATGTTCCATCAGGGTTTTTCACGTAGTTTGTTCCCCAAAGATGATTATTTTCCTCTAAACAACGATACCAAAAACCAACCCACAGGCCGATTTTGTTGGTTAATCCTTCTTTTATGTTGCTTGTAATTTTATCGATCTTTGCATCCCGATTAGGATCACCTTTCAACCTCTTATAAGCTTCTCCTACAGCGGTTGAATAATCGCAAAATAAACTGTTTAGTCTATAATCACCTTTAGATGTAAGAACAGGAGCATAAAGTGGTTTTCCTTGGAATTTTACATTACTGTACTCAAAAAGACAGACTGGCTTCATTAAGGCCGGAATTCTATTTCTCTTCCCGTAATCAAAGAATAAAGCACCAGCGTTTAATTCATTTTCAGCTTCTTCTTTTGTATCTCCACCTTCGGGAATTCCTGGTGCCCATTCTCTTCCAGTAGGTTTCACTCCTTCGATATCGTACCATACTCCCTTGTAATAAACAAGAGCAGATCTCCCACCAGATTCCAAACCTTTAATTCTTCCTTTGTCAAAAGCTATTAGCGGTTTTCTGAAAATTTTTGGGACATGGTACCCCCTGTAAGTAAAAGTCTTCCCTTCGGTTTCCATCAAGTTTAGGGGGTTTCTAACTTCACCAAATAAAAACCATTGTATGACTTCTTTTTTCTTTTCCATTTTTATTACCAATTAGCAGTGAAACATTGAAGTTATAAAAAGAACGTGCCAAAATTTATTGTTGCCTAAGAAGATGAAGTCTGATAAATGATAGCATGAACAGTAGAAGCAGCTGAGAGGTCGTTCATTAACAGAGAGATCGGAAGGAACTAGGAGATTTGAAGGAGATAGGTCTCGTGCGCTTTAGCGCGTTGGTTAAAAAAGTTGGTATAAACATCCTGGTCTCAAGTGAAGAGGTTTACACTGATAAGAAAAGTTTAATATTACTTCAAACCAACGCCATTGCATTCACTGTTTAGGTGCGTGGTTATGAGAACTCAGCTTCTGGGAGGGGAAGAAATCTTCAGAACAGTTGAGGGATCGTTACACAAAGCTGGAGTAGAGTCAAAGGGTACATGTTACTTTACAACTCGCAGGTTAATCTTTGAGGAACCCGACAGAAAGGTCCCACCAAAAGTTAAGATCGACAAGAAAAAGTACGCCAAAAACGTCGTTGCGGGAGGCGTACTTCTAGGAGGTTTAGGAGGCGCATATGGAGCGACCAAGAGTATGGAAGTGGAAGAAGGACATATTATACCTGGAACCACCATAATTATCTGGTTTGACCAGTTGACAAAGCTCGAAGTTGACGGCACAAGGATTGAAGCAACACTCCAAAAAGACAAGGAGAATACCGAACAGATTTCGTTCAAAGTCAACAGTTCAACACGATTGACAAGGGAAGATCAAGAAAAACTGAAATCAATAGTGCAATCAGTCCAAGAAAAAGCTCGGTTCGAAAGTAAAATGGAATTGGGAACTGAGGAAAAAATAGCGTTTCTAAAAGAGAACAACGCAAAAAAGGGTTTTCTAAGGCCGGAACAAAAACTAGAGTACGATATTTCGAGAAAGATGGCGTTAGGAAAAACAAGGGAAAAAGCTATTGAAGAGCTTTTCGATGAAGCAACTAAGTCTGCTTGACCACGCCTACTCTAGAGAGCGTGCTGTAAATGATGGCATGAACAATGGTACTAGATATTAGCTAAGAGACTGAAGAGAGGTTGGCTCATGAGTTCGAAGAGCTCGCTGAGAATAGATAGCGTAGAATGATTGAGGCTACTTCTTCAAGCGTTTCTCCTTGCGCCTTTTTCTTCTCTCTTCCCTTTCCTTCTTAGTCATTGGCTTCTTCTTAGCACTTCCCATGCTCAACACAAACACCACAACAGAATAATCAGAATGGAGAATTAAATTTTTGGGCACAAAGAGAACTAAGAGGTTAAAAAGAGGTAGGCTTGGCGCACGAAGTGCGCTTCAGTCTATTACATTGCGCGTTCATTTTTCTTATGGATAGAGAATTCATACTGAAAAGTCAGTAGTATTAAATTGGTAGTTGTCTAAATTTTTCTCATGGACATTCAACAACTGATTAAAAATCTGAAAGCATCAGATCTTATTGCTCAGTGTCCATTATGCAATGAAGAGTTCAACCTTTATGATGCTTTGATTTTTGATGGATTAGGCAAATTTCCTGAATCAGCTGAGGAAAAGAGATTGCTTCTCACCCAAGAATTTAACGAAAGACAAAAGAAACTTGAGAAAAGAAAGTTATCTGCTGATGTACAAGCCGAGAAAAAGGCTATTGAAGTTGGCTTTGGAAAAATCATTGAAAAATTTATTCCAGCTTACAAAAACTTAAAACTTCAATTCTGTGAATGCAGACCTTTGTATGAACCCATAGACCTCATCGTTTTCAATGGGTTACTGAAAGCAAAAGTTGATTTCATAACGTTTTTGGAGATAAAATCTGGAGAATCTAGGTTGAATCGTCATCAGAGAATGATAAGAGACGCGATAACCAATGGCAAAGTTGATTTGAAGGTGTTAGAATGAACGATTTGTTGGATATTTTCCAAGCGTTCAAAAGAATGCTATGTATCTGCCCTTGCTGTGGCGAAATGATGAGGCTAAGTGACTTACATTTAAGATATGTAGGAAAAGCGCCTAAAACATGGCTCGACAAATATGAGTATAAATTATTGACACAGCAAAAGAAGGAAGAACTTTTTGAACAGGAAGAGGCGAAGATTAGAGAGAAATCCATAGAACGAGGACGAAAGAAAGTGCCCTCGCATCCGCTCGGGTGCAAACGCAAAATGTCAAACAAACGAAATGTCGTGTTATATCTGGACAAAGAATTAGTCTCAAAGACGCGTGAATTAGGCTTCAACCTTTCAAAAACATTCGAAAACCACTTAAAACACCTAGTAACACAATTCTCAAACACCAATCCATCACACACATATTTGAATCCTAATAGAGGGGCCCACAACCATTGCACACACAAACCCTCAAAAACTCTTGGTGCGGTCGCCGGGATTTGAACCCGGGATCGCAAGCTTGGAAGGCTTGTGTCCTAAACCAGACTAGACGACGACCGCCACGGCTTTCTGCACTAAATTATCAAGGTGAACTAGATAAAATTTCTTTTCAACCATTACTGCGGTTTCTTTTCCGGCTTAAACAGCGTCTTCTCATGCTTAGGTTTCGGCTTGAAACTGCCATGATACGTGGGCATAGAAGTTCTTCGCCGCTCCAAATTCTTGAGCCGAGCATAAAGCTTTGAAACCTTGGTTTTGGAAGGTTTACGGCTTCTTGGAATGCGAACCCGAACTGGCGTGAAAGGCTTTTTGATTTCGCCACGCGAAGTTCTTCTCTTCCTAAACCTTTTTGGCTGCAAGTCTTTTACTTTATGGAAAACCACACAACCCCCTTTCAAATTCACCTCACACGCCTCCCAACCAGCATCCAACCAGCCCCTCGCATGCACATTGCTAGGCATATTACCCCACCACCTCTCACTCTTATACGCACTCATAGGCAAGTTGTCGCCAATTATCCCATCAATCTTCGCAAAACTCAGCTGGACAGTATCTGTGAAAGCTCCCCTAAACTTCAGATAACTCGTAAGCCCTCTATACTTAGTAGTTGATTTCGGCGAAACAATCCTCCTAGCACAGTTGAGACACAACACCCTAGTTGGATCGCCCGCGGTAAAATCTAGAACCATACAATCCCTGCAGTACAAACGTCCACATCTCTGGCATCGCCTAAGATAACTATACGGAAGAACTCTGCCGCATATTCCACATTCTTCTTTAAACGGCATCGTAACCACATGCAAACTGAAAGCAACTTCTGTTAGCTATTATCGAAACTTGTGATATAAACCTCACCTAGCGGTTTTCATATCTTAATCGAAGGTATTCGGGAAACGCGATAAAACTTATACATAACCTTCTCCGCGCTCAAGTAGTGAGCTCAATGCTTTTTGGCGAGTACCTACACGAGAAAGCAGAAGAGTCAAGGCACAATGAAACCGTTGGATATTTCATAACCGTTATAGGTTCGATATTCTTTGTAGGAGGCTTACTTGCAACTGTCACAACAGCGGAAAACCCAGAATGGTTCCTGATAATTCCATACCATTTGACGCCACATCCATACAGCCTTTTAGGCTTATCGCTAACAACTATTGGTCTTGTTTTACTATGCCTTGGAATAGCCCTAGGCATCCACTCTGCAAGGGAAAGAGCATGGTACATAAAGGAAATGCAGAGGGCACATCTTCCGGAAGAGCAAAAGCTGAAAAGAAAACGAAGCATGATTAGGGTTCAAAACGAAAAGAAAGAAAGGGTTTGAAAGTTTATGCCTAGCGAACCAAACTAGCCTTTCACCACGGCTAATGGAACAATCCTAGCAACCTTTGTAGCGATCCCGGCTTTGTCGCTTACATCCGCAACTATATCCACGTTTTTGTAGGCTGGGTCTGCCTCCTCAGCCAAAACAACAGAACTCGCAGCCCTAACATAGATTCCGCGTTGCTCCAAAGCCTTTTTTATGTCACCGCCCCAAAACCTTCTCTTAGCAGCAGTCCTACTCAGCATTCTCCCAGCCCCATGAGCCGTCGAACCAAAACTCAATTGCATAGCTTTTTCTGCTCCTACCAGAAGCCAAGAACTTGTCCCCATGCTTCCGGGTATGAGCACAGGCTGCCCTACAGAGCTATAGTCTGGTGGAATTTCCGTGTGTCCAGGTGGAAAGGCTCGTGTCGCACCTTTTCGGTGAACCCAAACCTTCTTTTGTTCGCCATTAACTTTGTGGTTCTCTATCTTTGCAATGTTATGGGCCACATCATAAACAAGTTTTAGTCCAAACTTTTCAGGATCTTCTTTAAACACTTGCTGGAAGCTCTGTCTAACCCAGTGCATTATCGCTTGCCGATTTGCAAAAGCATAATTGACAGCGCAAGCCATCGCCTGATAATAATCTTCTGCTTCCTTACTATTTCCGGGTGCGCATGCAAGCTCTCGGTCGGGCAATACAATTTTGTACTTGTGGACAGCCCTTTCCATAACCCGCAGATAGTCTGAGCATATTTGGTGACCAAAGCCTCTGGAACCACAGTGAATCATGACTGTCGCTTGTCCTTCATGTTCGATTCCAAAGACTTTAGCCGTTTTAGCGTCAAAAATCTTGTCCACTTTTTGGATTTCTAGGAAATGATTTCCCGAGCCCAAAGTGCCAATTTGCGTCAGTCCTCTATTTTTGGCTGTTGTTGAAACCTTGTCTGGATCTGCTTTTTTCATACACCCACGTTCCTCGCAGTGTTCAGCATCTTCAGACCAGCCTAATCCCTGGTCAATAACCCATTGAACGCCCTCCATCGCCAGCCTGTCCAAGTCATGGGCTGATACCTTGATGTCTTTTCGGCGGCTTCCAAGTCCACATGGAACATTATCAAAAATAGTATTTGCCAGTTCAGCAAGCTTTGGTCTTATGTCTTGCTCTGAAAGATTTGTTGTTAATAAACGAACTCCGCAGTTTATGTCGTAGCCTACCCCTCCTGGGCTGATTACGCCTTCATCATAGTCTGTTGCGGCTACACCGCCTATTGGAAAACCGTAGCCTTCGTGGCCGTCTGGCAAAGTTATGGAGTATTTGTAAATGCCGGGTAAATGGGCAACGTTTACACATTGTTCAAGGGTTCTGTCTGTCTGCATTTTCTCTAATAGGTTCCTATCGGCAAAGACTATACCTGGGACCCGCATGCCTGGCCTGTATTTTGGAATTCGCCAAGTATGATTGTCTATTCTCTCAAGTGGAATTTTTTCCGTAGGGGGTCGACCTTCTCCCTCTTCCATTATCTCACCTACTACACAAAAGCTAGGAGGCGAAATATAAAGGATTTTGGCGTTTACACCAAAAGAGAACTACGTTGGAATTTCGCCGAATTTTTCTACAAAGTCAATGAAACCCCGCACGCTCTCATTAAGCACGGTCTGACTCAAAACTGAATGCGCCTTAATGTATTCCTTAGCTTTCTTAACAGCCTTATCGCTCTCAAGTATCCTTTTACCTATTGTTTCCAAACTTTCTTTATTTTCTACTCCCAGCTTAACGATTTTTGCCCAAAGCTTAAGTTGCTGTGCATAGGTCTGAAGATTCTCCACAGCGCTCGATGCCTTGCCAAAGTGACTGTAATATAAGGCCTTAGGTTTTAGGCTATTCAGCTTATCCAAAGAAGCTAATGCGATATCCAAGCGGAAGGGCGACGGAGTTGTTGGCACAATCACATCAATTGCGTTAAGGTAAATGCCAGCAGCGTCTCCAGGGAAGATTCCTTCGCTTAATGGTTCATAATAGCTTAAATGATGCGAAGCGTGTCCAAGAGTCTCTACAACTTTCAGCTTAACATTGTTTCCAACATCAAGGGTCATATCGTCTGTTGCCGCTATAATTCTCTCTTCAGGAACAGGTTCTGGTTTGCCGTACATTTCAGCTATGCTTCCAAGAACCTCCCTTGACTGTTGCCAAAGTTTCTCCGGATCTGCCAAATGAGGCGCTCCCCTTGGATGAACGATGACCTTAGCTTTGGGCAAATATTTCAATAAAGCACCAACTCCTCCGCCATGGTCTAGATGAATGTGCGAAACAGCCACATAGGCTACGTCTTCAGGCTTCACATCTAATTCCCTTAAGCCGAAAAGCACATTGCCCACTGATGAAGTTGGACCTGTTTCAACAATTGCCACATGCTTTCGCTTTAAGATGTAGCTGGCGATAAAATTCCTAATTCCAGCGGTTTCAACATCGATTAGGTATAGGTGCTTTTCAATTTTGGTTATGTGCATTTTACACCATGCCATCGTTTTGAATAGAATCTTAAAGTCATCATCAGCCGCTTTAAGCATTTTCATCGCGAATATTTTAAGCAGATTAGTGCACCTTTAATTGTGAACCTTTATGCTTCTTAGAATCATCCGAGATTTAACATCTGAGGAAGTGGAAGAAAGAATTAAAAGGTTTGAGAAAGAGTTTGGCATGCATTTTGAAAAGTTTGAGGAGCTTTTCCTTAAGCAAAAGCTGGATGCCAAGTTTGTAAGAGTCTATTATGAATGGGCAGAGCTTGTGAACAGCTATAAAGGCTACATTGAAGATGGACAGCTTGACTACACCGTTGAGGAAATTAAAGACTTTAAGCCAGAACAAATCGCTTTGCTGACACCCAAAAGAATAGAATTATTGTATCAGCTTGCTGTTTTACGAGTGGAATCGATAAATGATTTAGCTCAAAAAGTAAGGCGAAACGTGAAGAACGTATACCAAGACTTAAAAGTGTTAAGCAAATTCGGCTTTGTTAAATTGAGTAAACGAATGGGAAGAGCCCTGATCCCAGAAACCCTCGTGAAGGAAATAACTTTCCTAATCCGTTAAAGAGATGTTCAAACCATACATCCAAAAAGTTCATCAGCGAACTCATATGTCAAGAATAAATCTTACTGAAACTCTGTTTGGTTCTTTGATTATTTCCATTCTATGATAGGTAACAGCCTTCACACCGATCTTCTGCGGATGCTTCTTTAGATTGAACTCTTCTCCAAAAATTTTTGCCTTAAGCTTGAAACCGTCTGCAGTTTGGTCCAAGCTTAAAATGTGGAACTTGGAATAAAGCATCCTGTTGATTTCAGATTTTACAAGCAAAGCCTCCAGCCAGCTGTAAAGAAGAGCGTACTCATCCTCCGCCGCAACTTCAATGTGATCCTCAACTTTTGGACTAACTTTTTCCACTTCTGTCATAACGTCAAACATTGCAAGAGCAGCGTTTTCAAAAGCTTCCGCTAAATCTTTTCCATAAGCAGCAATGTAAGCGTCTGCCGTATGCTCTAGAAACTCAAAGCGTTCTTTATCTTCCATAAATTCAGCCATAGAAGTAATAAAACCCCTCGTTTTAAAATTATTTCTATTCCTTATTACCGTATGATTAGTTTGACTGTTCACTATCTTCTTCAAAAAGTTTCGATAGTCTCGTCCTATTGAACAGGTGTTAGAAGTGTTTTGGAATTTTTTGAACAGCAGCCACCGTCAGTCTTACAGCGTTTTCCGCATCTTCCAAGCTTAGCAGACATGCTGGACTGTGAATGTAACGCGTCGGTATCGATATGACGCCGCTCGGCACGCCTTCTTTTGTCAAGGATATGCTTGACGCATCAGTGGCGCCCGGCAAGCCTGTTTCAAGCTGGTATGGAATTCTGTTTTCTTCAGCCGCATCTATTAACAGCCGCAAAACCTTCGGATGAGCAATCAGCCCATAATCAGCAATTGTTAAGGATGGTCCCTTCCTCAGCTTTATTGGAGCCTCAAATTCTTTTACTCCAAGCACATCACCTGCTATGGTCACGTCAAGGGCGATACCAACGTCTGGATATATGCCGAAGGCAGCTGTGGTTGCTCCTCTTAAGCCGACTTCTTCCTGCACTGTTCCGACAGCATATACTGTGCACTCTGTTTTTTCCAAACGCTTTGTTGCCTCAGCCATAACAGCGCATCCGACGCGATCATCAAAAGCCTTGCCGATTACGGCGTTTTTTCCAACCTTCGCGAATTTTACGTCAAAACCCACGGGGTCTCCGATTTTAACTCCCATTCTCTTAGCTTCTTCTTGGCTTTCAGCTCCAATATCTACGAATAGCTCGTCATAGGTGATGACTTTTTTGCGTTCCTCTTCTTTTTGTATGTGCGGGGGCTTTGAGCCTATTATTCCGTGCAGAGGTCCCTTTTCTGTGTGAATTATGACTTTTTGGGTTAATAGGATGCGGTCGTCTATTCCGCCTATTTTCGCAAACTGTACAAAGCCTTCTTTTGAAATTGTCTTGACAAGCAAGCCTATTTCGTCCATGTGGGCGGCAAGCATTACTTTGGAAGCGCCTTTTTTTCCTTTTCTTATTCCGATAACATTTCCGAGTTTGTCCTCTTTTACTTCATCCATATGGGGTTTTAGGAAATTCTTCATCAGACTTCTAACTTCTTCTTCTCTGCCAGCCACGCCACAAGCATTTGAAAGCTTTTCTAGGGTGTCCGCGAGCACCATCATAAATCCCTCTCGAAGAATCATCTAGAATCATAAAGCTTTATATTAAACTATTACGGTAATAAACCCGAAATTAGTATGGGCACAATGTTTCGCGCCTTCAGGGTGAAGAGATAATAGTTGAGTAGACTTTTGAGAAAGCTGTCCGAAAAGGCTAGGGTCTACCTTAAAGTTACAAAGGCAAGCGGCATAGCGAGAAGATACTTTGTAATGAACGGCTTCGACGGAGCCATGACAGTTTTCGGCATAGTTCTAGGTTCATGGATAGCTGGAGTTTCAGAATCAGAAATAGTTGTTCTAGCTGGTTTAGGAGCCAGCCTTGCAATGGGACTTTCAGGTTTTTTTGGAGCCTATATGGCCGAGAAGGCTGAGAGACAACGCCACCTAAAAGAAATGGAAGAGGCAACAAATAGGAATATTGACCCGATACATTACGAAGCAGCAAGGTTCGTCACATTCTACGTAGCCTTCATCGACGGGCTATCACCAGCCTTAACGGCAATAATCTCCCTAATACCCTTTATTCTTGTTTCATCGGGATTGATGCCCATATGGAATGCTTATATAGTTTCATTAGCATTGTCGTTGGCCACCCTTTTCCTATTAGGTGCATACCTTGGAAAAGTGGCAAAGGAAAACGGTTGGCTCTATGGTGTAGCAATGCTTACCGTGGGCGCCTTCACAGCATTAATAATTTTCTTGATCCAACTGTTTTTGAGTGTCTAAAAACTAGTAGTAAGACATAAAAATCAAAATAATCAACAACAAAGACTTCGGGTATCTTGATGAAAAGACTAAAGGATTCAGCTTTTGTTTCATTAGTCGCTGTTTTTGCCGCATTTAATGTAGTTTGCGACTCGTTGGCAGGGCCGCCTTTACCTTTTTCTGGCGTTTGGTATAGTTGGATTTTCATATTCGAACCCATCACCGGAATCATATTAGGACCGTTGGCTGGTTTCTTTTCAAGCTTTATAGGTGTAATGATTGGCCACTTTATCTATTTTCGGGGACCTGAAGAATTTCTTTTCACGCTTGGCGCCCCAATTGGAGCCATGATTTCTGGTCTTCTTTATAGAGGGAATTGGAGAATAGTGCTGATCTATTATTTGACTTTGCTAGGAGCCTTTTTTGTTACACCAATTGCGTGGCAACTTCCTTTCTGGGGCATGTGGAATGTTTATCTTGCCCTAGCATGTCTTTTAGCCGTGATCGCTATAGTAAAAAAATGGAAAAATTTATGGAACGTAAAGTCCAGCGTTTGTTTTTTTCACATACTTGCGTTAAGCGCTTTCATTGGATTGGAAGCCGATGTGCTTTTTCGCGTTTTCATCTTTATACCTTGTCGGACGTATCAGTTGTTTTATGGCTACGACTTGAATAAACTCCAAGCCATATGGGTTTTGGGCGCTGTTGAAACATCAACAAAAGCTGCATTGTCTATGGTAGTAACGGTAATAATGGGACTGCCCATAATTAGTATTGCCCGAAAAATGGGTTTGGCCAAATCAGAAGACTAAGCAGGATGGAGTATACTGCAAATCGATTTAGCTAGTTTTTTAGCTTTCTGAAGTGAAAAGTTTCGAGTTTTTCCTTCTGTTATAATTGAGCATAGAGGTTCACCTTTCTCAATCATGGTTTCGGGAAAAGGGACATCTCTGACTTCCCGAAAAGCTGTCAAGTCAGGAGCAATCACACGTTTGGGTGCATATAAAATTAATCGAGTGCAGAAGCTTGATGTTTGCTCCTTTATGGTTGGCAGAGAACCATATAAGCATGCATTGATGTGTGATTCCACTAGATTAATCCCTAGAACCCTTTCAACACATTCAAGAGTCCCTTGGAATCGTGGGTTTACTTCTACTACGTAGGGCGTGCCTTCTTTAGAAATTACCAAGTCGATACCGTTTGAACCCTTGAGACCAAAGTGGAAAGCGATTTTCTCGGTGATATGCTTACACTTTTCAAAAATTGAATTAGCGAAAAATAGAGGGACAATATTTCCACAGTATCCAAAAGCTTTTTGCTGAAAAAGAAAACGCAACCCTAATAATTGCTCATTTATCGTCAAAACCTTAGCAATTTTATCTGCGGCTAGAAAAGATACGCTTGCGTGAATGCCCTCAACGAATTTTTGAATTAAAACGTCTTTGCTGACCAAAGAAACTTCAAAAAATGCTCTTTCTATTTCGCTGGAGTTCCGAACAATTCTTACGCTTGCTCCTCCAAAGCCCTTGGAAGGCTTTACCACAAGTGGATACCCTGTTTCAACGGCTGCATCTTTTGCCTCGTTTAAATCTTTCACGATTGCCGTTTCAGGATGATTTATTCCCAAACGTTTAAGCTCTTCAAAAAATCCAGGCTTTTTCCGCACCTTCTCAATAACTCTTGGGGGGTTCCCTAAGATTGGAACCAAATCGTTCAACTCGTATAGTACATTAAAATGGTCATCTAACCCGGAAGAAAGCAACGTTGCATCCACCTTGCGTTTTTCAAGCAACCACTTTGCCATTTTTAAAAAGGCTTTTGGTCTGAATCTTGAGTTGATTCTTCCACAGCTTTTTCCACGTTTCTGTTCAACTATCGATTTGCATAAGGAACATATACGTCGAAGGTCTTTATCACCGAAATAATCTGCTGCGCAAATTTCGTAACCCGCTTTTTTCGCGGAGTTGGCGATAGAAACTGTATCCATTCCAATGACTAAAAGATTCTGAATCTGAGTTTTTGGCAATTGCTTTTACCTTTGCTCCAATTGGAATCGTTGACTGAAAAAGAAAATAGAAGATAGATAAATTTTAGGATGGCGGAGGCATTGGCTGTTGCTGCTTCCTAAGTTCAAGATAATCCGTGAGCAGCAAAACACCCTCTATTATGAAAAAAATGCCTACCACAATTCCGAGGAGATCTGGTTTGACTATCACTACTATACCGAAGATTATGCATAGAATAGCTAGAACAGGCTTAGAAACTGTTATTCCGATTTTTCTCAACCCTTTCTCAACAACTTCAGTCAAATATGTTCATCCTCCCACATATTTAGCTACATAGATAACCAGTTCATATTTAAAACAATCGAAAAATGTTTGAGTGATGGCAACTTTTAAACGTTTAAGCAGTATTACAACTAAAAGAGGTGTAACCTTGACAGGGCAGCAATTTAGGAAAGTGTTTATTTTTTTGGACACAGACAAACATGCGAGTCCCTTTGACATATTAACAACCATAGATATTTTCCCAGAAGCTGCAATATTGAAATATGAGGACGTAACGATTGAGGATGCTGAAAAAATCGTCTATGATGCAATGTTCCCAAGAGGGCCGGAAGGTGCAAAACACACAAAAATTTTCGTTAATGGACGCGACTTCAAACGAGTAAACGACATTTTAGAAAAAACCAAGAAATGCATGTTTCCACCCTTTGAACTCGCAATAATAATTGACCCAAGAGGAGCCTACACAACCGCTACTGCCGCGGTTGCAAAAACCTTGGAGCTTTCACTTGAAAAGGGGCTTGGAGGCTTAGAGAATAAGGAGGTTACGGTGCTTGCTGGAACTGGACCTGTTGGGCAAACTGCTGCACGACTTTATGCATCGGAAAAGGCTAACGTGATTGTTACTTCCCGTGACCTTCAAAGGGCTTCATCTGTGACAACAAAGATAAATGAAGAGTTTGAAAGTGAAAGAGCCCGAGGTGTTGAAGCCCAAACTTCTGACGAAATTGGGAAAGCCATAGAAAATGCAGATATAGTTCTTTCTGCTGGGGCTGCTGGAACTCAGCTTCTTCCATTAGATGTGCTCAAGGAGTATGGGAAAAGGTGTAAGATAGTGGCTGATATTAATGCTATCCCGCCCTTGGGAGTTGAAGGATTAAAATCAAAAGCTGACGGCGAAGGAATCCTACAAAACATTTTCGGAATCGGTGCCTTGGCAATAGGGAAACTCAAAAACAAGGTTGAAGCTGAATTAATTAGGAGAGCTGCGGAGGAACCGAAGGGAATATTCGACTACAAAATAGGTTATGAAATAGCTAAGAAGGCAATTCTCGGAAAGTTTGAAGAAAAAAAGACGCCTAAAGTTGAATCAGAGAAACATTGGCTCCCTTGATAAAACAGCATTTCAACTTATAGCCTTCATAATTTTTCAGCAACCCATTGTGGAAGAGGTATGAAGAGAACGGAGATGGAGGAAGTTACCAAGCTTCTTGTCAATACTGCTCTGGGAGAGAAAAGGCCGATTTAGTTGTTAAGAGCGCACCCTTGTTAATGTCAATAGCTGGGTTATGTCTGAGGAAATGCCAGAAACCGTTTCTAGGAAGATTGAGAAACTTCAGAAAGCTTGGAAAAAACTTGGCTGCACCATTGAATCGCCCTTTATGAGCTTGTCGGTAATTGCGTTGCTGGTACTACCAGAACTGAGAATAACGGACAGGGGCTTGGTGGATGTCAAAGAATTTAAATTCATTCCACTGTTTGTATAGTAAAGTCTAAAACAAAGGAAGAGAAACCAATGAGTGAAGAAACATTTACGTATAAAGCGGAAAACGGAAACACCTGTCAGATTGTAGATACTTTTGCTGAAATGTTTCATTTGTGGGCTGGAAGAGTATTGATCACAGCAGATAGCGAAAAATGGGCTTTGACAGCCGCGGAAGTTGCAACTGGCTTGGCAACAAGCGTAATAATGTCCCCAGCAGAAGCCGGTATAGAAAGTATTGTGCCCGCGGACAAAACACCAGACAACCGCCTAGGCGTTCTAATCCAAATATACAACCATAATAGGTTTGAATTGAAAAACCAGATGATGCTGCGTATAGGACAGTGCATAATGACTTGTCCAACAGCTTCAGCCTTTGATGCAATGCCAAATGCTAAAAGAAAACTGAAGGTCGGCAGAAGCCTACGGCTGTTCGGTGATGGGTTCCAAAGAAAAGGCTTGGTTGGAAACAGAAAGGTTTGGAGAATCCCCGTGATGGAGGGCGATTTCACAGTTGAAGACAGCTTCGGTGCAGTGGAAGCTATCGCCGGCGGAAACTTCCTCATCCTAGCCAAAGACAAGCTTTCCGGGCTTAAAGCGGCAGAAGAAGGAGTCAAAGCCATCAAAATCAAGGCAAGTGAAGTTATTTTGCCCTTTCCAGGTGGAATTTGCCGCTCAGGCTCGAAAGCTGGATCCTTAAAGTATAAGCTTAAAGCTTCTACGAATCATCCTTTATGTCCTGGATTGAAAACGCTTGTACCGGATTCGCAGGTGCCGGAAAACGTGAGTTGTGTTTATGAAGTTGTTATTAACGGTTTGACCGCTGAAGCGGTTAAAAGGGCTATGGGCGAAGGGATAAAGGCTGCAACAAACGTACCTGGTGTCATTAAAATTTCAGCGGGCAACTACGGCGGAAAATTGGGTCCATACAAGGCATTTTTGAAAGAAGTTATAGAAATAACCTAGTCTTTTTCCCAAACTCTTATTTGATGCCTTGTAATGTAGCTTTTACCGCTAAAACACTATTAGTGAAAACAGTTGAGCTCCTCGAAAAGAACTTCGTTAGAACTGTTCAGGCTTAAAAAGACACTGACTACGCTAGCCAGCAAAGAAGGACGGGGAACAGAGCTTGTTTCACTTTATGTTCCGCCTGGAAAACAAATAAGCGAAGTAATGAACATGCTAAGAGACGAATATGGCACTGCATCAAACATTAAATCCACAACCACCCGTAAGAATGTTATGGATGCCATCGTAAAGGTTCAGCAACGCCTTAAACTTTTCAAGGAAGCTCCCGAAAATGGGCTTGTCATCTTTTGCGGTGCAATTCCACAAAACGGTGCCGGAAGCGAAAGAATTGAAACCTACGTGATTATACCGCCAGAACCAATAAACATATACCTATATAGATGTGACTCAAGATTTCACACGGAATATCTGCTAGAACTTTTGAGGGAAAAGGAAACTTACGGCATACTCCTCATAGACGCGTCGGCAGCCACGCTCGCCACGCTTCAGGGTAGAAGACTCGAAATAGTAAGGCAAATAACATCCGGAGTACCGGGAAAAACGCGTGCTGGAGGACAGTCAGCCCGAAGATATGAGAGACTCAGAGAAATGAGGCTTCAGGAATACTTTAGGCGACTGGGAGAACACGCCAACGAGACGTTTCTGCCCATTGAAAATTTGAAAGGTCTGATAATTGCGGGCCCTGGACCGACGAAATTTGACTTTGAAAAGGGTGGCTATTTGAATTATATGCTGAAAGAGAAAGTCATAGACGTCATTGACACAGCTTACGTGGATGAACAGGGCGTGAAGGAAGTTGTTGACAAAGCTCCGGAAATAATGCGTAAAATACGTTACATAGAAGAAAAACAGATGATGCAGCAGTTTCTGTACGAAATTGGACATGACACAGGAATGGCAACGTACGGCGAAGAAGATGTTAGAAAGGATTTAGAAGCCGGTGCTGTCAGAATGCTGCTGCTTTCTGAGAGACTGGACATAATACGAGTTAAAGTGAAATGCAACGCCTGCGGACATGAAGAACAACACACCATGAAAAGCCCAATGCTAACAAGTTTTGAACAAAGCCTCTCAGGAAAACCTTGCCCAAAATGCAAAGCTGCGGCTTTAGGCATAATGGAAACACAAGAACTAATAGAAAATTTCGCTCAACTGGCAGAATATACAAACACTGACGTGGAAGTGATATCTGGTGAGACAGAAGAGGGACAAATGCTCAAAAATTCCTTCGGCGGAATAGCAGCAATCCTACGATTTAAACTGCAAAATCAGTAGGGGCTTCAGATGAAGCATCCATCATCGTATCTAGATTGGTACATGCATGTGCCCAACGTAAAATACGATCTCCGTTCAAGCGGCATAGCCTACTTCAAATGCAAATTAATGTTAGGCGAAGTTGACTTAAGCGCCAATTATCTACACCGCACTGCAGAACTGCTAGCCCAGAGGTATCATGTGAAACCTGAAAATGTTTTCATTTCCAGCGAAGGAGCTTCAGGTCAAAACATGCGAATAATAAGATATCTGGCAGAAAAGAACAAGAAGAAAAATGAAGTAATAGTGGAACACCCGACGTATGAACCACTGTTGCGGCAAGTACAAGAGCATTTTCCACGCGTGAAAAGGCTGGAAAGAAAGGAGAAAGAATTCTACAGACTTGACGCAGACGAACTACGAAAAAGTGTTTCAGAAAAAACAGGATTGCTTGTATTAACAAACCCTCACGCGCCCAGCGGAGCAATAGCGGACGCAGGCGAGCTAAAAGAAATTGTGGCAGTTGCACGCGACTGCGGCTTTTACGTTTTATGTGACGAAACATACGCTGAGTTTGACCGGGATGCCATACGCCCGGTTTTCTCTGTTGACGAGGAGTTTGGCATAGTTACAACAAGCTTCACAAAAGCGTATGGTCTTGGAGGATTACGGCTCGGAATAGCCATGGCTAACCAAGGTCTTGTGAATGAACTGTACGCAGATCTCGTGAACACGATCGGTGGCGGTTCAAACATTGTGCAAATCATTGCAGTTGAGCTATTGACTAAGGGCAGAAAAAACCTTGAAAGACACAAGCAAAAATGGACAAGCCTCAAAAACGAGACGGAAAAATGGCTGAACGAGAAAGGCTTGGAATATTTCCCAAACAAGGCTGGGGTTACCTACTGGGTGAAACTGTCAATAAAAGACACTTACAAATGGATAAACGAACACACAATACCGAAATATAGCCTAGCGCCAGTGCCGGGCGCATTCTTTCTCTTCAAAAGCGGTTACAAATTAATGCAATCAAACAGGATAAGACTGAGCCTCGGCAACATAAACCCGGATAACCCAAACCTGCCAGAAGCTTTTGAGGTCCTAGAAAAAGCTCTGAACACGTACAGAAGTTGACGCTGAATGGACATAATTACAGTTATATTTATAGCATTTGGATTGGCGATGGATGCTTTTGCGGTATCCGTCGCAAACGGAATAACAACAAAACAGTTGAAAATCAATAACGCTTTAAAGATGGCGATGTTTTTCGGGTCATTTCAGGCGTTTATGCCGGTGCTAGGTTGGCTGGCTGGGCTTAGCTTGAGAGGTTTTATTTCAGGAGTTGACCATTGGATGGCCTTTGGGCTTCTCAGCTTGATTGGTTGTAAAATGATTTATGAATCAGTTAAGACAGAAGCAGGTGAGAAAGAAATCACTGCATTGAATATTTATGTTTTGCTCATGTTATCAGTCGCCACAAGTATTGACGCCCTGGCTGTTGGGTTAAGCTTTGCATTTTTAAGAATTTCGATTGCAACTCCGGTAGTTGTGATTGGCGCGGTAACGTTTCTGTTGTCGTTTCTTGGCGCTTCTCTTGGCAGCAGGCTAGGGCATTTTCTGGGAAAGAAAATCGAAATCATAGGAGGTCTCATTCTGGTTGGCATTGGAGTAAAAATACTGGTCGAACACCTGGTTTAGTTCTTAACCATTGAGGTGTAGTTTAGGTTTTGCTTTCTAGATGGAAAATGTTTTATCCTTATTATGATGTTATTGTTTAAAAGGGAGTTTTATGGCTAAGTGTCCAAAGTGTAAAAGAGAAGTTGGTACTCCTAAGAAGACTTGGAAGATGGTTGGAAGACCGGACAAGAGTGGCAAGAAACTGGAGCTAACGATTGGACTCTTTGAATGCTGTGGAAAGACCTTCAGGTCTGTCTTGAACAAGAGAAAAATCTAGTTCCAATAAGAACACGAACCCTCTTTTTTTCTATTTTTCGAATTCACAAGCATTCTAGGGACTTCGTGGAAGGAAAGATTTACAAATACTTTTTTTCTGAAATGAGTTCTGGTGGATAAAGAAGAGAAAAAGTTTTGTCTTATGGTTATGGTAGTATCCACATAAAGACACGAACGTAATTCCAATTGTTGTCATCACCATGTCTATGCACAGTGATGGTTGTTGGAGTCAAGTTCTTCCAATAAGCTCCATTCCAAGAGCCTGACCATAATCCACCATAATCCATCTGATGTATGTAAGGGTCCTGACTATCTTTTTTACCTATCATGTAGACAAGGACGTTTGTTGTATTCAAGTTATGAGTGAATATTACTTCTCCTCCTTTAGGCAAAGATGTCCAATCAGTATTATTCCAATCTGGTTTTCCTAATTTAATGGCGTCTAGGATAGCAAGTTCAGTTTCCAACTCTACTACTGTGGCGTTCAAACTGTTTATTTTAGTTCGAAGTTCATAGACACTAGCTTTTAAATCATCTATTTGAGATTGAAGGTTAAGTAAAGCTGTTCTGTTTACTGCAGTTCCCATTTCACCAAATAGGGTACACAGATAACCTATGTCTCTCATGTCTAGTATTCCATCTTCGTTATAGTCTAACAATGGGTCATACTTAGCAGTGGCTGGTCCACTCCTCGTAGGTATTGTCATGAACAATGTTGCTGTTAGACAGAATGTAGCTAGTACAACAATAACTAAATCTTTCTTATCTATCATAATATCACCTCCCTTTCCCCTCTAGAACAAACCAATAGTATACGTTTGTTCTCGTTATTTGTTTTGTGAAGAAATCTTCTATAAGCAAAAACAACGCCCTATGCAGAACAATCTTTATAAAACAATTATTAACCAATGGTTGACTGTGGAAGCTTTTAGAAGACTGAAATGTATCATGATGAACTAGAGAAAATAAACTTTGATCGTCTCGAATCATTTCTAGAAGAAGGAGATACTATCTATGTATTTGATGTGCCTACTGGTGAGTTTGGTATAGGTAGTTATGAAAAGGTTGAGTGCAGTCCTAATGGCAATATTATATGGAAATATGATGATCTAAAAAAAGGTCCTCAGGAAGTTCCTCTGACTTTAGAAGCATTTTTACATTTAATAAGTACAGCTATCCCACGTTTAACTCAAAACACAAATGATGCATATGCCATATTTGAAAAATCAAACCGTAGACTAGCAATAGAAAGAGGGGAAATAGGAAGCATATACATATTAAAGAAGAAAAGTGGGAAAGAATATCAAATATTAATCTAGAAATCAAAATATGATCTCGAAGATTCTAGCTCCAATCAACTAGATCTACTTGATATAAGTCCGTAGTATGATGATACCTACGTGCTAGAAAAAGTCTTTTGAAGAAATATTCTGATGAAGAGAGTTTAGCCGAATACAAGTCTTTCAATAGGACTCTTTCTTCTCCGCTTGGTTTTCTTGGTCTTCTTTTTAGGCTTTGGTTTTGAGAAGTATTTCTTTTTATAAGCCTCAATTGACATGTTTCTCATAGAACGGTTACAACTCCTACATATAGGTCTTAAATTAGTAACTTTGTCAGAACCACCTTTGGAAATTGCTCTGTTGTGTCCTACTTCAAAATCGGTGAAGTGGACAGGTTTATTACACACATAGCATTTGCCTACGGTTTTATCCATGCCAATGTACTTAGCCCATACAGCTTCTTTCACGCTTTCTGGTATTTTTCTTCTTGTTTTCTTTTTCTCTTGCCAAAAAGGTTCAATTCGAACAGGTTTAATAGCCATTTCATTTCTTCCTTCTCTTAGTTTTACCCAACACAAGTTCTTTGACCTTATCTTCAAAAGAAGGTTTTCTTTCGGGCTTCCATTTTCCCATAATCGTTCCTTTCTTACCTCTACTAGAGGAATGTTGTCTTATTTGCATATACTTTCCTTTAACCTTAGTTCTCTTTCTCGGTTTAGACATTTTAAATCACTTAATACTGTCAATTTCCTCTTTAAATATTTGACCCAACTTAAGGTTTAAGACAGAATTAACATTTTTCTTGTCTTGCTCTTCCTTATTCAATTGATTTTTCAAGATTTTCGCCTTTAACTATTTTGACCAATACCTTAGGTTCAGCTATTACATTACCACATCTTTACATTTAATAACTTCAAACGCTTCATCAGATATATTCTCCAATACCTTTCTAGGACAGCTTTCTGTAAAATCATCTGGGACAGTTTTCCACAAAACCATCTGAGATAGTTTTAGCGAGTCAATTCAACAACAGATCTCAAGTATTCTAGCTCTAATTCAACAAATCTATTATGTTTTAGGCTTGATAGTATGTAACTTACATGCTAATCTTCCTTATTTAGAAAGATTATCTTACGAGTAAGTATTAAAACGAATGTTATGCAGCTACGTAGTATGTTTTCTTCTGTAGAGACTATGACTACAAGTATTAGGGCTATCATTGTGAGGTTGCTTTCGTTAGTATCTTTTCTCGTGCGAATCAAAATCCAAAAAGTCTAACAAACCCCTAAACTCGAAAGTTTAATCAACTTATCAAATGTCATCGAAAATCTAGGCATATCCGAAAAATCTATTTTTGGAATTTATTTGACTGGAAAAGGCAGCCATATATCTATAACAATAGGTTTATTTTGGAAAAAATGCTATTGACCATTGAGAGGTGACATGAGCATGAGCAGAAAAGAAGGTGACAGCAGAAAAATGAAAAACAGAAGGGTCATCAAACGAGAAGATCTCGTGGGGGGAAGAAACAGAAGAGAAGGTAGCGCCGTACCCTTTTCTCCTCTTAGCAATTGATAAGAAAAAAATAGTGTCTGACTGATGGAGCAGATGGGTTAATGGTTAGAAAAGAACGATGTCCTCAATGTGGGAGTAAAAAAATAGTAGTTCAAACTAACTCTAAGAAGTGTACAATATGTGGATATCAATGGACAGGGAAAGTGCGAAGGAAAGTTTCCAGAAAAGACAAAATAAGATTCTAAGAGAAGATTAAATGACCACAACCCTAAGATATTTCATGATTCTAATTAGTTTTTATATTCGTTTTTCCGAGAATTCAATGTGTATGTTATGAGTCGCAGAAGATTATTCTTTACAATCTACGGAATAATAGTATTTATTCTAGTCTTTTTCTTAATCATAGTAATGCCAAAAATTGAGCTAGAAATGAGAAAGAACCAGTATCTTGACATAATGAAAAACCTAAACCAAGCCGAGACTAGGAATGGATTAAGAGCTCTATTCGATAGAAACTACAACTATACAGAATTGTTAACATGGACGCATGAAAGATTATCTTACACAAATGAACCAATTGAAAGATACAAGGACCCATTCAAAATCATAGAATATGGTAAGGGAAGATGTCAAGAATTTAGTATTCTGTACGTGGCTCTATGTTTGACTCACGGCTACCAAACTAGACTTATAGTTGACATATATGGTGACCATGTCTGGGCAGAAACCAAGTTGGAAAACAATTGGGTTCATGTTGACCCAACTGAAAGCAGAATAAACGACCCTTATATGTATGAAAGAGATTGGCATAAGGACCTGAAATTAGTTCTAGCTTTTGAAGATGGAAAAGTGAAAGACGTAACAATCAACTACAGAACAAGAAAATGAGAAAACTTAAAGCCTGTCTGGGACAGATTTCCAACAAATGACTCAAAAGTTTATGGATTAGGCTAGTCCCAACAATTCTGAAAACAAAAAATATACAGAACCCACACCGTAACATAAACAAAAATGCCTAGTTAATATGAGAGACACAGAAACAGCATGCGTCAACTTCATGAAAACCCCCCTAACCCCACCAACACCTTTCAAACATCCACAACACCCACAAACATATTAGGATCCAAATAGACGGGCCCCCAACAATTGCACACACACATACGCACCAAAACAGACCTGAACCCAGAACAAAGTGGACCGGGGGGGATTTGAACCCCCGACCTCCTGAGTGCAAGTCAGGCGTTCATACCAAACTGAACTACCGGCCCTGAACCTTTTTTCCGAAAAAGCTTCACCAAAAACGTTTTTATTTGTTTCGGTTGTGTTTTGTGGTTGAACGTATTCGAGGATGCTTAGGAGAGCTTGTTCTGTGATTCGAGAGATGTTTAAGTTTCGCTTTCGAGCTTCAGCTAAGAGGCTTGGCTTTATGGTTAATCCGACTGTGATTTTCGCTTCTTTTCTACGAGATTTGACTCGAGTGATTTGTGCGGAACGACTCGAGTGATTTTGGCTTAATCCACGTTCACTCATGCGAAACACCTTCATTTTCCATAAACTTGTCAACCTTCTTAGATAATCTATCAATTTCTGCAAGTTCTCTTTTGAAGAAATGCTCTAGAGATTTGTTTGCTACGAGCCTCTTATACTCGCCTTCACTCATTCTATCCAGATCAACACCTAAAGCCATTAATTCGTTTGTGTAGTCCTTCCAGAATTGAAGAAACTCAGGTGACTTTCCTACATTGAGAATTTTCCTAAGGTTGAAACTTGGATTATCTTTCCTAACAACCTTACCTATCCGAGTCTGGTAGAAGGCTCGCTCAAAACCGTTTATGTCGAAGTCTGTTTTGACGTATGGAAAAATCTCCAATACATTGTTAAACTGAGTCAGGGCCACGCCTAAACCTTTGCTTGTTAATCGCCATAGGTTGTGTTCTCGGGAAATGTAGGCTTTATGCTCCAATTCCTCGAGTCTGCTTTTCTTTCGTGAGATAATGCTTACAATCCCTCTAACTTCATTCTCAATGTTGTCCTTAAGTTTCGGTTTTTCAGTCCGGTTATGATAAATGTATTCCGCTATCCGTCTTGTAGTTTTGTCTCCGAATATCAAGCTCTTTAGAATTAGCTTATTGTTCTCCGCTTTTTTGGTTTCAAATATGCCTATCAACTTACTTTTCTCTCCATTCTTAAAGCAATTTAGCTTACTTTTCTTAAGCCAAAAGTTGCTTATAACCCTTGTCGTACAATAATGTAAGACAGAGGGCTAAAAATTTGAAAGAACATAATGCGCGGATAACCCTTAGGCTTCCGGCAAAAGAGAAACAACAGGCCCAACAGCTAATCGATGAAGGAAAGGTTAAGAATCTTAGTCAAGCGATCCGCCAAGCTTTGAAGGAATTTCTAGAGAAGGAAGGGTGTGTATGAGTATGTGTGAGTATTGTTGTCTGTCTTGTCTTTGTTCTTTGTCTTTGTCTTTTCTAAGGAAACTAAGTTATACTATAAAACCAACTAACCACACTCAACCACACTATCATATACACACACATACACTCACACCCAAAAGGTGAGCTTTCATGAAGCGTGATGGCGCCGAAATCCGTAAAGAGAGAATCCAGGAGATAGCGCGAAATATTCAAAAGCAATTGCATAATCATGGTGAGCTTCCGCTTTCCAAAACTTTAGCTGCTTTTCAATATGAATTCGGTTTGACAAAGGAAAAATTAACCGAATATCTCGAGATCCTAGAAGGCTTAGGCCAATTTATTGTTGACAAGCAGTATGACTTCATTAAGAGAGTTTCTGATGAGTAGACTTCAAGCGGATCGGGGTAAGGTTTCGGATTTTGAAAAGGCTGGATACATTCAGCTTAGTGCATCAAAAAAGAGCTTAAAGATTCTATTAGATGATCCTGCTCAAGCCTTCCAATATACCTATTATGTTTCTGTTGCAGACATTCATAAAGCGTTAGAGCAGCCGAATTTTGCAGCAACCATAGTCAAGCGAATAGATCGAGAGGTTAAAGGTTAATGGCTATTCTAACACTTGTCGATGGCAAAAAAGGGCCTGGTGACATTCTGGTTTTAGTTACAAGTTACGATCAGCCTTTGACTTTTGCAGAGATTCTTTTCATTAACAAGTGTGTTCTGGACAGCGAAGCCATCTATTATCCTATTTCTGAAGGCAATATTGGAAAAGCCATGTTTCTTAACGCTATTAACGAATTGGCTTGTGGTGTTCCTTTCGAGAAGGTTTTAGAACGGTATGGTTTGAAGCGGAAAGGTAAGAAATTGAACATAGTGGATAAGCGGAAGAGCAGCTCTCAGGATCAGAGCAGAGCTGATGCTTCCAAAATGCCTGTTGTAAATTTCATGTAAGAGGTGATGTTATGCCTAGTATAGAGCCTGAGTTTATCCCTAAAAGACATGAATACAGCAAAACACCTGAACCGCAAGAATATGGTTTCTGTCATTGCTGCGACAAACCTATGAGTGAATATGATTCGTGGCATAGTCAAGGTTTTCATTGTGCGGAATGTTTCAGCCATTTAGTTTGGGATGATAAATATTTCTATTGTGCTTTACATGATGATTTACCGCTACATCTCAGAGGCATAGATACTAAAATTCAGAAATTGATTGATTCTAAAGTTTACAAAAACCGTAGGCTTGATGATTTCATGTAAGAGGTGTTTCTTATGGTTGAGTGTGAGTTTGAGCTTGACTGTGCAAATGCGAACACCTGGAAGTGTCAGTTTTGCCGTTCAATATGCACATGGCATTACAAAGAATCTGCTCTCAAAAAACAGCCAGACTTACCTAAACAAACCATAAACTACCGATTTTTCAAAGACAAGCTCTATTACGCTAAGACGCTTCCGATTATTCCAAACTTGAAACTTTTCTTTGAGGTTTGAAAAGGATGAGTGAAGCTCTTAGATGTGGTTCGCTTCTAAACTTCTATGGACTCCCTGAAAGGAATGTGGTGTTTTGAATGAAACTTGAAGATTTGTTCATTGTGATCACAGTTTTGGCATTGGTTGTTCCATTATATTGGGGGTTTGTAGGAATTCCAAACTTTATGATTCTCATGTTAAGTGTCGTAGTCGGTGTCTTGATCATTGTTTTGGCCATAGCAGAAAAGCAACAAAGGAGAAGTGATGACATGATACTTAAATTAGCCTTCTTTTCGATAAAGAAGATGGATATTAGACAAAAGGTGCGTAAAGTCTATTCTATCGTTAGTTTTTTCAAAAGAGCCTCAAATCAAGCTCTTTTACACTACTATATACTATAGAATAATATGAAAGGTTGAAAAGAAGTGACAGAACAAACGCTAACCTATCCGGGCCGTAGCATCTGGGGAATAAACAGCACTCTTAAAAGAAAACTTGAAAGGCACAGCGTAGAACGAGATGTGCGATCCTTCATTGGATGGAACAAACTAAATGAGATAATCGACGCTGCAAAAAACATAGGACATAATGGAGTGCGTAATGCTGGTTTCGTAGCTACACTTTTCGAGTGTGGTGGAAGAGTCTCTGAAACCTTAATGCTGAAGCCTTCTATGTTCAGCGTTCTCAAAGGATGTCAGCCTAAGCTAATCATGGTTGAAAATATGCCTTTGCTCAAACGCTACAAGAAACTAAGCGATTTCTTAGATGATAAAGGACATAAGCATTACAAGACTGAAAGGATAAACGCTACTCGAGACTTCAGCTTTAGAGTGGATGAACCTCTTGTCAAGCCTATGGCCGATTGGATCATACACGCACTCGATAACCGTCTTGAATTGCTTTTTCCTTCTCCATACACGGAGAAGCCATTAACTCGGAAATGGGCGTATCAGCTAATAGACAAGATAGGCAGTCGTGTAGGCTTAGAATTGTATCCTCATTGGTTCAGATCGCAGAGAGCTTCACAAATGGCAAGCGAATACGACTTCAGAGAAGCCTCATTATTAGAGTGGTTCATGTGGGAAAAGTGGGAGACAGCCAAAAAATATGCGAAGCTTGGGCCGTTAGGATTAGCTAAGAAGATGGGAGTCAAATTCCGCAAGGACAGAGGTTTGAAGCCTGGAGAATTGGAAAGCCTGAAAGAGTAGCCTTCTCTAAACATGTTTAAACTTTTATGGTTTTGTTTAAACAATGGTGTGAGGGAAAAGGATGATTCGAATGTTCAAACTTAATCGAGTAAACCTTGCACTGATCAGACGACATGGGTATAGCCTATGTGACTACTGCGGAAAAGATTTAGAAATTGGAGAAGTCATCATTTCTAAGACGCGATGTCGAAACCGAGTAAAACATTTCCACGTTGAGTGTTATGAATCAATGTTCATTGAGGCTTAATGTACGCCGCAGCTTGCGGAGTGCAAGAGGTAGGTTAGCCTATTCACCATTGCAACGCAATGTTAAAAATTGAGGAACTTTACCCGGGTAAAGTAGTGCAAGAGGTAGGTTAGCCTATTCACCATTGCAACCGAGAAGGCTTAAGCAAATCTCACTCGGTTAGGTAGGGTTTTTCACTCAAAAATAGGCACTCAGGGTTTAAGGTTTATACCAGGTGTCGAGGGTTTTGAGGATTCTTTTTGTGAGGGGGTTATCATGGTTTAATGTAAAGAAGCGTATAGGCATCTTACCGTATTTATGTTCTGTTACGATTCCAGCTAATACTAAGTCTTCAATATGACGGGTTACTGTGGTGTATCTTATGCCTGTTTTCTTGGCGATTTGGCTAAGGTTTGCTCCACTTATTCTTAGCATATTGTAAATTGAGATTTTAGTGTCAGATAGATAGAAGTTTAATTTCTTCTTAGGAGCTTGATAAAACTCTTCATGCTCCAAATATTGTTTAATTATATGCTCGGCAGCGTAGTTAACGGTTTTGCCGTGTATGTTAGCCCATCTTTCCAAGTTAATGAAAGTTGAAATGGAAAGTTGCATAGTACACGAATTGGTTTTTTTCATTTCCATTTTTCATTCTCTCCTTTCTTATGCCGGAGAACTGCATGCTTCAATAAGCCAAATAATGATTCTAAGACATTCTGAACAGTAATTGCGATCCAACTCTCTAATGTACGCTACCGGGCCTTCTTTGAGGCATATGTCACATTTTGCACGTTTGAAGATTAGAAACATGCAGCTCTCCAGCGTATGCAATTGTCATACGCTTATCTTAATAAAACTTTATAATATGATACAAACATAAAGGTTCATAAACTTGTGGATAACAATTATAGGAGTGTGAAAAAGTATGAGTAAAGAGAATGAAATGGCAAAGCAAAGAGTCACCATAAGCATGAGCAAAGAAGTATTGGAGTGGCTTGACAGTCAAGTGGAGAAGCGAATCTATAAGGATCGTAGTCATGCAGTTGAAAAACTAATTTATGATAGAATGGAAAAGAAGGAATAAAGGCTTAGGTTTTAGTTTGAACCTCACGGATTCCCTGAAACACTCTCTCTTTCAAGTCGGTTATTAGTGCAGGGTTAAAGTAGTTTCTCATAAACACGCTTGAGCTTATCCTTCCCTGGAGAAAGTCTATTTCTGGTTGCTTTAGCCATTTAGTCATGAAAGTAGCGTAGTATTCCCTCACATCTCCAAACCGTGATCTAAGCTTGTTATCTCTTCTAATCCAATTGTTGATTTGAGCTTCTGTAAGCTTCTCTTGTTTGCTGATTCTTTCAACAACTTCTTTAGGAATGAATGACACGAACACTTTTTTGCTTCTACGGATAAAGAGCTTCTTAAATTTGAAATGCTCCAGAACGCTTCTTTCTGCATTATAGTATTCGCTTAGCCTATCTTCCTTAGCCAAATCAATTATCAAGCTGTAAGAATTGATAGCTTCTCTAAGCCTCAAACCGCTAACAAGCATGAAACCCATGAAAACGTTCAGTTGTGGAATTTTAGCCTTAACTGTTCCGATCCATTCTAAAACGTCGCCATTTTTCTCTGTGTTAGCCATTCTCGAAATAATGAAATCCTCAGCTTTACTTTCACTCCATTTCAAACCGTAGCCTTCAACAAGTCTTTTCCATTCCTTATATACTCCTAAATATTTGCTCAAATTCGAAAGCGAAGCCATAACCGACTTTCTAACGCTTCCCTGAAGCCTAAACAAAACTGAAGCGTCACCAGAAAGCAGCACGTCAAAATATTTCTTAGAATAGTTGAATGTATCTTTAGCGTAGTTATGAGAGAAGTTTTCAATAAGCCATTTCTCAAAAGCTCTCCAATTCACGCTCCTTTCAGCAAAAGAAGGCTTATTGGGAGTGCAAGTCAGGCGTTCATACCAAACTGAACTACCGGCCCATGCTCCTTTCTGAACTGCTTTCACGTCTCAGTATTATTTAGGTTTTGTTTTTAGGCGATCAGGAAAGCATTTTCATCACATGAAACCTTTAAAATAAACCTTTTACGTACATTCCCCTTAGACTCCCTATCCAAACGGTGACTTAGATGGTTGACCCGAGAATCGAGAAACTTGCAAAGCTCTGTGTTCACTACTCCGTGGATGTGAAACCGAAAGACAAAGTGCTCATCCATGGAAGTGAGCTAGCGTTTCCATTAATGCACGAAATTTACAAAGAATGCCTGTTGAGCGATGCTTTCCCTCAGATATTTGCAAACCTTGATACTACATATACCTTCTTCAAATATGCAAAAGAGCATCAGCTCAGATTTGTTTCGCCCTTTGAAAAGTTCATGGCTGAAAATATAGATGTGAGAATAGGTGTACACTGCGAACCAAACCCTAAAAGACTAACAAGCATAGACCCGGCAAGAATAAAAATGCATGCAGCTTCGAGAAAGGAGCTTAGTGAAATCTCCTACAGACGCACAGCTGAAGGAAAACTAAGATGGACGGCTTTGCCTTATCCCATAAACGCTCAAGCACAAGAAGCATCAATGTCCATCACAGAATACGAAGACTTCGTTTACAGTAGCTGCCTCGTCGACAAGGAAGACTCAATCGCAGAGTGGAGGAAAATCCATCAGCAACAAGAGAAAATCTGCGAATTTCTAAACCAAGTAAGCGAAATCCACATGGTGGGCGAAGACACGGATCTAGTTTTTAATGTTAAAGGCAGAAGATGGGTAAACTGCGATGGAAAAGAAAATATGCCAGACGGCGAAGTTTTCACGGCGCCCATTGAAAACTCAGCAAACGGCACAATAAGGTTCACGTTTCCAGGAATAGTTTCCGGAAGAGAAGTTGAAGACATAACGTTATCATTCGAAGATGGCAAGGTTGTGAAGGCCTCCGCGACCAAGGGTGACGAGTTTTTACAGCAAATGTTAAAAATCGAAGGTGCGGACTGCATCGGAGAAGCATCTGTCGGAACCAACTATACCATAACAAAATTCACGAAGAACATGCTTTTCGACGAAAAAATGGGTGGAACAATACACATGGCTCTTGGAAACTCCTACCCTGAATCCGGCGGTGTAAACAAGTCAGCAATCCATTGGGACATTCTAAAAGACATGAAAAAAGGGGGAGAAATCTACGCAGACGGCAAACTATTCTACAAAAACGGCAAGTTCTTAATATAACAAGTTTTATCCATAATATTCTCTCATTTCAAGATGTGCAGCCGAGGTGCCGTTTAAGCCACCATTGCAAACCAGAAGTGACTGTTTAAATGAAAAACGCCAACAAAGAGGCCTCAGATGCTACATCTTTCGTGAATGTGTTCTTTAATCTTAGCATTTTTCAGTTTTTAACATTTGTCAGAAGGGGTGTATTCTACACGTTCATGATAAATTATCTATACATGCTCATGCAGACGGTCACGTCAACAGCCACCCTTGGGACATTTAACATGATAGCTTCCGCATTAGGCCAAAATCTACTTTGGGGAAGAATAAGCGACCGTTACAAACTACGGACAAAACTAATATTAATTGGCGAGTCAATCGCAGGATTCGTCTACATAATCGTATTTCTAATACACAAATCACTAATTGTCGCCGGAAACAGGTTCACCGCAGGGTTAGCAATAATTTTCGGTTTGTCAATTCTAGAGTTCTTTTGGTCGATGTCCGACGTTGGGTGGGCAGCTCTACTAACGGACATCACAACTGTTGAAATACGTGGAAAAGTCGTAGGCACATTAAACTTCATTGCGTCTCTCGGCAGAATGGTCGGCATAATATTCGCAGGATATCTCTACACTGATGGTGAAGGTTTCAAGAATGGAACAATCTTTTTCATAGTAACCGTCTTGCTGTTCATTGGAGCTGCGATAATGACTTTGATGTCAAGACACGTAAAGGAAAAAAATGTCATGCACAGGCAAACAACTAAAAGAGAAAAAGAGAAGCAAGATGTTGAACTAGCCAGTAAAAATGAAAAGGCATACAGGTGGTTTCTAGCTTCCCTAATAATAATAGTTTTAGGGGCGGCTTCAATCAATCAAGTATTTCTTCTTTTCATCAAGCTAAAGCCCTCGCAGGGATTAAACGCAAGCGACCCTGAAATGAGCCTTATACTGAGCGCTTGGACAGTAGGCGGCATGATTGCCAGCATAGTGACAGGAGGACTCGCGGACAAAATTGGAAGAAGCAAAGTTCTTTTTATGGGATTAAGCTTAGCGGTAATCACGCCTTTGCTTTATAGTGCAGCATTTAGTGTTCCTTTAATGGCTTTAATTTATGGATTAAACGGTGTAGCATTCTGGACCATCCAGACGGTTGGCTTTGCGTTCGCTGGAGATATAATTCCAGAGCACAAAAGAGGGCGGTTGTTTAGCAGGTATAACACTGTTATGGCTCTAGGTTGGGGACCTGCGGGGATTTTGATTGGCGGACCACTTGCGGATATTCAAATTGACCGGTTTGGGTTGTCAACTTACACAGCCTTCGTGAATACCTTTAATGTTTCATCAATCATAGTAACGTTAGGCACGATACTTTTTGCCTTAAAAGTTGCAAAGACGAAAGTTTGAGAACACCGCTTAGGTTTTAAACTAAACCGCACAAAAATATCACAGAGGGATGGCGATGGTTGAAATTAAAACCGTTAAAATTAAAATGCCGGAACAATGCAGCGTCATTTTGGGCATGGCACACTTCATCAAAACCGTTGAAGACTTATACGAAGCATTAGTGAATTCGGTTCCAAACATAAAGTTCGGAGTAGGCTTCTGCGAAAGCTCCGGTCCATGCCTAGTAAGACATGAAGGAAACGACGAAGAGTTGAGGCGGCTGGCGGCACAAAAAGCCCTTGAAATCGCTTGCGGTCACAGCTTCATAATTTTCTTAAAGAACGCCTATCCCATAAACGTTTTAGATAAGATTAAAAGAGTGCCAGAAGTTTGCACAATTTATGCTGCAACTGCAAATCCCTTAGAAATTGTAATTGTAGAATCCGAACAAGGCAGAGGAATTGTTGGCGTGGTTGATGGATTGAAGAGTAAAGGCATAGAAACTAAAGAAGACATAAAGGCAAGGAAAGAGCTTCTGAGAAAGATAGGTTACAAACTCGGCTAGCGGAATCTGACATACTTAATGAAAAACAAACGGTGCAGAGTAGAGTTGCCTTGAGGGTTGCGTTGCCCCTCAGAATTATCAAGTCATGAAGAGTACAATAATCGACTATTAGTTTTATGTTTTACCCATGGGCCATTAATTTTTCCCGTAGTTCAAAAGGAATTTGTTCTCTCATTCTTTCAGCAGCATACGCGACTAGCTGTTTAAACTGTCTCTCCGTTAGGACATGGCGTGCTCTCGACAAAATTTCAAGGCATACTTCTTTAAAAACTAGGTCCGCGCAGCCCATTTTTGCATCATCAATTAATTCTTTGCAAGCTTGAAGGAATTGTTGGCTCAAAGCAACTACACCCTGCAATCAGATAGCTTAACTCTGGAGCATTAAAACTCTTATGAAGTTAAAAACAGAATTCACAATTAACATTCCAATACCAGTTTGACGTATCTACTGGACAAAAATTATTTAGTACAGTCCATATATCGAATCTTCTTAAAACATCACGCAAAGTCTAGGTGTTTTCATGAGCACCACAAGTAGTACATACACAGTTCTGAGCATTCTGTGCATCGGATATCCGCAGAAAAAGCCAGGAATAAGGGAAAAATGGGACTATAACGTGATAGTCTGCGAAGATCATTACAGAGATACAGAGGCGAAGGATGTCTCAGAATACTGGAAGAAGTTTATGTCCAGTGATTTGAAACGCAGGGGAAAAGAAATCTCAGACGAAGAGATACAAAAAATCTGTGCAGAAAGAAGTTATGGAAAGGCATATTCAAGTCACTACAAGGAAGAATTCGTGAAAACCACAAGTGAAAAACTGATGAGTTTTCTTAGAAGGCAGGGTTTTCTAAAATAATAGGCTGTTAACAGTTTACAAGTCTAAATGGATAGGCAGATAAGGATGATTTTGAAATAATGATATTTTGTGGTTTGAATGAATCTTCGACGTCTTGAGTTGACACTTACTACAAAGTGCAATTCGCAGTGTATTCACTGTCAGGCAAACGCGTCTCCGCTAAAAAACGATGTGATGGGCGTTAAGGACGCGCATAATTATCTAGAAGAGGCAACAGCCGTTTCAAATCTGGAATCTTTCATGGTGTTTGGCGGAGAGCCCATGCTCTTTCCAGAACGGGCAATAGCCATATTCGAGAAGGCGCACCAGTTAGGGATTCCGCGGATTGACATGATAACGAATGGGGTTTGGGGCAAAGACAGGGAAAATGCTGAAAAATGGGCAGAGAGGCTAAAAAACGCAGGACTCAACAAAGTTAACATAAGCGTTGACGCTTTTCATGCGCGGTACATACCTGTTGACTCTTCACGGAACGCAGCGTTGGTCTTGCTAAAGGTAGATGTAAAAGATGTTAAGTGGAATGTAGCCGTTGTCGAATCAATAGACGCGGAAAACGAATATGACAAGAAAACAAAACAAATACTGAAAAAGCTGGAACCCGTAGGGATAGATGCTAGTTTTGTTAAAATAGTCCCTGTTGGACGCGCAGCGCAAAACCTTCGTGAATTTTTCAAACGTGAACAACTGTATGGGTCGTGCGAAGGTGACCCGATAATAGGCAATGTCCTTACAAATCCAGACAGCATATGCATCGAGCCGTCTGGGTCAGTAAACATATGCTCGAAGTTGGCTATCGGAAACGCGAGGCAGACACCACTAGGCAAAATAATAAGCACATATGATTGGCAAAAAAATTCCACCATCAGAACCTTAGTGGAAGAAGGTCCGATAGGACTGCTGAAACTTTCTGAAGCGCATGATTTCGAATTTCAAGAAAACAATTACATTAACAAATGCCACCTATGCATAGAAATCAGAAAAGCCCTTAACATTTCATGACTGCGCTAGGATTTGCTGATAATATTTAAGGCTATGACTTCTATTCATTAATGTAAATGGTGCATAACTTTGGCTACCTTGGGAACTATTGGAGAGAGAAAGATAATTGAATTAATTTTAGAACAGTTAGAACGAATGCCCCAGATGCCTATTCCTTTTGGCGACGATGTATCAGCATATCCCATAAGTGATACCCAACTGTTGATTCTAAAAACAGACATGTTGGTGGGCAAGACTGATGTTCCACCAGGAATGAGCCTTTGGCAAGCAGCCCGCAAAGCAGTAATCATGAACGTCAGCGACTTCGCCGCAAAAGGCGCCAAACCCAAGGTAATGCTTGTTTCACTCGGTCTGCCAAAAGACCTAACTGGAAATAACATAAAAGAAATCGGAAGAGGCCTCAATGCTGGAGCACGCGAATATGATGCTTATGTCATTGGTGGAGACACAAGTGAAGCCTCAGACCTTGTAATTAGCCTCTCAGTTTTTGGAATCGCAAAAAAGGATAAGGTTACGCTGCGAAGTGGAGCAAAGCCAGGAGACCTTGTGGCAGTCACTGGCTATTTCGGTAAAACCTCTGCAGGCTTGAAGATTTTGCTTAACACTTTTGTGGCGCCCCAAAAAATCCGCGAGACACTTGTTGAATCAGTTCTGATGCCTTACGCACGATTAAAAGAAGGTTTAGCCTTAAGCCAGACGAAAGCCGTTACAGCGGCGATTGATTCAAGTGACGGTCTAGCATGGAGTCTCCACGAAATTGCAAGGGCAAGCAACGTTGGCTTCTCAATAAACATGCTCCCAACAGCTAAAGAGGTGGAAAAATTCGCTGAAATCAACGGTCTTGATCCATTAGAGTTGACACTTTACGGCGGAGAAGAATACGAACTCGTCTTAACAATAAATCCCGAAATTTGGAAAAAAGCGAAAAAAGCCGTTGAAAACGTTGGTGGGAAACTTTTGTTAATAGGGAAAGTTGTTGCCCAGAAGCAAGTTGTTTTGGAAGTTGATGGGAAAAAGCGGATCATTGAGGCGCGAGGCTGGGAACATTTCAAGAGCGATAATGTTTAAGTCGGAAGTGCACCATAATTATTAATTGAACGTTAATGTCCGATTTAACCACTTATCCAACGGTACGAAAGGCACTATTCTATGAAAAACTATCAGACGGCATGGTTAGATGTAGCCTATGTGAAAGAAGATGTGAGATTTCTCTCGGCTCTAAGGGATTTTGCAAAACACGAATGAACACAGGCGGAGAATTATACACTCTCGTTTATGGGGATATAAGTGCAATTGAAAGCCGCCCAATAGAAATCAAACCCTTCTTCCATTATTGGCCAGGTTCCACAGCCCTCACGTTTTCAACATGGTCCTGTAACATGGACTGTATTTGGTGTCAAAACTTTCACCTTTCAAAGATCAAGCCCGAACCTGCCAAAGCCATTTATTACCCACCAGATAAAATTGTCGAACTCGCCATCTATGATGGCGATACTGGTTTGTGTGCAAGTTTTCAAGAACCCACGTTATTGTCCGAATGGGCGATCCCGCTTTTCAACCTAGCTAAAGAAAAAAGGATAAAATATTGCTGTTACGTTTCAAACGGCTACATGACTCCAGAAGTTCTCAAAGCACTTTACGAGGCTGGATTGGACGGACTAAAAATCGACATAAAAGGCAACAGCGAAACATATCAGAAATACTGTGGAGGCGCTGACGTAGAAAAGGTCTGGAGAAACGCACAAGAAGCCAAAAAGCTAGGGTTACACGTCGAGATTGTAAATTTGGTTGTCAGAGACGTCAATGACGACGAGGAAACTTTGCAGTCGGTCATTGAAAGACATCTAAAGGGTGTTGGAGCCGAAACCCCACTGCATTTCACGCGCTATTTTCCAGCCTACAAATTTAACAATGCGCCCACAAAGGTTGAGACTTTGGAGAAAGCTTACGAAATGGCGAAAAAGGCTGGTGTACTTTACCCATACGTTGGAAATGTTGCCGGACATAAATACGAGAATACTTATTGCCACAACTGCGGAGAAAAACTGATTCAGAGATATGAATACTACTTACTTCAATACAGAATCACTAAAGAAAAGAAATGTCCAAAATGCGCAACTCAGATTCCCATAACTGGCGAATTCGGAGGGCGATCAGAGCCACCACCGTACCTACTATGACTTTTTCAGCGTTTCTTCAAGTGTAAGATGGGCTGGGGCGCCGATTCTTCTGCCCATAACTGAAATCAGGTAGATGATTTGAAGCCCTGCGGACCGCGCATTCCCATAACAGGAGCCTATGTACCCAACCGAGTTTGACGCTGCTATTTTTTTTTAGGTTTTACCGTTTTAAGGTTTCTTTTAATGTTAAGAAGAAGGCTGCACCGATTCCACGGCCAACGGCTGAGAGCATGTAGACAATTTGCAGTCCTAAAACCAGTCCATATAACCCTATCAGGTAGCCAGATAGGTATCCGCCGATGAGTGAACCGAAGAAGGTGAGCATGCCCATGATTAGGTTGAACACTGCCGCGAAGCTTCCGCGGTATTCTTCTGGAGTGACATCAAGCAGGTAGGCTGTCATTGAGGCTTGGCCGAAAGCTTGCGTGAAACCCCAGAACGTACTAATGACTATTAGCGCGTTCATGTCAGGAGATAGCGCATATGCGAGTGGGACTGTCACTAAGCTGAATCTGAAAAAGAACATTAGTCGTTTTCTTCCAATAGTGTCTGCGAGTCTTCCCGCCCAGCCTTGAAAAATTATCGTTACAAAGACTTGAATGACCGTGAGTAGTGCTATCTGGAGCGTGGAAGCGTTTAGGATTTTCGCTTGTGTTATCGAGAAGAGAGGCCAGGAGATGGCCATGAAGAATTGGAAGATGCCTTCTACATAGCAGTACTTCATGAAGTCGGGCGATTTTCTCGTGTAATTCAGCATGTCAAAAGTATCGGATGTAAAATGTCTTTTCAGATTTATTTTTTCACCGTTTTTCTTTTCTTTTACGTACCGCATCACCAGAGCCGATGTTATTCCCAGAACAGAAGCCACTATTAGCGGAACGAAAAATATTTCTTGAATCGGCCTGCCACTCATAATCATGATTATTCCGGATGCTAATGTGGCTATGAGTCCACCGATTGAAGCCCACAGGCTTATTGAGGCGTTGGCTCTTCCAAGCCTAGAGCTCGGAACGAGGTCGCCTATTAAAGCGGTCCATGTCGGTATGGCCATTGACCCCAGAAGTGATTGAATTGCGAGTAATATGATTAAGTAGCTTGGAGTCGTCACAAATATTATTGGAATCCAGAGGGCTGAAACGATGAGGCCTCCGAAGACTATGAAGGGTACTCTGCGTCTGAGGCTATCGCTGAGTCTTCCCCATGAGATTTGCATTACGTTGTTTGCGATGTTTTGAGAAGACTGGTACCATCCCATTTCGGAGGGTGTTCCGCCAAGTTTCACTAGGTAATATCCTATGAAGGGTTGTACCATTCCAGCGCCGAGCGAGTTCACTACTGAGCGACCATAAAGAGGTTTTAAGCTTACTTCTGTTTTGTCTTCCGTTGATGACTCGTTCTTCACTGTAAACTTCACACTTGCAGATTTTATTCAGATTTTTCAATAAGCGTGGACAGTGCTTAAAAACTCATCGCGCTTTTTATGGCTAGTCTTATATTTCAACTATGCGCTAATGGGCGAGTGTTCCCTCATATCTTGCTTTGTTAAAGTCTTCTGTTGCATGTTGATTTTTGCAGTTTCGGAGAGAAAACTTATATTAAAGTGGTTTTATTTTGGTTTTAATCTCGTCTCGACTTTTAGAATTTTGGGCGAAAAATTCTCGTGTCTACTTCTTCTTGATGTTTGGTTTTCTTTTCCGCTTTTTGACTATGGTTATTGAGCGGGTTTGGTTTAGCTGTCGGATTTGGGCGTTTGGGAATATCCGTTCGATTTCTCTTCTTAATCTGGTCATGTCTACTTCGCCGTAGGTTTTTATGTCAACTATTGGTTTTTCGTTTTCGTCATAATTTACAGAGAGAGTGTATCCCGAACCGACTTCGAGTTGTGTTGGCTCTAGAACAAAGCCTGTTTCTTCGGAGTCTAGCTCAGTAAGGCTTTCTGATTCGCGTTTGGTTTTTCTTTCGGCCATGTGGACCACAACGTTTTAAGAGAGTGCAGTGTGGATTAAAGGGTTGTTTTGTTTGAATATTGATTGGCTGTCTTTAGTTAGTGTATCATCATTTTTTCTTCGTGTTTCCTTAGGTATTCCGCTGCTTTGCTCATGTCCATGAAGAGGTCGTCTACACGTTGCACGTCTTCCACGGTGACTTTTTCTTTTTTGGCGGATTTTGCGTTTTGCGCGGCTAGGCTTAGAAGTTGGACGACATAGCGGAGGGAACTTTTTTCGCCTACTTGGGCGAGTTTTTCGAGGGCGTTTTTGTCCAGTTTGATTTTTTCTTCGTTTGATCGTATTCGGAGTATTTCTTTTACGCTTTCGACGTCGTAGAGTTGCGTGGCGATTATGACTGAGCGGTCTATGAGGTCTATAGGGAATCCTAGTGGGCTTTTTATGTCTGTTCCTCGGATTTTGGCTATTCCTCTGTTTGTTGCGAGGATTATTATTGGGACGAGTTCGCTTTCCATGGCTCTTCCGAGGAAGCTGAAGGCTTCTAAATCGAGCAGGTGCGAGTCGTCGATGAATAGTACTCCTGGGTGGATGAAGGCTTTTCCGTTGTCTATCCACTCTTTGACTTGTTGGTCTACTGCCATGCGTACTTCTGTGTCGATTTCTTTTGTTTCTGAGCCTCCGAGGAACATGGAGAGGAATCCGCCCTGGCGTTGTTTGGCGTTTAGTTCGTCTAGGTCTGTTAGTGTTAGCATGTAGACGAATTCTTTTTCTTTTAGGACTTTTCCGTTTGGGCGTGGGATTTTGCGTGTTGTGTCGACATCGTAGGTTTTGCCTTTTTGGCTTTCTAGGCTTAGTCCTAGGTTTGCAACTCTGCCTGTTTCTGCGTCTATTTGGACTACGTTGCCTTCTGATATGCTTTCTTGGATTACTTGTTGGGCGATTGTGGCTCCAGCTTCTATTGATTTTTCTTCTTCTGTTGTTCTGAGGGTTAGGCGTACGCTTTCTGGGACTTTTTGGTAGGGGTTGTATGGATGGGGAGCTGTTTTTATGTCTACGTTTGTGAGTTCGCCTTCGTAGACTTTGCGCATTTCGTGGATTTCGATGCCTATGCATTTACGGATGGCTTCGATTAGGATTTCTGTTTTTTTGCGTTCGCTGCTGTAGACTTCGCTTCCGCTCATTTGGATGAAGGGGACGTTTGCGCCTAGTTCGCGGGATACTGCGACGGCTATGGCTGTTTTTCCTGTGCCTGGGGGACCCGCTAATATTATGCATTTTCCGCTTAGTTTTCCTTCTTTTATCATTTTTACAACTAGGCCGGCGGCTTCTCTTGCTTTTTCTTGTCCGACCATTCCGTCTTTTATTTTGGCTGCTTTCATGTTTTCGTCTAGGCCTAGGCCTTTGACGTGGGTGTGGGCTCCTATTCTTTCGAATCTGGTTGTTTTTCCGGTTGGTAATTCTTTTATGGAAGCCATTACTTGGTTCACCTCTTTTGGGTTAGGCTAACAGAAGTAAATCAGAATTTATCTGCGATATAAATTTCACTTTTGTTTTGTGTCTAGTAGATAGTTTAGGATTGTTATGCATGTGGCTGCTAGGTAGGGTTGTTTTCCGAGGGAGATTTTTTCGCCGTAGCGCAGTGCGAAGCCTTCTACCTTTTTTGGTAAGCCAACGTGGTCGCCTAGAATGAATATGGGATTTTCGCCGATAGCGACTTTTGATATGTCCTTTCCGCCTTCTTCTAGAACATAGATTGGAGATTCGTTTGCTTTAGCTTTTAAGAGTGCTTCGAAACTCGTTTTGTGTGTAGTTATCCCGGGATGCTGTTTGTCAGATAGAACTTTTTTGAGGATTTGGGTCCATGTTTGTTGGTCTGTGCGTACGTCGTGGAGGGTCGCGCCTTCGATTTTTAGATGCAGGGGCGGGTTTGGTGGACCGTTTAGTATGGCGTGGAAAGTTGTGTTTTTGCGGATGGCGTGGGATAGGAAAAGGCTGGCGACTGTGCATTCGTAGACTATGTCTAGGCGTCCGGCGTCATGCAGGTTTGTCCAGTTTGAATCAGTACGACCCAAACGAGAATACAAAATGAATTCACGCAACAAGCTCCCTCAATGCCCATAGAATGGCAGTGTGTTCCTTTATTTTTTCGTGGAAAATTCCTTTATCGTCGATTAGGTTTGGCTCGAATTTTTTGTGTTCAAAGAATTGGTCGATAGCTTTGATTTCGTTTTTTGTTATGTTTGCAATTGTTGTTTTGCTGAAGTTTATGGTTTGCTCCTTTATTTCTTTGAAGTCTAATTTTGTGGCTTTTTGTGTTTGTAGGAGATTTTTTAGGCTGGTGTCTATGGGGATTTTGTTGATTAATTCTTCTTCTAGTATGTCGGATACTTTGCAGGCTTTCTCTATTGCTCGAATGTTGAAGTTATGTTTTTGGACTAATTGGTTGAAGTCATATTTTCTTTTCATTTTAGACGCCCCTGAGTTTTTCTTTGAAGTTCTTTGGGATGTATAGTTTCCATCTGTTGTTGAGTGTGCCTTTTTGTCCGCGTATGAGGTATTGTGGTGGTCCTATGATTAGTTTCGCAATTTGGTTTAGTGCGTTGTCGCTAATGTGTTCGTAGAATTGGGAATGTTCTCTTAAGTATTCTATGGTGTAGCCAACGCGTCTAATTATGATCTCTTTTTTGTACGTGTTTGTTAGGAGGGTTAGTAGTTTGTTGGTGTTTATGCCGCCGAGGGATTCTAGGCTTTTTGTGCATTCTTCCCAGCCTCCAGCGTATTGGATTTTGTCGAGACAGTCGATGAATGTTCTTTCTTTGTTGCTGACCTTCAGGGTGGTGTTTTGATAGTGTTTAGTTTCGATGTCTGTTGTGGTGTTGTTGGTGAATACGGGTTTGAAGGTGAGGTGTTTGTATTCGAAGGGGTCGAATCTGTTCTTGGGTTTTACGCTGATGTAGGCTTCGTTGTAGAGGCTGTAGGCGCAGCCGTAATATTCGAGGGCTGTGTGATAGCTTAAGTAGTAGTCTTTTCTGATTTTAGCTGCGATTAGGAGTTTATCTGGTATATGCGTTTCCGGCTTTTCGAAGGGGGACAGAACTAAGTAGAGTTCTTTCCGAATTCTTTGGAGTTTGCCATTTTGTATTAGTTTGGTTACGTATTTTCGGTGGATGTAGCGGCGATTTGGGGCTGTTTGGACGATTTTTGAAGCTTCTTGCATGATTTCGTTGAAGGTGACTACTTTCTTTGGTAGTAGGGCTTCATAGAGGGCTTCGATTTTCATAACCATGTTTTTTCACTTTTTTAATGTAGTTATCCCTTTTAGGGCATACCACAGTAAAATATTTAAAAATTACTATCTTTCAAGTTTTGCAAGGTTTTAATGCTGTTACCCCTAAAAGGGGATATTACATTAAAATTTTGCAAAGATGCGGTTGCGAGATATGAATCTCTTATTGCTTTTGCATTAAGGGGTCTAGAATGCTCTCACACAGACAGTTCCTTACTCCACCCGTATAATACTATAAGTTCCAGTGCACGCTCGCCTTACGCACTCTTCATGTAAGACCAAACAGCCAAAACCAAACCAACCAAACCCACAACCCCAACCAAACCATAGAAATACCACTTATACCCCGGATCACCATAAATGTTATACCCACCATAATGCTGCAACCCAAAAAGAACAACAGCCACAACAACCAACACCAAACCAACAACCAATTTCCATTTCAAACTTAATCCCGCCTCCTCTTCAACACCTCATAAACAGCCATAATTACAAAACAATCTATTTAACATCTTCTACACCCAACCCCCAAAAACCAAAAAACAAACAACACCCCACAAACAAACCCATCATATTAGAACCCAAATAGACGGGCCACCACCCATTGCACACACGAAGATGAAGCCTCGGGCGGGATTCGAACCCGCGACCTACAGCTTACAAGGCTGTCGCTCTAACCAACTGAGCTATCGAGGCACACAATACGCATTATCCCAACAAAAATAAAAACCTTAACCACAAAAACCACAATTAAAAACCCTTAATACACACGACGCAATCCTTATATCTGCCAAAGACGCTTCAGAAATACTTTGGCTATCCTTACTTCAAGCCATAAATAAGATGCAACTCCCCATCAAAACGATGAGGAGCAAAGGGTGAATGAGCTCAAAAAGCTCATAATGACACCATGCACAGGCAAAACCAACACACCCACACAAGGTTTCACCAACAAACGCCAAACAGACACCGCCAAAAGCCCGACATGTTACGCCGTCTGGAGAATGGCTCGGCTTGAGCGCTGAAGAAGGGCGCGGCAAACCGCGAAAGAGCCCCGGGTAAGCGCATGCAGCCTTAGAACCGGGGATACCTCAATGGGACTTCCCACCATAGTTCTTCGGAACCGTGGAGCTCCCTCTTGGGAGCGGGAACCCCCCGAACTGAAGCATCTTAGTAGGGGGAGGAAAAGAAACCAAACGGGATTCCCCCAGTAGCAGCGAGCGAAAAGGGAAAAGTCCAAACCAAATCCCACAAGGAAACTTGCGGGAAATGTAGAGTTAAGGGCCCAGCTTCCTCCTAACCAGCGAAGCCGAAGTGGCCTGGAAAGGCCCGCCAAAGAGGGTGAAAGCCCCTTACGCGTAAACCGGAAGGAGCTGAGCTGGAGTCCCAGAGTACCGTACCCTGGTTTGGGTGCGGAAAGTTAGGAGGCACCTACTTCCAAGACTAAACACGCCTCAAGACCGATAGCAAACTAGTACGGTGACGGAAAGCTGAAAAGTACCCCGAAAGGGGGGTTAAAAGAGCCTGAAACCAGACGGTTACAGACGTGTGCAGCCCGGAAGGGCAGATCCCTCCAAAAGGAAACCACCGTGAGGCGGCAGTACGAAGGAGGGGGACCAGGGTTGCACGTTCCGTCTAGAAACACGGGCCGGGGAGTTCACAGCTGTGGCAAGCCTAAGGGTCAAAAAGCCCGAAGGCACAGGGAAACCAACATGCGCACAACCAGCGTCTAGCTGGTGAGGCGCGGAGTCTGAAAGGGCTCGAAGTCACAGGTGTGAGACTAGAAACCGGGCGATCTAGCCCTGGGCAGGGCGAAGCTAGGCGAAAGCCTGGTGGAGGCTCGCAAGGGTGCTGACGTGCAATTCGTTCCCCAGACCTGGGGCTAGGGGCTAAAGACCAATCTAGCCTGGTGATAGCTAGTTCCCTCCGAAGTGGGTCGCAGCCCAGTCCCGAGCGAGGCGGCCGGTGGGGTAGAGCACTGATTGGAAAGTAAGGAGTCGAAAGGCTCCACTTTTCTTTCAAACTCCGAATTCATCGGCGCCGTAGACCTTGGGAGACGGGTTACAGGGCGTAAGGTCCTGGACCGAGAGGGGGACAACCCAGACTGAGGTTAAGGCCCCAAAATGCTGGCTAAATGTCAAACTGAAGGGCGTCGTCAGCCTCAGACAGCGGGGAGGTAGGCTTAGAAGCAGCCACCCTTTAAAGAAAGCGTAACAGCTCACCCGCCGAGGCTGACGGCCCCGAAAATGGACGGGGCTAAGCCAGCTACCGATACCTCGGGGCGCAACTTAGCGTTGCGTCGGTAGGAGGGCGTCCTGGCTGGATAGAAGCTGGATCGTGAGGTCCAGTGGACCGGTTCAGGATTGCATATCCCGGCGGTAGTAACAGCAAAGAGAGGTGGGAATCCTCTCCGCCGAAGGGGCCAGGGTTCCCCGGCAACGATCGTCAGCCGGGGGTAAGTCGGTCCTAAGGTATGGCCTAACCGACCATGCCGAAAGGGAATCTGGTTAAAATTCCGGAACCACGAAGGTACATGCGGCAACGCAAGCTCAACGCCTGACGCTTCGGGGTAGGCTGAGCAAGGCTGTCGCCTTGTTTAACCGTATAAGCCTGGGGAGTACCGTAATGGCGGGAACCAGGTGAAAGCGGGAATAGCTGCCCGTTTTAGGGCGGTTCAGCTGATCTCTGGAGCCATTGAAAAGGGCGTTGAGAAGGATCCTTCGTGACCGTACCTAGAACCGACACAGGTGTCCCTAGGCGAGGAACCTAAGGCGTGTCGGGTATACACTAAGCGAGGGAACTCGGCAAATTAGCCCCGTACCTTTGGTATAAGGGGTGCCTGCCGTTTTAGCCTATGGCTGGAATAGCAGGTCGCAGTGGCAAAGGGGTCCCGACTGTTTAATAAAAACATAGGAAGCCGCAAGCGCGAAAGCGTGTGAACGGCTTCTGAATCCTGGCCAGTACAGGTACCTGAAACCTGGG
>Ga0315308_1000013_pt1 | contig 99967 bp, 100 predicted proteins | sample TDP3_MG_FD_203078 | JGI IMG/M metagenome (GOLD analysis project Ga0315308, IMG submission 203078) | Freshwater sediment microbial communities from Lake Towuti, South Sulawesi, Indonesia - TDP3 | ecosystem: Environmental > Aquatic > Freshwater > Lake > Sediment | place: Indonesia: South Sulawesi...
CTATGACCCAACATGGGCTCCAGGAGTCTACGGCATGGCAGGATGCGACGTCTACGGCGACAGAGTCGTAGACATGAGAGACATCGGCTTCGCATGCAAACACTTCGGCGACACAACAGGACCATAAGATCAAAACCACAAAATCAAACATCCCCCCTTTTCTTTTAATTTCAAACTGATAATAGCGGATTATTCGTTAAACTCGTTGTATTCTTAATAGCCTTCACATACGATCAATTCAAGCATGCGGCAAAGTTATAAATTGGATGTAATTTCTTCTTAGGTGAAGGTGAAATCGGAGTGGGCTTAAGAGAGTACATCATTAGACGTTTAATACTTTTAATACCCATAGTATTTGGTGTAGTAATACTAATTTTTGCGGTATTACAACTAGTTCCGCCCAACGCTAGAGCATCACTCTACATCACAGACCCAAAACAGTTCACGATGATAGAGCAAATAAAACATGAATATGGCTTAGACCAGCCTGTTTACGTGCAGTTTTATATATGGCTAACTCAAATGCTTAGAGGTAACTTTGGTTATTCAGAATACTTCGGTGAACCCGTATTAGGTGGGCTTCTCGCCAGGTTACCTGCAACAGCAGAAATCGTCATCTTCTCCGCACCCTTTATAATACTTTTTGGAATATGGTTTGGAATAACAGCAGCAGTCAACCGTGACAAGGTGCCAGACCACGTTTCACGGATGACTTCAATATTAGGCACATCCCTTCCCTCGTTCTTCTTCGGAATACTTCTAATAGCATTGTTCGTGGCGCAGTTGCGATTGACAACCATTGGCAGGATAACAAACATAGGTTCCCTTCTAATACGCGTAAAAAATGGAACATTCCATCAATACACTGGTTTAATGACAATAGACGCCCTTCTCAACTGGGACCTAGGACTTCTTGTAGACGCGGTGAAACATTTAATCCTTCCAGCACTAGTCCTAGTATTCATCCAAACCGCAATCATGGTTAGAGTAACAAGGGCAAGCATGCTAGAAGCACTCAGCAAAACGTACATCGTCGCTGCAAGAGCCAAAGGTCTATCTAGAAAAGAGGTCATCTATAAACATGCAAGAAGAAACGCCTTAATTCCTGTTGTGACAATCTCAGGCATGCTAGTAGGCGGAATGTTAACCGGACTCACCATCACCGAAACAGTATTCCATTTTCCAGGCATAGGCAATTATGCTGCTATAGCTGCCTCGCATTTCGACGTATCTGTTGTAGCAGCATACGCAATGTTCTCCGCCATAGTGTTTGTTCTTGCAAACCTCCTCGTAGATATTTTATACGGATACATTGATCCAAGAATAAGATTAGGGTGATGCGATATGGCTTCGGCTAAAAAACCTACAGAATCTAAAAAAGTCGAGAATCCAACAATAAAAGAGCTAAAATTCACTCTGAGAAAAATAAAAGAAAGCCCCCTATCCCTTATTGGATTTTCACTCATAGCTTTCTTTCTAGCAGTCAGCGTGTTGGCTCCATTGCTAGCACCGCCAAAAATGTATGATCCATTCCAGATTCCACCAAGCGGAAGCTATGAACGAGAACCAAAACCGCCCAATGCAGCCCATCCCTTTGGAACAACATCATGGCAAACAGACATATACTACGGGTGCATTTGGGGAACTATACATGCATTCAGGCTAGGCTTAATCATAATTATGATTACATTAGTCATAGGTCTAGCCTTAGGATTAATTGCGGGATACTACGGTGGAATAATCGACGAACTGATAATGCGTTTCACAGACATCATTCTTGCATTTCCAGGCCTAATTCTTATAATGGCCTTGGTTGTTGCGTTAAGCAAAGGAGGACTACCATTCACATTCACGGGAATCGCTAAGCTAGACGCTGCAATTGTAGGAATAGTATTAGTCGGATGGCCAGGATACACAAGGCTGATTAGAGGCGAAGTTCTAAGGGTGAGAGCTGAAGACTACGTTGAAGCCGCTAGAGCTTCAGGCGCCTCAGACCTCAGAATAATCTTTAGACATGTAGTCCCTAACGCCATTTACCCAATAATAATAGTGGCTTCACTTGACTTTGGATCAATAGTACTTACAGCAGCAGCGCTGAGCTTCTTGGGACTAGGCGCTCCAGTGGGATACTCAGATTGGGGCCAGCTGATCTACGCATCAATAGACTGGGTCAGCTCCGGATTTAAATACTGGTGGACATTCGCTTTCCCAGGACTATTCATAGTGCTTTTCGTCTTAGGATGGAACCTTCTAGGCGATGCTTTCAGAGACATACTTGACCCGCTCTACAGGAGGAAGTAAAACATGAAAGATGAAAACCTAATTGAAATAAAAAATCTATACTTAAACTTCTACACCTACGACGGAGTTGTAAAAGCCTTAGACGGCATAGATCTGAACATCAAAAAAGGTGAAATACTCGGTCTTGTTGGAGAAACAGGTTGCGGAAAAAGTGTGACAAGCCTTTCAACGCTGGCAATGGTTATATCACCTGGGTCCATAGAAAGCGGTCAAATAGAAATCGATTTAGGAAAACAGAAAGTAGACATTCTAAACTTAAATGAATATGACCTTTTGAGAATTAGAGGCGAAGAAATTGCAATGATTTTCCAAGAACCAAGGGCAGCGTTAAACCCCGTGTACAGCGTTGCTGATCAAATCGGCGAAGTTTATCTTCACCACAGAAAAGAAGAGATGATAAAAGCTGCCCTTTCTGAGCTTGAAAGAGATATGAAGAAGGCAACAGGATTTAAGCGTTCAATTTATAAATATGAAATTTCACTCCTCCAGAAAATGCTAAAAAATCCCAAATCCCTGACTGTAAGGTTTGTATCCAAAATACCGATTCTAAGAAGATTCCAGAATCGAATAAAACGTGTAATCAGAAAAGAAACCGTGCAGCTTCTGGGGCTTCTCAGAATTCCTGACCCGGAAAGAGTTGTGAACATGTATCCTCATGAGCTGAGCGGTGGAATGGCTCAACGAGTCGTAATTGCAATGGCTTTAACCTGTAACCCAACCATGCTCATCGCTGATGAACCCACAACCAATTTAGATGTTACCGTTCAGATGCAAATACTCTTTCTCATTAAGGAACTCAAGGAGAAGCTCAGATCTTCCATCTTGTATGTGACACATGACTTGGGCGTGGTTGCTGAAGTATGTGAAAGGGTTGGCGTCATGTACGCGGGAAGCGTCGTTGAAGTCGCGGATGTCATGACCTTTTTCAAGAAACCTTTACATCCATATGCGCAAGCCTTGCTCGAATCCATTCCGAGGCCCGGTAAAGATTTCGTGTCCATACCTGGAACCGTTCCAAGCTTGATAGATCCGGTGGAAGGCTGCCGATTCTACGACAGATGCAGATACGCTATGGAGATGTGTCCCAAAGTTAAGCCTCAGCTCATTGAAGTTGAGAAGGAGCATAAGGTTGCTTGTCATCTATACCACGAGGGTTAAAAATGGAAATGGAAACTTTAATAGAAGTTGAAAACCTGAAAAAGTATTTTCCAGTTCTCGGCGGCGTTCTGCGCAGAAAGATCGCCGAAGTGAAAGCAGTTGATGGAGTGTCTTTCAAGATTTTCAAAGGCGAAACCTTCGGTGTTGTCGGCGAATCAGGATGTGGAAAAACCACCCTTGGAAAAACAATGCTTAGACTGCTTAGACCTAACGCAGGAAAAATATTCCTTTACGCTCCCAACGACGAACTTCAAGAAATCGAGAAAATAGAAGATTCTATGAATTCACTATCGAAATTAGACTCAAGCTCTGTTGTCTATTCTCCAAAATTAATGGACCTTCTGAGAAAATACGGCTTGAAATATCTCTCAGAAGAAGAATTGGCGAAATTTAAACAAATGGAAGACGCGGTGGACTCCTTAAGAAAGTTAGATTCAAGATGCATTGTCGATTCGCCAGTATTGATGAGGTTTTTGAGGGAGAAGATACCGGCATTCAAGAAGTACGACCTAACAAAAATTCCATCCTCAAGGGTAAGGAGGATGAGGCGACACATGCAAATAGTTTACCAGGACCCAACGACATCGCTGAATCCAAGGATGCTTATTAAAGATGTAGTTGGTGAACCGCTCATTGCACAAGGACTCGCAGGTGGAAGAAAACTATACGAGTTAGTTGTGGAGGCGCTTGAGGGCGTAGGATTATCTGAGAAACATATGTACAGGTATTCCCACGAATTTAGCGGTGGACAGAGGCAGAGAATTGCGGTTGCCCGAGCCATAATCACCCGTCCAGAATTTATAGTTTTAGATGAGCCGACATCTTCCGTTGACGTTTCAGTTAGGGCTCAACTTCTCGATCTCTTCAAATCCCTTCAGGAAAACTTAGATCTCACGTACATGTTTGTCACCCACGACTTAAGCATCGTCGAATGTGTAAGCCACCGTGTCGCCGTCATGTATCTTGGAAAAATTGTTGAGCTTGCCCAAACAGAAAAAATCTATAAGGAACCGCTGCATCCGTATGCCCAAGCGCTTTTTGCGTCCATCCCTGTTCCAGACCCTACGAAGAGAAGGGAGCGCCCGCCGATATCGGGGGAGGTTCCAAGTCCTGTTAACCCGCCTTCTGGGTGCAGGTTCCATCCGAGATGTCCGTTAGCTATGGATATCTGTAAGCGTGAAGAGCCTAAACTAGTTGATGTTGGTGATGGGCATTTTGTAGCTTGCTACGCAGTCAGCAAATGACGTGATTAGTGTTTCCTATTTTTCTTTTTTGTGGCTTGAATATAGAAGATAATTCCGGAATACTTAAATTTGTAGACGACAATTTTAATATTGCTGAAAAAGGAGAAGGGAGAAAAATATGAAAGATAAAATTAGCAGACTTTCTGGCATAGCTTTGATTGCTTTGTTAACTATAAGCGCTCTAGCGATCTTCGCTCCGACGGTAAAGGCTGTACAAGAGGTAACGGTAGAAATGATTAACCCGGTTGGCGACCCTGCCGACATGCACGATTTCAATTTCACATCACTTACCAAGCAGGTGGGCAACGAGTTCACAATTAACATAACAGTCAACGACGCTGACCCATCGACCCCAATGAAATTGACGATCTGGCAGGTTTGTGTCGGATGGGACAAGAACCTCCTAGCCTACGACAGCTTTACCTTGCCATCAGACCATGTCTTCAAAGGAGTAGAGGCAATTGGAGGAAGCGTAATTACCCCACCACCAATTCTTAAGCCCGGAAACGCAACGTGGGGTGCCTCCTACACCTCTCCTGAGCCTTGGTCATTCAACGGAAGCGGAACCCTGTGCCAACTAAATCTGACAATAATCAAGGGCGTCGATGAAATGACACCTGAGGTCAGCTGCGACTTAAAGTTCCTTGGTTTGACCGGTACACCAAAGTACACATTCCTCGTAGATGTAGGCTACGATATACCCTTTGACGCCATAGATGGCTTTTACAAATACAAGTGGATTGCACCAACCATTTATCCGACGATTTGGATTAAACCAGCAATTTGCAAGCCAGCGAAACTAGGCGACACAGTACCCCTTGAAATCTGGGTAAAAGACGTTGACCAAGGATGGTCGATAATTGGATTCCAGTTCAGTCTAATGTGGGACATAGAGTACGTTGAACCAGAACTACCATACTACACTGCTGGAAACCTACTTGAAACCTTCGCTTACCCAGGCGCGCCTGACCCCAAAGTTCTGTACGCAATAAGCATAAACAAACATGACCGTCCGCTACCGTTAACGCCGATTCCGGATGGCTGGAACTTTTCAAAGTTCGGCGTTATAATGCTGCCAGATTCATCGCCTAACCCGCCATATCACCCGCCATTCCCACAAGTAGACTCCACCGGGAAACTACTGATGACAGTTTACTTCAAAGCCATAAGCGAAACAATTGCTCCAGTTGAACATTGGGAATGGATAAAGTTCATAGACTTCCTCCATGCCGACGGACGGCCACAAGATACATACGGGCTTAACCAGTACATACACCTTATAAAATTCGCCGATACAGTGGACTGCTACTACCGTAAACCAGTCAAGACACTCGGTCCAGCAATAGACGTGTACACACAGTATCAGTATCCATGGGGTGGACAGGGTGGAAACGCGACAAGTGACGGGTTCGGTCCACAACAGCTAGTCGACCTATTTGCCTATGTAACCTACAATGAGTATCCAGTGCAACAGAAACTAGTGGGCTTCCAAATATTCCACCAAGGTGCAACAAAAATCTTCAACATCTACAGAGAAGACACCACAGATGATCACGGCGTCGCGCAGGTGAGCTTCAGAATACCATGGCCATGCGAAGATCCAGTTCATGAGATTTTCGGATGGTGGTATGTCAACGCAACAGTTGAGATTGCTGAAATGAAAGTGGTTGACAACCTGAAGTTCTGGGTATGGTGGCCAGTTCAAGTGCTAAGTGTGGAGCCATGGGACCTTGTGTTGCATATACCTAAGACAACGTTCACACAGCGCAAGGTAGGTGGAGATCCGCTGACCTTCAATTTGACATATGGCACATACAGCATGCAGATGATACATGATGCAGTAATAACGGTGACAGTCTACGATGAACAGAACTTCTTCATAGGCTCACTCACCACTACCGTAGATGTAGGCTGGGGCGATATGGCCCACGAAGGACAAATGAAAACATACGAATGGCTCGTTACAATTCCAATGCCAACTAACGCCTTAGTCGGAAAAGGAATTGTCTTCGGCAACGCATTCGACGCATTGCCATGGTATGGTGGAACACCATACTGTCCAGAAGTAACCAACACCATCGACTTCTACATAGTGAAGTAGAACGCATAACACGTAAACCAATCCCCCTTTTTTTAAATTTTAGCAAAATCTTCAGCAAAATCATACGAAAAAGAAGACGGTTTTGCACAAAGCAGACATGAGAGATATACATCGATTGCAATAACTATGGCAACACAGCATTCTACTAGATAAATAAAGATAGAACCTATTTCCAGAATCTTTATATTAAATCAACTAGATTATATGAGAGAGGAGAAGGGAATATGAAAAGCCTGATTAAAACTAAAGGCTCCGTCTTTGTCTTGATTCTAACAATGTTGATCGTACCGAGTTTAATGATATTGGTTCCAAGAGTCTACGCAGCTGGGAAAATCCATATTGAACCGCCTCAAATAGACAATACATCCATCGGTCCCGGCTCAGTAATTCGAATAAACGCATCAGCACAAACCGTCGAAAACGTGTTTACATGGCAGGTCAATGTAACATTCAATCCCGCAGTATTAAACTGCACAAAGGCATGGCTTCCCGCGACCAGCATTTTCAATTTTGATATCGATGCTCCACCCATAATCAATAATGTTCTAGGCTTTGCTGTTCTAGGATCCTCTAAAATCTCCGGTGAAGGAGTATCCGGTAGTGACGTGCTCGTATCCTTTAATTTTACAGTGGTTGGGAGAGGCTTCTCATGGATCAACTATTCCTCACCATATGGCAAGAGCACTTTCATCTTAGACCCGGCCCTACACGACATTCCTGTGACGGTTGAAAACGGATGGTTTAACAACTATGTTCCACCTCCGCCTCCTCCACCAGCAAAGCTCTACATAAAACCGCCAAGAGTCGTCGATCCAACCCTCACACCTCCAAACACATTCGACATAAACCTAAGCATAACAAACGCAACAGACCTACACTCTTGGAGTGCAAATCTATTCTATAATAACACGATATTGAATGCAACAAATGTGGCAGAAGGCGACTTCCTAAAGTCTTTAGGTTCAACAACCTTCAGCTTCACCATTCAAAATGACTACAATTCGACGCATGGAAAAATCCAACTGAGCTGCGCACTTGCAACCGGAGAAGCAAATGGAAACGGAAGTCTTGCAACAATAACATTCGAAGTCCTAGCTTTAGGTGAAAGCGATATAACAATAACCGACGCTGATCTACGCGACTCCTCAGCCAAACAGCTTCCATTCACAACCGCCAACGGATACTTCAACAACATGCTAATCGGCAAATTAGCCATCGACCCAAGCGAAGTCAGCGGTCCCGAATACCTGCCTGGAACAACCTTCAAAATCAACGTAACGTTAGATGATGTTGAAAGCCTCAAAATATGCGCATTCAATCTCACATATTATTCTTCAGTGATACTGGAAATCGACATAAATTTCCCACCAGTCTCAGGTCAAGCACCAATCAAAAAGCTTCAAGTCGACGACGAGGCAGGCTACATATGGGCTAACCTAACCTATCGCAACGGGATAACAACCTACGAGCCGGTGACAATCATGACCGTGGAGTTCCAAGTGGTAGCAATGGGCATAAGCCCAATAAACCTAACAGACACACAACTCTGCGACCTCAATAGTCAACCAATAACCCACGAGGTTTATCATGGAATTTTCATAGGATTAATACGTGATGTAGCCGTGATTGCCGTAGTACCAGAATTAAACATCGCATACGAAAACTGGACAATTAATGTCTTTGTGACGGTTAAAAACAAAGGAAACGTTTCAGAAACATTCGACGTAAAAATCTATTACGACGGCAACCTTGGAGGAATAGCCACCGTTACTGATCTACCGCCAAACGAAGAAACAAACGTCACAATAGCTTGGAATACAACAGGCGTGCCATGCTGCCACAACTACACAATATCAGCCAGTGCAGGACCCGTACCCTACGAATTTAACCTCGCCGACAACTCACGTGATGATGGAAAAGTTAAGATAAGAATCATGGGCGACATAAACGGCAACGGAATTGTAGACATGTTAGACATTGGACTTGCATGCGACGCTTACGGTTCATTTCCTGGCGACTCAAACTGGAACTTCTACGCAGACCTTAACAGAGACGGAACAGTTGACCTGCGCGACATAGGGATAACGTGCAACAACTATATGCGAACCTGCTAAAACTTCAAATTTCCCCATTTTATCTATTTTAACAGCAATATTGACGAAACTACATTCTCTGTAGGTTTTAGGCAACAAACATAAATATTCATTTAACTTAGTATCTTGCAAATCAGCTGGACAATTCACGGTGAATATAATGAAATTCCACTTCAAAAAATCCTTAACCGCTTTTGTAATAGTTCAAGTTTTACTGCTTACAGTTCTTTTTTACTCTCAAACAGTTGTAACCGCTCAGGCGGGACGCACCATTAAAATTTTGCAGGCTGGTTCAAACACGATAACACTTGGAAGCGACAGTGAGCCCATGCCTCCGGGCGGATACACCTTCACCGTGAACGTTACTTTGGAAGGCACAACCAACAGACTCTACACATATCAGGTTGCAGTTGCATTCGACAAAACTAAGGTTAAATGCACAGCGGCTTGGATTCCCAAAAACGACCCGAACTTCGTCTTCTACGGAAAACAAACAGTAGAAGGTAGCTTCAAACTCAACCTTGATTGGCAGCCGGGATACGTTTTTTTAGGTTCATCGCTTCGCTTTGGGGATTATAAGGATGTTTCTGGAGGGATTCTCTGCCAAATCAACTTCACAGCAACCAAAACAGGCACTTCTGCTCTCGACATCATCATAGCCCCCAAAAGCACTAACTATCCCTTTGTCACTTTCCTATGGGACGATAACCTACACGACATTCTTTTCGCTCGAGAAAGTTGTTCAGTGAGTGTAACAGCGATGCCTTCTCCTCCAACAGCAGCTTTCACAGTCGATCCCTTAAATCCGAAAGCTAACCAAACCGTGTTCTTTGACGCCTCAAAAAGCTATGACCCAGATGGCAACATTACTAGTTATGTTTGGGATTTCGGCGACGGCACCAACCAAACAACAACCCTCACTAATGCAACTCATGCCTTCGTCCAAAACGGGCTTTACCCCGTTAACCTCACAGTTTTTGACAACGATGGGCAATCTAACTCGTTAATGAAAAAAGTTTTGGTTGGAGTACTTCCTTACGTCAACTTCACTTATGAACCCACGGAAATAGGAGTCACTACGGTGGTTACCTTCAATGCTTCCAGAAGCTTTGACCCTGATCCGAGCCGCATCATTACTAGTTATGTTTGGGATTTCGGCGACGGCACCAACGCCACGGAGGTGAATGCTACAGATCCGGACATTCCAGAGCCCTGGATAATACAATACGTTTTTGGCCTAAAAGGAGTCTTCTGGGTCAATCTAACAGTCTACAACAACGAAGGCTTATACAATTCAACAATACAAGAACTTATTGTCGGAAAAAGGCCAATCGCATTTTTCACATTCTCTCCGGAAAATCCCAGCGTGAACCAGACTGTAACTTTTGATGCTTCACTAAGTTCGCCTGGAGAAGCCGTCGATTACCTAGTCTTATATGTATGGGATTTCGGCGACTACAGTGAACTCGGGGAGATGAATGCCACAGACCCGAGCATTCCTGAGCCATGGAAAATAGATCACGCGTATCTCATTCAAGGAGGAGTGTACCCTGTAAACCTCACCGTTTACGACAACAACGGACTCTACAGCTCGGTTACCGAAAAAATTAGTGTGGAAGTGATTCAAAAGCCTTTCACGGGAGCTGACAATACAATATATATAGCGGCCGGAGTCACCATCGTAGTCATAATTGTTGCCGCTGTCTTCCTGAAAAGAAGACAGAAGCCTGAGCTCGCCCGAAAAGAGCGCTACAGAGTAATCTAAACTCCCTTTCGATTTTCTTTTACCGTAAAACTCAAATAGTGGGTACAATGAAAAGAGTGGACAAGGTGAAAAATAATGGTCTTTGCATTGAAAGGAAGAAAATGGACCTTAACAGCAGTTATTTTGGCCGTTCTTGCAGCTGCTCTGATTCCGATTATTATGCCTAAAACACAAGTAAACTCCACCCCAGACGGCACAGAAATAGTGATTTTACCGGATAAAAGTATTTTCAACGCAAGCGTAACCTATCCAGGCAGCCTGTTTATTGTTAATGCAACAGTTAAGGCTGTAACGAATTTGACCATATGGCAGATAAAGCTGACTTGGGATGCAACACTGTTAAACTGCACACGTGCTTTCCTTCCAACAGACCACGTCTTCAAAGGAGTAGAGGATGCTGGCGGGAACGTAATTGCTCCATCACCAATTATTAAGCCCGGAAGCGTCCAGTATGGCGCTTCCTATATTCTTCCACCAGCCACTGAATGGTCGTTCAACGGCACTGGAACTCTTTGCCAGATAGAATTTAAGATACTAACTCCTCCAAGCCCACCACCGGTTACAACTAACCTCACTCTAGTCGAAATCAAAAAGAGCACATTCCTCGTAGACATACCCGGCGACATAACCTTTACAGTGAAGACTGGAAACTTCACATATTTTGATTATCTATCAGTCAACATGACCCCCTCTGGAAGAAAGCAAGTCAATTACGGTGAAAACGCCACATTCACAGCGTTCGCTTGGAACGGTTCATTACCCTACAGGTACCGATGGTTCTTTAAATATCCCAACGGAACAGAGATAGAAATTACAGACAATGAAAATGCTACATCTTGGACATGCCCCAAAATTTACGAAATGGGTTCTCACGCAGTGAAAGTAATAGTGTCAGACAGTGCGAATGCAACAGCTTGGGTGTTAACTTGGGTTGAAATACTACCTCTACAAATAGCCATAAGCCCACAGATGCCTCCGGTTGATGTTAACAGCAATAAAACCTTCACAGTCAGCATTAAGGGAGGCATACCGCCGTATAAGATACAATGGGACCGCAACGGCACAGAAGATTTAACGGTCAGAAATCTCACGCAAGCGTCGTTTAACTTCACTCAAGTCGGCAAGGAAACAGTAAGAGTGAACGTGACAGATTCCACGCTAACTCTCGTATACGCGAAGACGGATGCTATTGTCTTGCCACCGCCAACAACATGGGTCAAAGTGATTCCAGCAGTGGGAACAGGAACATTCTATACCAACATAACAGGAGTCGGAGATAAAGTAAAGTTTAACGTAACAATCCAAGGCGTCAGCGAACTAGAAAATTGGCAGATAAACGCGACATGGGACCCGACATTGTTAAAAATAAACGTTATCCTTCCATCAGACCATGTCTTCGCTGGGGCAGAGGCCGCTGGAAATAGTTTGATTACGGCAGGGCCAATTTTTGCGAATGGCAGCGTCTTTTACGGTTGCACATACATCCCGGCGGTCCCCTGGACCTTTAACGGAACTGGTACAATCTGCCAACTAGAAGCGGAAATAATGCGTCAACCGGTAGCCTCGTGCAACGTGTCCCTCATAGACAAGTATGGCCCGATGGGTACAACCATGTTGAAGTTTGGTGTCTCCGGCAAAACTATTCCAATTTTACTTGACAACGCCACCTACACCTACGTGCTGGTTCCGCGTGTACAACACTCAGTAACTATACAGAACATAGCCTATATTGTGGAAACCTACAGCAATACCTCGATAAAGACTAATTCCGTATCAGCAAACCAAACAGACAAATCAATCTCATTCAATATTACCGGCGGAACAGGCACCGGAGCCTATGTGAACATTACAATGCCAAAAGCTTTAATTAAAGCAGAGGACGGCTCACCATGGAAAATCTTCATAAACGGCACCGATGTCTCGTCACAAGCCATTATAACGCAAGACGCTACCAACACATATGCGTACATAGCATTTACGTTCGCCAGTTTAGACACAATCAGAGCTAAAGGAACATGGATTGTGCCTGAACAAACACATATACTACTAATAGCGCTCATGATTGCTTCAGCAGTGGCGGTAGTTCTCACAAGAACTTCAAAGAGAAAATGGATAAAGTAAAAACTTCCAAACCCCCACTTTTTATTTCGCTCTAAATCTGTTTTTAACTTAGAACAAAAAGCAAAAATATTCCTTTCACCTTCAAACTATTCACCTTGTCAAACCCGATATTAGGACTCATAAGCGCTCTTTCTGCTATCTGCGGACTGGTTGTCATAAACTTTCTATTCATAGTCTTCATAAGCGTGAAGCGGCTAGGAGGAAGCCTTGAAAAAAGACATGTCATTGTGATAAGCAGCGTTGCATTACTCTTCTTTTTAGCAAGTGTAATCCTCGGCTACTTAGGGAGCATAACCGCTTAGTTTTTATTCGTGATTTCGCATCAGTATCATAGATTTCAGAGGAAAAGGAAGACTGTTTGCGAAAAACAAAAAAAAGAAGCAAGAGCAAAGCGAAATATTTAGTCCTTGTTTTAGCATTAGTGCTGATAATAATTATAGTGGTTGTTGTAGCACCGACAATAAGTTCGCCCAAGAAACCGAGAGTAAGCGACTATCTTAGTGTTTCTCACGCGGGAAGCTTTGGTAGATTCCTTCCATATAACCAAGTCGAAATAACCTTATTAGGGTTAAGAATTACTGCTGTCCTTGGAAACGCCACTAGCATAGTAGTTCAAGTCGATGAAGGTAACCAGCCATATCCAGAGAACGATGTTTACAAAAACATAACCAAAGGGCAATATTTGGACGTTACAATTCAATTAGAAGGATGCATCCTCCCTCTAGAAGATGGCAAATGCACAATACACATTGATATTGGCTGCATTGAAGCAGCAGGACCCGAAACGATACCCATTGAGATACTTCAAGAAGACATAGTTGCCGCGGGTCCTTAGTTTAAATGGTATTTGTCATCTTTAACCTTTAGTTTCTTATTGAAACAATAACATAGTGGAAACTATCAGCATAATTGCCATAAATACAATGTAAATTCTGGTATGACGGTTTTTCATTTCTATATGGTCTCTTCGACACTTGTGTGTTTGTGTATAAGGTAGAGGTATGTGGTGTCTGCATCTTCTAAGGCTAAGTAAAGTATTTGTTCACGTTCAGCGTTGCACGTCGAAACATTTTATTGACATAACAACTCGCATGATAACAACCTTTTAGGAATTGAAACTCTGCAATCTACTCAAAACGAGAGGACATTTTAGCTATTAAAGTCGTGGCGTAAGTTTTTGAACGCCATCACCATTAGAGTTGTAGCCATTAGAGCAAGGATCATAAGCAATGTCGAAAATTCTGGTATAACAAATTTGATAACGCTTTTTTCAGCTTGGTTGTACACAAAGTACAGATACGTGTTCTCTTCATCCTCCAGCGCCATAAACGACGGTGTTTGCAAATCTCCATCACTATAGACGTTGATTACCCACTTGCTCAGGTTTTCGCTTGATAACAAACCCTTAGGGACAATCACTCTACAGGTGCCAACTGCCCCAAGTGATCCATTGACAAAAAGGTTCAGGGACTGGTCTGAACTGTTAAAGTTGCATGCTGTTACAGTTACATTTGTGGACACTTCGACAAAAAACGCTTGCTCCTCCACATTGAAACCTGTCAAAGGATTCACTAAAGGATAATTGTCATAGTGCACACTTGAGTCGGCAGGATACCCCTCATCAAATATGCCGTCACTTCCAGTTTCGTTCTGGTCGGTTCCATATTTCAAGTCCGTCGCGGAATGGTCGCTGAAATAGTTTCCGCCGGAAGGATAACCGTTGTCAAAATAGTTTACACCACCCACGGTTAGGATTTGAGATTTGGTGTTGTTTCGGAGATTATTGTGATAAAATCTGTTGAATTGGCATGTAGCCTGTGCAATCCAAACGCCGTTCGGGTTGTTTTCAATAGTGTTACCGACAAAAGTGTTGTTGCAGCTTCCTAGCTTAAGGTAGATTCCGCTGTTAAAACTTTGAGAAAATTCGCAGTTCATTATTTTCGTAAAGTTTGAAGATTCAACCTGCAAACCATAAAAAACATTTTGGGTCACAACATTTTTCACAGTTACATTTGTGACGTTGAAAATCCAGATGGCAGGACTAAAAGTTACTGGATTCGTGTTTTGCAGTGTAAAATTGTCTATCACAACATTACTCGCACTTATATAAAATACATACTGAGCTGTTCCTCCACCATCAACAACCGTGCCTTGGGCACTTTCACCCATTAACGTTACAGTTTTATTAACGATTATCTTCGATTCAGTGTAGACTCCGCTCTTGACAAATATTGTATCCCCGTCATGAGCATTGTTTATAGCCTCAATTATTGATTGACCAGGCTGTACGATAATTATTCCACTAGAGCTGGACGCTGAACAAAAGGGTTTATGTGACACGAAAATTGAAAAAAGCGCCAAAGAAATGAAAGTTAACGATAAGCCAGTCTTTATCAGAGCTTTTGTTTTCATTATGTCACCCGGGCTTGAGGTGTTTAATCAGTTCTATGCACATTGTAATAAATAAACGTGCATCTAAAACAGCAAAATCCGTGTTGGAGCAGCGAAAAACAAGAACATGCCGAGTAGCGTTGAATTAAAAACCAAACAACTAATGTCTCAAGCTTGTTCGTTGGTAGAGGAAAGATTCGTACAGTAAACGTGTTGGTGTTCGTTTGATTTATCTGCACTTTCTTCACAAATCATTTGAGAAAGTATTCATCTTATAGAAGTTAGTTCCAAAATGCTTAAATGTCTTTCAGCTTCTAACTATTAGTGCCGAGGGAGAAGGGATACTGTGAAGAAAGGCAAGTTAGCTGTATCTGTGATGCTTCTTTTGGCTTTCATGCTAATTATGCCGCTTTTTGTAGCGAAGGTTGAGAGCGGCATCTCAACCAAAACGTTATACGCCCACGCAGAAACAACCACAATAGGCAGTACAAGTTATTATTTACATAAATCATCGTCCGCTGATGGACCAGCATTAACATTAACTGTATCAGCGGTATCCACCGGTAGAAAGTTGATGGGCAGATGGGTTTATTCATTGAATGAAATCGTTTCAATTCAAGCCTCAACATGGACCGTTACTTATAGGGCTATGAGAAGCGCGTCTGCATCTTCGGTTGTGGCACATGGTGATATTGACATATTAATCAGAAAAAGCGATAATACGATCAGGGCAACGTTAGCAACAAACGTTGCAAACTCGCCTTGCCTAACACTGACTAATATTTGGCAGACACTAACAGGATCATATAATATAGCGGCTTATTCAGTTGTTGACCAAACGGACTATTTGGAAATCGCATATTATATTGAGGTCACAACTGCTCAGAGTTCAAAATCGGTTCGTTTGCTGGTTGATGATAATACCTTACCTTTGGCAGACCAGACCAAGACAGCGAATGTGGTATTCGCCTATCCTAACCAAGCCCCGGTAGCCTCCTTCGTATTCTCTCCGAGCAATCCTCTAGTTAATGACACGGTGACATTTGACGCTTCTGCATCATACGACCCAGACGGCAGCATTGCCACCTACAGATGGGATTTCGGAGATGGAAACGTCACAACAGTTACTAACCAGGTCATAACTCATATTTATACAACGGCTGAATCTACAGTAAACTACACGGTAACGTTGACAGTGACAGATAATGAAGGTTCAACAGGCATCGCAACGCAGATAGTGCCAGTGACAAACCCATCCATCTTACACGTTTCTCTGCCAGACGGCACATACGTTGGACCCAACCCAGACGATTGGTTGAGCCAATGCTGGCTTCTTAACATTACAGGGAATTCCGCGACATTCACCGTAAGGATAGATAACATACATAGCACTATCATATCCTATGACACACACTTGATTATTTGCCTCAACAGTTCCGCTTATGAGTATTTTGACAGCCTCACCGTTGGCATGACAACAATTTACAAAGCTGACTTTACGTGGGGCACACCAACACCATACGGCTTCACGTTGAGTTGGGAAAATGACGTGTATCCAACATGGTTTAGTGACATCTATAATGGTGTTGGAACCATAAATCCAAGAAGCTACAATGAAGTTCAAGTCTCCGTGACCTTCACTAACGCAGCTTGTGTAGCAATGCATTTCGACGCCTACGGAAGCACGGATTCCCCGCCTCCGCCAACAAAAGAAGGTCACGTAACTCATAACGCACACGAAAAAGACTCTACAGTTCTGTTTTCACCGGCAGTCGTGGTGCAATATTATTTAACGGTCACTTCTCCCTACGGCACCGTGTCAGGTCAAGGCTGGTACCCTAGCGGTGGAACGGCCTACGCCCGCCTAAACACGGGTATATTTGACCACGGAAATGGCACTCGTAGAGTCTTCCTCTACTGGAGCGGCGACGCATCCGGAACCAACTATGCTCAAAGTGACCCAATAACCATGGATCGCGACAAGACAGCCATAGCAGTCTGGAAGACCCAGTACTATCTCACCGTAACTTCTCCGTACGGAACGACCAGCGGCGCGGACTGGTACGACACCGGTACCAATGCTTATGCCGGGTTAAACACTGGTGTTGTTAACCATGGAAATGGGACGCGTCACGTATTCACAAACTGGGCTGGCGATGCTTCCGGAACGAATTACGCGAGCAGCGATTCCATCATGATGGACGGACCAAAAACCGCCATAGCAGTTTGGAAGACACAACACTTTTTGACAGTAACCTCTCCCTACGGCATTACAGGCGGAGCAAACTGGTATGATGCGAACACAGTAGCCTTTGCAAGTGTAGACTCTGGCACCGTTGACCATGGAAACGGCACTCGCAGATTATTCACGAATTGGAGTGGAGACGCGTCCGGAACTAACCCTGCTCAGAGCGACCCGATCCTCATGGATGGGCCGAAAACAGCAGTTGCGAATTGGAAGACTCAGTATCGATTAATTGTTCGAACCAGCGGACTTGGCGGATATGTGACCCAAGTCTATAATGGCACAAATGTTTTGGGAACGGCGACTGATGCCACGCCTTATATTGGCTGGTTTGACGATGGCAGTTTAATACTGCTTAATATCGACAGCCCAATTGTTGATGGTTCAAAGAGATTTGTTTTCACCCAGTGGACTGGCGATGCCGGAGGCACGAGCCGACCAACTTCCTTCACAATGAACACTGCTAAAGATATAACTGCCAGCTACAAGACCCAATACCAAGTTACTGTCACAGCCAGCCCAGGTGGGGCTGTAGGAGGGGCATTCAAGGTTACATACACTCAGTGTGGAACCGTCTACACAAATGTGCCGAGGACTACAACATGGACTGAGTGGGTCGACTTCGGCACTACAGTGACTGTGAGCGAACCTCAAGACACTATGGACATCTCCCTCGGCGCAAGGTACAAGTTTGACTACTACGATCCATCAGCCAGCGTCAGCATGGACGCAGCCAAAACCATCACTCTAGTCTACAAGACGCAATACCAGGTGTCTTTCACGCAGACAGGGTGTGGTGTAGCGCCCACCGTCACGTACACAGCTTACACTGACCCAACTGAGACTGTTCCTTTCATTGTTTGGGTTAAGGCTGGTTCCGAAATTATATACGACTTTCAAGACAATGTGCCAGGAGGCACTGGCATAAGATACGTTATCAGCGGTATCGATCCACCTTCACCGCAGACAGTAAACGGTCCTTTCACGGTGAGCTGCTCTTACAGAATTCAATATCTTTTGACGGTTACTTCTCCCTACGGCACAGCTGGAGGACAAGGATGGTATGAAAGCGACGCCACAGCCCACGCGACCCTGAATACAGGTGTTTTTGACCACGGAAACGGGACGCGTAGAGTGTTCATCAGTTGGGGCGGTGATGCCTCGGGAACGAACTATGCTCAGAGCAACCCGATAACTATGAATGGACCCAAAACAGCGGTAGCGGGTTGGAAGACTCAATATTTGTTGACGGTGCTTACAGACCCTGCTGGCTTAACTCCACAACCAACAAGAAATCCAGCAGGCGAGGCAGGACCCCCGAATGGCTGGTGGTATGATGCTCCAACAGGCGTAACGCTGACAGCTCAAACGGTTACAGGATACGACTTCAACCAGTGGTATGTTGATGGAAACCCCAAAGGCGTCGGAGTCAACCCAACCTCTGTGAGCATGGCTACGTGTCACACAGCCACAGCTCACTACCTGCTTAGACAGCCGCCACTTACAGTTTCCATAAGTCCACTTGATGCAACAATTTACGTGGGTCAGTCAGTAATTTTCACACCATCTGTTAGCGGAGGAACCCCACCCTACACAGGCAAATGGTACATAACTGGTATTCCACCGATTGAGGCTCCGCCAGAGGAGACTTTCACTTTCACACCACCATCAAGCGGCACGTACTACGTGTACTTGAGAGTCACTGATTCCAAAGGCAACACTGCCCAATCTGAACCTGCAAGAGTAATAGTCTTGCCGCGTCCCGTGGGAGGCTACTCCATCTCATTTGCGAAACAAGCTCCAACCTTACAAATAGTCGCCTATACAGGATTGATCGTCTTGTTTGGGGCAATGATGAGCCTAAAAAAACGCAAAAGAAAATAGAATCCGCCGCATTATCTTTTCTGGAGCCCATAAAAACGACCTACTGAGGGTCATTTATTAATGGCTAAAAAGGGAAGAGAAATTTCACATGAAAAAACACGGATGCCTTCAAAGAAACAATTGATAACGGTTTCAATAATTCTCATCTTTGCCATCGCCTTATGCGTCATGATTTTCTTTTTGTTTTTTCAATCACCTGAAGTTGCATTCTCTCTCGACGCAGCTGTAATTGACCAGTTAGGAGGAGAACTTCCAAATCCAACATTTGCTGAAAATGTGAGCACGATTTTGACGGCTCATGGCTTCAACGTCGCATATTACAATAAGTCATTAGATGTCGACTTCTTTAGAGGACTCGCTAAAAACAACTATGGCATAATAATATTAAGGGTCCACTCTGCACTAAGAGAAGACGCTTCAACCGTGGACTTTTTCACATCTGAACCCTTTAACCAGAATCTCCATGTTCAAGAACAAGAAAGTGAACTAGTTGTCAAAGGCGTCCTATACTACTCGGGCGTCGAGAAAGAATATTTTGCAATCACTCCAAAGTTTATAGAAAACCTAGAGGGCAGATTCCCCAAAAGCATAGTCATCGCCATGGGTTGCTGGAGCCTAAAGCAAGGCTGCGAACAAATGGCAGAAGCCTTCAGAAAAAAAGGCGCCAAAGCCTACATTGGATGGACGGATTTAGTTGAATATTCTCACACAGACAATGAGACTATCAAATTGGTGAAAGAGATTATTGCGGAGAACAAAACATTAGGTGAAGCTGTTGACGATGTAATGCCTGACTTAGTTTATGGAAGCTGGATGAAGTGCTATCCAGAGTCAGCGAGAACCATAAGAATACCTGACCTAATCACAGAAGCAAGTGGTGCAACGAAATCCAAATTACAGTCAACGACTTTAAACTATAACCCCATGATTAACTATTCCGAATCAAAAATTCTAAACATGAGTCGGACTGAACTGGCTCGTTAAATACTTCAACCGCCTCGAAACTGTAACATACAGTTGGTTTCGGAGAGCATCACCTGCCAGATTAAATCTCTGTAATTTTCTAACCTGTCCCGCTAACTCTTGATCTTGTAAAACCTCATTTATCCACTTTTCAAGGTCTCCACGGTAAAGGTGAAACTCTAGAGATTTGACGTTCACTTCATTTGTTTTTTCCGTAAACTCTTTTAGAGACGACGCGCTCACGCCAGTGTAATTTCCTATCGAAGTGAAGAAATAGAATGCTTTCTCCCGTGGAACCGTTCTCAAGATTTTTGAAATTGTCTCTTCGTTCATGTTATTTCTCTTCCTTTATATTATGTGTTTGTCTTATAAAGTTAACTTTTTCTGGAATATTAAAGATTGAAAGTTGGGTTTCCTTAAACTTCTTACTCACCATGGATGTGCGAATTCTCAAAACTCCGGGCAAGGGGGCAACTGAATTTGCAATGAACGCGTGGAGGCTTTCCTGGTTCTCGGCGACAACCTTCGCTATTATTAGGAGTTCTTCTGAAAGCGACGTGTAAACTTCAAGGACTTCTGGTGTCCTGCATAGTTTTTCCGCAACTTTTTCACTTTCTTTAGGATCTGTGTAAACAGTCATAATGGCTGTGATGTTTTTCGCTCCAGCCTTTTCAGCATCTATCATAGCCATGTACTTCTTGATTATTCCATATTCTTCCATTCTTTTTATTCTATCATAAACTGTTGAGTGTGCTATTCCTAAACGTTTACCTATGGCTGTGTAAGTCTGCTTCGCATCTTCTTGCAAAGCCTCTAGAATTTTAAGATCTGTGGCGTCTAAAGCTAAGGCGTCGTTTTTGAGCTTCAAACCAATTCCTGCCTCTTACATTATCTTATATCTTTTGTTTAAATTTATCCTTTGTCGTCGGAAAAATGTAGGGATTTTTCTCTTTTTTCGGCAAAATTCGCTTCGGCTTTTTTCCGTAAATTTGTCGGCAAGAATCGCATTTAGCTACAAAATTTCAATTTCAAGAATCTTTCTCCTACACTCTTGCGAACAAAGTGACAAATAAGTTTAAATTTATGGTTGTTACTATAGAATATTGTTCTAGAAGATTCTAATAGTAGGGGTTTGTGATGAGAAGATGAAGATGCCAAGGGTTTGGGAGATTCTGAAGAAGTTTAAGGATTGCTGCAGGTTTCGCGGTTGGAAAACCTCTGAAAGCGAAGATTGGGTGGAAATTGATGACAAGTATCATAATTTTCTATGGGCTAGAGATATTCACCCTTCTTCTTTTGAAAGAATAGTTTCAAATAGAAAGTGTATTGTTCGTGAGGGCTTATCTTATCGTGTTGTTGAGGCTTCTTATACTGCATGTTTGCTCTCGGAAACTCCTTCGGAAACGTTGGTCAAAACAATTTTTGAGAATCCTGACTTTTCTAGGAGAATAGCCCTCTACGATCTAAGCCCCTTGTTTCAAGGGAAAAACCTATGCGTTAAACTGAACTATACTGATAGTTCTGTTTTTCAAGAGTTTGAAAGCTTTCTCAAGGAGCAACTAAAAGTTAAGCTTAAGCCTCTTTCCAGTTCAGAAGTTAACTCCGAGAATTACACTCTTGCAGAGCTGGCTTAGTTCTGAGCTAAAAGTTTCAAAGGCTTGATAAAGGAATACGCTCTAAATAATTATTTTGTGAAGGACAATGCTCGAAGATGCTGAAAGAGTAAAGAAGCTTATCGCGCTTAAGAAGAAACTTGAGAAAAGAGTTGAAGAACTGGAATCTGAACTTAAAGAACTACAAGTCATGCTTGAAGCAGTAAATTCCATATTGTTGGAAAAAGGGTTTAAGCGAGCCGAAATCACGAAACCGCCTGTTGAGATGGAGACTTTGCCGTCAAAGGAAGAGGTTGAAGGTGAACCTTCTATTCCTCAGCTTCCGACTGAATATGAGAGTGTTACACAGCTAAAGGCTGTCTCAGGCGAGCTTCTCGCAAATCTTTATGCAAGTGACGATACGTTGCGGGTGGTGCCAGCAGAAGATAGAAACTTTAACATTAACACGCCACCTTTCACGCATTTTCTAGTGGACAAGGTTTTGGCAAAAATGCAGGAAAAAGACAGCGAACTGGCGAGAACAGGTCAACTGGCACCAAATGAAATTTTCTCCTACAATATTGTCCGAGAAGGCGACATGATCCGTGAAATAACCATTAAGCATGTTGATCAGGAACGTCTGAGGGAACTTAAATCAAGCATCCGCTGGACACTGGAGAAAATGTATGAGAAAATGAGAAGCCAAAGTTAGAAACAACTCACTTGCGGTCAAAATAGATACTTTTACCTTTGGCTGATACCAGGATTCCGATAATAACCGTTGCTTCCGGCAACAGATTTAGTTTTAATGCGGCTGTGCCGGCACGATACATTATGCGATTGTCGATGTTTAGCATACTTGCGGTTTTTGCTGCCGACCCCAAAGCTATTCCAAGATCTAAGGCTTTGAAAAGACATGTTGGACCAACGAAATCTTCTCCGAGCTTTTTCTCTGTTTCCTCGAATTCCTTGCAGCTTTTATAGCCGCATGCCCCACAGTTGAATTCAATACTTTTGCTTCCCCTAACCCCAACTAAAATTACCGCATCTGAGTCTCTAACGTTTTTCGCATCCCGTTTGAAACTCTCAATCTTCCGCTGCTCCGCTATTTCCTCCATTTTATCGGCAATAGCGTCTTTCTTATCGCCGCAAACAATTAATGTTAGAATGTCGTCTATGCCGCCAGTTTTTGGCGCAGTTCTTGCAGCTATTAACATAATTTTAGCCGCGTATAGAACGGCGTCTTCTTCTGCGTTTTTACTTTCTATTATTTGGGGACTCATTTTTGTCACTTACCTTTTCACAGAATTAACTCCACCCAAGAGTTATGCGAAGATACTTTAAGAATTTTAGGTTTTGGTTTAATAGGTTGAATGTAGTTTTGCCTTTAGGTACTTATGTGAGAGGCATAAAATCTTTTAGTATGTTCGGAATTATAATAGTGAATGATGAACTATGTTTAAGGGCGAAAAGACTTACGTGTTTTGGATTGGTCTAATCATTCTGGGTCTAGCTTCAATTTTTCTGTTCAGCATAATTTGGTTCAATATCGTGATTATTCAGTATCGGCCTCCCCTCGAATTCCAAGTTCCATTTATCGTGGCAGCCATTGTTTTCATTTTGATAGGATTGTACATGATGAGCTCCGGTACAAGAAAGCAAAAATAAAGTAAAACGCAGGTTAGTTTAAGAGTTTTAGACTATGAAAGGAGTGAAAACCTCTTTCAGCATTTCAACTATCGCGTTTAACTGACCCGTATATACACCTACAGCCAAGAAGGAAACACCCAAAAGAAGCAGTAGCGCGCCTATCACTCTAAGTTCTGGAACATCCATGCTTTTCCTATCCCAAATGCTTTCTTAAGACAGCCTCAATATAGCTTTTTGGGACAAGTCCAACAATTCTGTCAACTTCTCTCCTGTCCTTCATTATGAGTATAGTTGGAATGCTGAAAATTCGGAAACGGTCCGCAGTCCTTGGGTTTTCATCAACGTTAAGTCTTCCAACAAGCACTTTTCCAGCGTATTCCTCGGCTAGCTTCTCAATTGTGGGGGCTAAGGCTAGGCATGGACCACACCACGGCGCCCAACAGTCAATTAAGGCCAGCGAAAGCTGATTGACTATTTCGTTAAAGTTTGAATCCATTAGATTAACAGGCTCCGCACCCATTTCCCGCTTTTTCTCCTTCAGTTCTGTCAGTTCCTTAACTTTCTTTTCTCTGATACGCTTCAGTTCATTTTCCTCTGATATAAACTGTTCGTGTTCACTGTTCACATGCTTTCATCTACTATGTTTCAAAAGAGTCGCTTGAAGCCTTAAGTCTTCTTCACACATTTCCTGAATTTGAAATCTTCGTTAAAAACATTCATTGCTTTTTTGGCTTAGTCACCGCCATTCCGACCATGAACGCAACGCCTAAAACCAAAAGGACCCCGAAAGTGCCAGCGAGAACTCTTGAAACGTAGGGGTTGTCAATTGTTGGTAAATTGTAATCAGACATTAAGCCCTTCCATATAGGCTGATGCTCTTCTATTCCGAAAGTTTCAACTACTTTTTCTAATCCGTCAGGAGCGTTTGAAGCAAAGGGTAACAAAACTACGAGGCAAACTAGTATTAGGATCAATGCACTAAGGCATCTTTTCACCTTGCCTCCTCCTGAGGATAGCCAAACCATAAAGAACCGTGGGCTCTAATCTCTTTAGTTGAGATATCAGCGTGGTTGTTATTGCTGCTTCTCCTAAGCCGATTAAGGCGTGCCAAAACAGCATGGCTGGAACAGTAACCGCTATCCCTCCAACATCTGAAAAAACTGGAGAAAAGCCTATTTGCAAACCACAGGCTAAGGCTCCTAAAACTACGGAAACAAATGATGCGATGAAAACTGTTGAGAAAAACCGACTGCTTCTTTTAGAGTCTTTGATAAGTAGTTTAACTAGAAAAAAGCTTAATCCGCCAATAACAGCCATGTTAAAGACATTTACCCCAAACGTGAATATGCCACCGTCCGCAAAAAACAATGCCTGCATCAACAAAACAATCGTCATGCTGAGAATCGCTGCATAAGGACCCAAAAGCACTGAAAGAAAAGTGCCGCCAACTAAATGACCGCTCGTTCCGTAAACGATTGGAAAGTTTATCATTTGTGCCGCGAAAATAAAGGCGCTTGAAACCGCCAATAAAGGTGTAAGAGACTGAGAGTACGTGGCTCGTGCTTTCCTCCACGACCAAACCAGAAATCCTATGGATATGAGATACATCAAGGCACAGATTGCCGGACTTAGTGAACCATCTGAGATGTGCACAGTTGTTCCTCGGTAACACTTTCGTGTGTTTTTGTGTTACCACCCGCATAAAAGCTTTATGATGAGTTCCTTAACCTATAATGGGAACTCTATGACAAAAATAGTTCGTGTGGGAGTAACTTTTCCTCCGGACTTGCTTAAGGATTTTGATGAGATAATTAGTAGAATGGGATACAAAAACCGATCTAAAGCTGTTCAGGATGCCGTCAGAATGTTTGTTTCTGAGCGGAAATGGCTTCATGAAGAAAGAGGAACTCAAGCAGGAGTTTTAACGCTGCTTTATGACCATGAAGTTAGAGGATTGGAGGATGCACTCACACATGTACAACACCATTATGCCCACATAATTTGTTCAACGATGCATATTCACTTAAGCGAAAGAGAATGCCTCGAAACAATAGCTGTTAAGGGTGAAGCAGCGGAAATTCGAAAGTTAAGCGATGAATTGTCCTCTAAAAGAGGAGTAAAAATACTCAAAACACAAATCATTTCCGTCTAGTTTTCTCGTTTTGTTAACTCAAACATTCCTTCCAGAGCTTTCCTCGCCCGTTTTGCTACAGGCTCTGGAACTGTAACAACATTTTTCTCTTCTTTCAAAGCCATGTAAAGCCTCTCAAGAGTATTCAATTTCATGTTTGGACAAACTGCTTCTTCATAGGCTAAAATAAATTGTTTTCCAGGGTTCTGTTTCCTCAAACGGTGTAGAAGACCTTCTTCAGTAGCGACAATAAACGTTTTTGCATTGCTTTCCTCCGCGTAGCGGCACATCTGCGACGTGCTTCCAATGAAATCGGCTGTGTCTTGCATTTCAATGGTGCATTCAGGATGAACCATAGCAACGGCGTCTGGATACTGCATCTTAAGTATCTGGACATCTTCAGGCTGAAAAAGCAAATGGGTTGGACAGAAGCCCCACTCAGGGATTGGAATAATTGTTTTTCCAGTCTTCCTTTGCGCATACTCAGCCAAGTTGCGGTCAGGCCCGAAAAGCACTGTTTCAGCATTTAGCGATTCTATGACTTCCACAGCATTAGCGGATGTACAGCATATATCACAATAGGCTTTCGCCGAAGCCAAAGTGTTCACGTACAAAACTACAGGTACAAGCGGATGATGCACCTTCCACCTTTTAATTTCGTCCACAGTAAGCATCTGCGCCATGGGGCAACGTGCACCAAGGGTTGGCAACAAAACCTTCTTGGCCGGGTTCAGGATTGCAGCCGATTCTGCCATAAAGTCCACAGCGGAAAAAACTATTATTTCTGCTTCTTTTTCCTCCATGGCTTTTCTGCTTAGTTCAATGCTATCACCGACATAGTCTGCTATGTCCTGAATTTCTGGCCTTTGATAATTGTGGGCCAAAATTATTGCTTTTTTTTCCTTTTTCAGCTTAATTATGTCATTGGTGAATGTCATCGTTTCCGCCTTGATATTTGATGTGAAAGGTCTGTAGATGCACTGAAAGATATATGCGTTTACCTAAAATTGCGAAACCACATTCACGTTGCTACTTTGCAGACTTAAATAGTAGATTAAAGGGTGAAAGTCGACGGAATTCTTATGCTTTAAATTTCAAAATCTTTTAAGGACTTTTAGAGAGGTCTGTTCCACAGTGATAACATTTCTTTTTTATTGTGCCAACGGATAGGGGTTTTCCGCATACTGGACATTTGTATTTTTCTTCGCTTTCACGCAACCATTCTTCTATTTCGCCCTTTTTAATTCTTTCCAGGTTTGCCCTCAAGTCAACTCCTTCTTCTTCTAGGTAGGGTATTGCCAGTTCCTCAAATTTTTTGCATGTTTTATTTTCGTATTCACTACATTGGTAACAGAATTCTAAACCTTTATTTCTTAAACATTGGACGATTTTGCAGTCGTATCCCCAGGAGTCTGGAGTTAAAGCCATGCAACCTTCGCATCGCACTTTTTCGGGTGAACATTTGAAGCGTTCTGCGAGTCTCTGCAGGTATTCTCCATCGTCTTTGTGGGCTCTGTAGATTCCGCATGCACCGCAGTACAATCCGCATCTGCCGACAAGATTTCTATCAACCACGGCTTAAACTCCCTTTCGTGTTGATGCGGAACTAAATTGGAATGTAACTTAAAAGCTTGAAGCATAATTTTTGCTTGATTTAACATTGATTTTTGTTGTTGGCTTTGCAGTCGCTGTGACCTTGCGACTTTGACGGCTTAGCTTTTAGGTCGCTCTTTTGCGGATCAGAGTTTCGCATATGAAAAAATCATCTGTAAATATTTCAAGTTTCAAGTCTTCTATAGTCTTATTTAAATTTGTGTCTTGTCTTTTTGTCATACTTTCATCCACCTTTAAGGTTTCAGCCTATTATATCGCAAGTCTTAATAAATCTTTCCCGCAAAGCGTTCAACTGAACTACAACACAAAACTAAACAACAAAATAGTCTCAAACCAAAACTAGAGAATTCCTAAACGGTTCAGCAGTCGCTTAACCCTCTTTTCAGCATGATACTTTCGAATTCTCTTTTTGAGGTATTTCGCATCTACTTTTTCGTTGCGAATCATACAATGAATATCTTCAATGTCATGTTTGCCTTCACTTTTAGTTCTTTGAAGAATCGCCTTGAATATTATATTGTCTTCAACAGGAACAACCGGAATTTCCACGCCCAAAAGTCTTCTACGCTGAATTCTTTCTTCCATTTCGTCATCCATGAAAAAAAGACATGTTTCGCCACAAACATTCATTTTCAAGTCAGCTACAACATCAACACCTTCAACATCCCTTAAAACAGCCCTAGCCCTCTCTAAATCTTCGCCCCTAACCAAAATGTCAATGTCAGAGACTCTCCTTTTACTACCATAGCAGTGGGCAGCGGCTCCAGCAAAAACAGCCCAGCGAATGCCAGCGTTCTCGAACCTATCCCTCACTTTACGAAGCTTAAACCTAAGAGTTTCATCGCTCTTCAAAGTTAAACTTCCATTCTCTTAATATACGCTTATCTACTTCTAGACTGGACCCCCATTGATTTGAAATTATCTATTCTTTTATCCAACATCTCAACGAATTTAACTACCATGTTTGTAGTCTCTTCTAACTTTGGCTCATCTATGTTTTCAATCGTATCCTTTTCTGTGTGAATCCAGTCCATGTATGGAATCACTTTGTTCTTTATCGGGATTCTAAACATTTTTCTGAGAATTAAGGTTGCAAAATTTGCTTTTTCCACGTTGCATCTTAAGATCGCGCAGGTTCGAAAGTTCTTCCTAATGAATTCAGCGTGGTCGCTGTTGCCCGCCCATTCTTCTTCGAAAGGCAACTTAAGCTCGTCGAACACATCGGTTGCAATGCCACATAGAAATGGATCTGAGCGTTTCTTGAAGAAGCTCCCAAGACCTTTTGTTATGAAAAACCGTTCTCCACGACCAACACAGTCTATGTTCAAGACGAAAGTTCGGTCTCTGTCCATCTCATTAATGTGTTTGTTAACCCATTTTCTGCTGCCGAACAGTCCTCTTTCTTCTGCGGCAAAGCAAGCAAAGTCTAATCTCAAGCTCAAATTCTTACCGGAGAATCTTTTTGCAGTCTCCATCATTACTGCTATTCCTGAAGCATTATCGTCTGCTCCGTAGGAAAACTCCTCGGTGAAGAACATAGTCATGAGAACGGTCATTGTAATGATTGCAGCGAGGAAGACAGTGAAATAAACACTCCAGAAAACAGTCCAAAGGCCAACCATTCTGGGGGTCAATTCTATCAAAGTGGTCAAAGCGAACCCGTCGATAACAAATGTGTAGATTCCCTTCACGAAGAGGACTACGACAAATATGTAGTAAGACAGCGTTATGATTGGGATCACGTTCATGAAAGTCTTCATATGTTTCTGCGCAAACTTTGCCAAAACACGGGAACTGTCATAGTGACCGCAGAGGATCAGCCTATACTCTTTCTCAGGATTCATAGTGGCTACAACATTTATTGACTTGGTTCTGGCAAGTCTGAGAGTGATCTTTGGCAGAATCTTCTCCGTAAAGGCAAAGAAAACGACTATTAACAGTGCCACTATTAAGGGGTGTAGAAACCAAGAAACCCCAATGAAAAGCACTAGTATCCAGAAGACTGAGAGAGAAATGCCTCTTGTGTATCTCTCTGATTTTATGTACTCTGTTTCATCCTTCTCCACATGACATCCTAGCTGTTCGAATTCTCTCGATATCTGCTCATAAGCCTCTTTTTCGCCTTCTGTCCCTGCATACCGAGTTCTACTAGCCAGTTTTTTAACGAATGAGAGTGTGGACAATGTGGACTTAACTCCTATTCTTCTTTCGCATGTGTATCATATCCATGCGCTTGGAGAGCTGAGAAGATTTATCATTTCTACACAGTTAAGTCTAACGGACGCTAAACGTTCTGCTGAGGCTTTTTGAAAAATCAGCCAATTCATTGCCCGCAAGGCTCTATTAATAATCGATTGAGTGCAGCGGGTCGAATCTAAACCGGCGAACCCCTACAGGAAAAAAGCATAGGCCGTGCGCACCTCTAACATTTCGTATCTCCTATTACATGTGAAACAACTGTTGAGAGGGCTGTTTAGAGATGCATTGCTACAGTGTCTTTTTTGAAAAGGCCTTCACCGTCTCGTAGATTAAGGTTATTGTAGCCACAACTATTACTGCCAAAGGAAAAACATATTCCCTAGTCAAGACTGGCGGCCTTATGTAGACGACGGAGATTATGAGCGAGGTAATCATGAAGACTGTGAAGAATAGATTTTTTGGGATAAGCATTCTTCTGAAGCGGATCAGGTTTTCAAGCACTATACGGTCTGCGATATAACCATTCATCTGTTTCTTGATGAACCCGGCTTCTTCGAGCTTGTTCATGTGATACAGCGCTAGTGTAGGACTGCTTAAGCCAAGGACCCTTTGAACCTCTCGGATGCCCACGGGTTTATCATTCTTCAGAATATACTTGTAAACCTTCAAAGTAAGCCCTTTTAGGACATTCTTCTGGTCGTCGTTGCCAGCCAAAGTCTGCTTGTCTCCATTAGTAAAAGGGTTACCCATTTATTTCTGTATATCGTTGTTCAAATTCTTTGTACAATGTACAAAAACGTAGAATTAAATCGTTCGAGAGCATCATATTATTAGGGTGGCATGATGAAGGCAAAGAGGGAAATCATCGTCTCCTCCCTTCTCGCTGTCAGCCTCGCTTTGGGGCTTGGAATCGTAAGCCTCGGCTTATTTGGGGCAACACCACCGATAACCCCATCCGAAATCGTTCTAGACGTTTACACTCAGAAAGGAGGCATTGGTCCTAACGTTTCAGGAGGCATTTTCCAGCCTCTGGACATGGTCCCCCTCTTTGCTTACCTGACCAAAGGAGGAATAGGGGTAAACGATACTGTGATAGCGTTTACCATAAAAGCGCCAGATGCCAGGGGAATTATGAGGGCCGCTACGACAAACGGCTCCGGCATTGCTTCCACAGTTCTCTCCTTTCTCCCTTCAGAAGGCCGCGTCGTAGGGATTTGGGATGTCATCGCAAACACAACCGTTAGCAGCACATTCGCAAGTGATGAGTTAACGCTGCAAACCCAAACGGAAGAGGCTCAATTAACTCTGCTCGGCAAGAGAGATGGTGTTACTAACACTGTTTTTCTGCCTAATGAGACAGTGGTTCTTGAGGCTCAAGCATCATACAAGAACGCCTCAATGGCATCGCTTCCCATAAACTTCACCGTTTTAACCCCCTCTGGAACGGTTTTCCTCACGAAAGCAGTCCCTGCGGATGCTGACGGCGTGGCGAATGTGACGTTCCAAATCCCCTGGCTGCCCTCACCCTCCTCCCTTGGCATTTGGCAAGCATCGGCTGAGACTGAGATTTATGAAAAACTTCTCATTGCAGTCATCAGTCTGGAATGTAAACTTCTTCCAGTGACCGTAGATGTCTTTACGCAACAAGGCGGATATGGGCAGAACACACCCGGAGGAACTTTCGTGCTCAACGACACAGTCCTCTTTTATATTGAGGTCAGAGACCAATTGAACAAAACGGTACCGAACCTTCAAGTCGGCTTCGGTCTGAGGTACCCAGATGGGACATATGAGCCCAGAAGCTTCTATACTAATGCTACGGGAACGGCTGAATTTTCACGTCTGATTCCGAATGACGCAGCTTACGTCGGAACATACGAAATTTACGTCACTGCCAACTATTTCAACGCGGATGACACGCCAGTAAGAGTCATCGACACCCTCACCTTCACCGTCACATAGCCATAACACCCAGCTTAACGACAAACAGCGTCTCTCTATAAACCCGTTCACTCTCTTTTAAATTTAAGACCGAACGTTGGTTGCACAGTATCTTCAAGTTGAAACAATTGAGCTCTTGGAAAAACGTGTATGTTGATTCTGGTTTATCCAAGCAAGCAGATTTAGTTGGAGTAGATTATAACAACAGAGTATACGCTTTTGAAGTGAAAAAAGAAGGAAATGATGCTGGTGTAGCTTTTGATCAAGTTTCCGCTTATTGTAGAGGCGCCAATTTTGTGTATTGTGTTCTTGACGAGAAATCAGTGAGCAAGCCATCTGTCGAGAAGCTGAAAAAAACTGGAATCGGATTGCTGACATACGAAATACAACAAGGCAAATTATTGAAGCCTACGGTAAAAATAGATTCTATAGATCATCAGGACCCGAAGTTTAACTCCACTCTTTATTTAAACCCTTTTTTTCTCTGCGTTCAGTAAAACCTGAAGAATTTACAAGATAGTTCCCGATTTACTGAATGGTAGCCCGGGATAGCTTCAAACTCTCGGTTCAAACTTTTCGCAGACACTATCAATTTACGAGCAAGAAATAGTCGAATTGTGATTGAAACGACTACGTTTTACTCACATTTTCGCTATTCACCCGAGAGCTCGACGTTTCTTCCCAGTCATTTATGGTGTGCGTCAGAGTTTCAAAACGTTTGTGATTTGCAGTGTAGAGATAAAACTTTACCCCAACCAACCAACCAAAACTCGTTAGAGCTGGAGATATCTCCCGAACTACTACCCTGCTAGGTGTGACTTCTAACACTATGAATAGCCTACAGAGCTTAATAAGTCAGTATAGAACTATCTTCTATCTAGTGTTAATGCACGCTTCTTTCTGTAGACTATGACTGCTAATAGGATTCTCATCATGAATAGTGGCATGATAATGTTTTTGCTGTTCTTAACTCTTTTTTGGCTTTCTAAGCATCGAACCCGCATACAACCCGATGAAACCAAACACCAAAGCAATGACAACATTCAACGCCACCACCATGAACATGGCATCGAACCAATCATAATTCGTCCATCCACTTGTAGAAAACATGCTATCCATATTCTCCTTAACCGCAGGGCTTACTAACGGGTTGGCTATGAAAGCCATGGTGGCTAACATCGACACAACCGTAAACAAGACAACAATACTGGCAATCGCTCCCCTTTTCGACTCCTCTTGAATCTTTGGGGCAAACAGGTAACCGACAATCAACGAAGCCACCAAAGTCGAAAGAATACCAGCAACAGCAGTCCCCTTTCCAGACATCACTGGAATAAATACTGCCAACAACACGGAATCAAGCAGGGTAGTAATCACAGTCAACCAAGCCACAGCCGTAATGATATCTCCAAACTTCAACCCATCACCTCCTCCGAAACAAATATGCACATGTGTTCTTGGTTCGATTATAAGTTTTCCGCACAAGTTGTCGTTGGGACAAAACTTTACGTTTAGGTTAGGAATAAAACTTTACCTCAACCACCACTGAACCGAGAGTTTGAACGTTGCCCTGACGAGTTCTTTGGTAACGCTTGATGGTGCTGTGGATTCTGTCAAATTGATGTCGTTTTGTGATGGAAACGAGATTGAAATATAGCGATTTTGGCAGCCCGGGATACGTGACTTATCTCGTTTAAATTTCTCAAACTGAGAAGCTGAACCGAAATACGAATTTGCATTCACGCCCTGATCGATAAGTGTAGGTTATTTTCTACCTTTCCTCTGCGTGGGTACATGACCGAGTTGCTGCATCAAGCCCAAAGTATCATACCTTGCCCAGATTTCCGCGAATTTGCCGCCAGCAATGCTGTCGATCTGAATCTCCCACATCGTCACCTTCTTGTTTGTAGGCGGGATACCCTTAATTTCACCTTTGTGTGTGCCAGTCCATGTATAGCGAATCGCTACCTTGTCCCCTTCAACGACCATGTCATCAATGGTGAAATGAAGATCGGGAAACGCATTGTACCACTCCATCAAATCTCGTTTCAAGTCCTTGAGGCCGTGTACTTCCTCGCCGCCGCCACCATGACCAACGATGTCAGTAGCATGTAACTCGTCTATCACGGCCATGAAGGCCGCCTTCCCCTTGTTCGCCTCCTCAAACCAACGACGTGCAAGCGCCTTGATTTCTTTTGCTGACATGACAAATCACCCGTTATTGCTGATTAACCTATTTAGTATATATGATTTTAACGTGCCCGCTTTGAGCAAAAAACCGAGAATTTAAACGTCGTCCTGACTTGGGTTTCATGGTAGCCCGGAAGAGATTCGAACTCTCGCATGCATAAATAGAGCATCTTCTTACTAGTAAATTAGCGCTGAAATCCCCTTTCAAGCCTCCAAATCTCCACAATTGGCGACTTCTTTGTCTTAAAGTTACTAAGAAAAAAGATGAATTGAACCCTTTTGGGTGTTAGTCCGGCCCGGTTCACTCTGGCCCAATCCAGATAAGAAATCAGTCACGACAGATTGAACCCTACAAAATCGGATTCTAATTCTGCAATTACCAGCAGTTTGTCACGACAATGATAACACGCATTTCGTAGTCTTTTCACGAAAAGAACGTGAAAAAGGCTTTAGAAACAGGTGGTGCAGGGGGTGAGATTTGGACTCACGTACCCCTACGGGACGGGATCTTGAGGTGCAGCGGGTCGGATTTGAACCGACGAACCCCTACGGGAAAGGATCTTGAGTCCTTCGCCTTTGACCTGGCTTGGCGACCGCTGCTAACCAAGCACTTAAATGTACATAAAGAATAATTAAGCATTACTTAATAGAAAAGTGGTCAAAACAAAGCGATATAACCAAAAAGTGGCTAAAAAGTGGTCAACCTGTCAAAAATAGGCAAAGGTAGGCATATCACTTATCATCAGCCAAAAGAAGTTCTCGATATTGATGTCGCCGAGCTTTTAGGGCTTCATGCAGGTGACGGTTACATGTCACGCGGAACTTGGGGCATAAGATGCAACCTTCAAGATGAAAACATGGCTCAACGAATAATACACTTAGCTCGCAATGTGCTCGGAGTGGAACCTTGCGTCGGAATGAGAGAAAACACCTTTGAAATACGAAGCGGGCAAAAACAGGTGATTCTCTTTTTCCGAAAGTATGGCTTCTTCGAAGGAAAGAAAGCTTACGTAGTTCAAGTGCCCGACCAAATAATCCGTACAAACGATTCAATGATTATTCAAGCGTTCTTAAAAGGCGCATTCAGTTCCGATGGAAGTTTTAGCTTCCAGAAAAGAGACAACTCTCCTCGCGTAGATTTGGTGGTTAGGAGCAGATTGCTAAGAAACCAGTTCGTCGATTTGGCTCTCAAGATAGGCTTTTCGTTTAACAAATCCGACGCTGTAAGGGTAGAGAAAGGCTTTACAACGAAGTCAACTGGAGCCTTCTTCAATGCAAATCTCACTTCGAGTGATCAAGTGCAAAAATGGATGACAACAGTAAACACTATCTGTGACAGCCACATCAAAAGGTTCAAACTTTGGCAATCGAAAATCTAATAGCGCGTTTAGCCCCTTTTCTTGCTTATTGCGGGTTTGGCCAGGCTCTGCTACCCCTGCACCCGTCTCAAAACTACATCTTCCCTTCTATTAATTTTTTCCAATCATAAATAGCCCTTAACATGAACTATTGTTCTGCCTATTAGGATCCAAATAGAGGGCCCTACAACCATTGCACGCACACACAAAATAACACACTTCCGTTATCTTCTCATTAATTATTTCCCGAAGCATCAGTGGCAACTAACCTGTAAGCTTCAATAAATCCTTTAGCAAATTCACCAGCATTCTTCTCTGTTCCCCTGTGCTTTTTGTCCACTGATGTACGCAAGTGATGGTAAAATTCGTGTAAAATTATGAACGGTTCCTTCAACATGTCGCTGTTAAAAACAGAAATCGTTTTGTTTTTCGCTGTATAACACCCAAAAATATTCTTTCTACGCCCCTTAGGCAATCCGACTCTTATCTTCGGCGCATTAACATGATAATGTTTTGCAAGAAGCTCTAGGGCTTCCTCTGCTCTCCCGTTCAAGATAAGCCAGACAATAAATACCTTGAACCTAGCTTCCAAAAGCCCACCTCAACACTATTCCTTCCATGAATTACCTATGAAGATATATCAAAATCTTTAGTTCTTCAAATGAAGACTCTATCCCTTTGATCTCTTGAAGTAGATTATTAAGCCCACTATAGCTACCACGGCTATCCCTCCCCCTATGTAAGCGGAGTATCTCGCAAAAAAGGATGATTCTTCAACTTTTATCGTCAACTGCGGGCTTGCGCTTTCATACACAGATGCGTCTCCATCAAATCTCGCCTGAACATTCCATATCCCAATGGTCTCTGGTCTAAAGCTGCCCGTGAAGGTGCCATCTTCGAGGGTATAGCATACTACCTCTTTGCTTTCGTTTGCAGAGGTAAGATAAACCATAACCAGATTGCCTGCAGCTCGGGGAGTTAAGTAGCCTCTAACGGTTATGTTTTCGCCCAAGTTTGCTGTTTCACGGACTAAGGATATGTTTAATACTGAAGGATATTTCACAGAATAACTTCCATCGGCAACAAGAACATTTTCCATGACGTCACCAGCCTCAACCCTGTAACTGACAAACGTGCCTGCGACTTGCCCAGGAATGACTGTCCTACAAGTTCTGTTGTCCAAAATCTCCATTTCCACAGCAGTTACATTTTTCCAACCATCAGTTGAGCACTGCAGGGTTGCGTTTTCCAAGTTTGTCGAGTTCGAGACGTAAGCGACAACGGTATCATTATATGGATAAACTTTTCCTGGAACAATTGAAGGCTTTAAGCACGCATTATCGAATTCAGTTTTAACCAGAAACTGTATCGTCCCAGAGCCAACTTCGCCTATAAAAACCAGATGGTAAAGGCTCTTTCCAGCATACGGCAAAGTAAAATTCAGGAACATTCCTTGGCCGTAGAACTCGCAGCTCGCGTAGGCTAAACCCCGATACTCTTTGCTCTCCAGGTTGTAGCCTCCTATCATGTTATCCCTCTCGCCGAAAAGCCCAGGCTCCCAAGCAAGCGGAACGCCGTTTAAGACGGTTTTATTCTTTGATTGCAGATCCACCATTAAATAAAGCCTAGCTTCATACATATCCAAGGTCTCCGGAACTTTAATCCATACCGCTACATGCTGGCTTTCAGTCACGAATTCATAAGCCCAGCTTGTGTCAAAAACAGGCAAGCTATTATTGTCCTTTCCCTTAACGTAGTGTTTGTGCCAAACGTTGCATTCAACATTCTCAATTATCATGAATGTCGCCTGTTGGGCTCCTTTACTTTCTCTAGGGTCGTTTACTATCACAAAGGTGTAGTTCCCCGAATACTTTGGGACGAAAAACGGTTCTTCCACCTTGGTCCCTAAGTGTTCTGGAAGCCCTGCCGACTCGGTGTGATACCCTTCCATTTCTCCAATAGGGTTGTAAACGTAAATGTCATAGTCCGTTTTTGGTTCCGAGCCATTGTCTACCCATTCACCATAACAGTAAACGTGATAACTGTGATTCGCTACAAGCGGGCAAACGATGCTCCAGTTTTGGCCTACAGGTATTTGAGAATCGTTAAAAAGTATCGGAAACACGGGTTTTTCTACATAAGTCCAGTTTCCCAAAGCCTGCAAATTTAGATAGTTATGCACGTATCTTTGATATTCTGGAAAGTATTGAGCTTTAACATCGAGATTCAGACTAATGAATAATGAAGCAAGGAACACGATCATGCCTAGAGCTGTTAGCTTCTTTTTTACAGTTAGAGCGTTCCCCAACTTTATCACGAAATCAAGTATTTTTCTGTCCTTAGTGAGGCATATCTGTTATGAACACCAACTCTTAATTCTCAATTCAAATCATTCCCAGACCGTAAGTTATAGCTGAGCAATAAGCTTCGATGAATCGTTTGGAAAATTAACTGGCATTCTTTTCTGTTCCTTTATGCCTTTTGTCTATAGTTGTAGTGTTAATGTCGGCAAGCTTAAATAATGGTTGAAGTTTGGGGAAAACAAGCTTATAAATTCATTTATCTTAGTATTTTACGGGCGATTTAAGTTGAATATATTGAATTTGCACTCGAGAAGATTTTCTATTGTTCTTGCAGTTCAACTATTGCTGCTTTTGACTCTATTTTATTCTAGAACTACTGCAATTGCCACGTCAGAACCTGTAATTAAAATTGTAGACGCAAATACTGGCTCTTCGAACATACCGCTTGGAAGCGAAACTGAGCCCATGCCTCTGGGAGGGTACTCTTTCACGGTGAACGTTAAATTAGAAGGCGCAACCAACAGACTTTACACATATCAGGTTGCAGTTGGGTTTGACAAAACCAAGGTTAAATGCACAGCGGCTTGGATTCCCAAAAACGACCCGAACTTCGTCTTCTACGGAAAAACAATAATAACAGTTAGCCCCCGAATTAACCTTGAGTGGGAGCCAGGTTTCGTTGCTATAGGTGCGTCGCTCAACCTTCCCACGGATTATGCAGATGTTTCAGGAGGGATTCTCTGCCAAATCAACTTTACAGCAATCAAAACAGGAACTTCAACTCTTGACATCATCAGAACAGGAACTTCTATTATCGACGGGATCAGAACCAAAACTATTACCTCTCGTTTTAATACCTTCATATTGGACGATAACCTGCGAGACATTGATTTCCTCGGAGAAAGCTGTTCGATGAGTGTAACAGCGATGCCTTCTCCTCCAGTAGCAACTTTTACATTCAATCCCTTAAATCCGAAAGCTAACCAAACAGTGACCTTTGACGCCTCAAAAAGCTACGATCCAGATGGCACTATTACCAGTTATGTTTGGGACTTCGGCGACGGCACCAAGGAAATAGGAGTCAATGCCGTTACAACTCATGTTTTTGATAAGAAGGGCATCTATCATGTTGAACTCACACTAATCGACAACGATGGACTATGCAGTTCAGTGACGTATGATGTTCTAGTTGGAGAATTACCTTTCGTCACCTTCACCTACAACCCTGTAGAGCCATGGCCTTACCGCGGTGACACGGTAACCTTTGATGCTTCTGGAAGCTCTGACCCTGACGGTTACATCACTAACTATCTTTGGGATTTCGGTGATGGCACAAAAGAAGGCACCGTAAATTCTGTTGTAACTCATGTTTTTGATGAAAACGGCGTCTATCATGTTAAGCTAACACTTTTCGACAACGATGGATTATACAGTTCAACGGTACAAGACGTTTTTGTAGGCATTCGACCCGTGGCTGATTTCACGTTCTCGCCAGAAAATCCCAATCCTGACGAAGAAATCATTTTTGACGCCTATGGTAACGAAACTCACCGATTCAGTTACGACCCAGACGGAAGAATTGTCCATGCCATCTGGGACTTCGGCGATTTAAACGCAGTTGAAGGAGATGTCTCCAATCCCACAGACCTCGTTGTAGTGCACACATACATAGTTCAAGGAGGCGTTTACTCAGTTAACCTCACAGTCTTCGACGATGACGGACTATATACGTCCGTAGTGCGAAACGTGGACGTGACAGTGATACAGAGGCCAAAAGTTGCAAGGATTCCTTGGGAAGAGTATGCTACAGTTGGACTTGTATTTGGAGCAATAATAGCAGTAGCATTCAAATACAGAAGGAGATCTGAAGAAGAGTCTGGAATCAGAGACTATAAAGTCTTTTAGTTCCGGAGTGATCTCTTGCTTTCCTATCATTCCCCTTTTTTCTGTCAGAATCTAGGCAGTATGCCTTTTAACTATTAAACAGTTTCATACAGTAACAAAGCGAAAGGAAAAACAACATGAGTGAAGCATCAAAAGAAACTAAAATCCAAATCACCCAAACTGATTTTGAACAAATTACAAAATTGGTTTCCACAGAGTTTAAAATAGAAACAGCCCTACTGGACTATGACAGTCCTACATACTACCTGAAACAAACCCAAGAAACAAAACAAACTTTTCTAAGGCTACTTAAAAAATTAGAACCACTGAATATGATAGCAATTCTACGTAAACACGAGCGCGTGAATGGCATAATAGTCTTAAAAATACTTCCGAAACCTCCAGTAAAACCGAGCAATCTGCTTGTAAACTGGATATTGTTCTTTGCAACAATAGCTACAACGTTCATAACTGGCTACCTCATTTCTCTGGAGATGATTAAATTGGCCGGAGATGTGCTGAATCCCCTAATTGGAGGCATCACTTTTATGGTCGCAATAATGGTTGTGTTAGGTTCACATGAAATGGGGCATAAATGGTTCGCGAACAAGAAAAGTGTAGAGGCTACGCCCCCATATTTCATACCAGGTCCGCCTTCCTTTTTCGGTCTTTTTGGACTTGGAACTTATGGAGCAGTTATTTTGCAGAAGTCAATTCCGCCTAACCGGGATTCGCTTTTTGATATAGGTTCAAGTGGGCCTATCATCGGTTTCATCACTGCTACAATAGTAAGTGCCTTAGGTTTGGCATTATCCGTCCCTGTTCTTCGATCACAACAAATCAGTTTACCTCCGCCAACACTTCTTTTCGCACTCCTTTATGGGCTGTCGAGTTTTCAACTTTTGCCCCAGTTCCCCAGCAAAATCTTGCTTCTGCATCCAGTTGCGGTGGCTGGATGGGTCGGCATGCTCATTACAATGCTTAACCTGCTGCCTGTGTCGATGCTTGACGGTGGTCACGTTGCAAGATCTATGATTAATGAAAACTTAAGAGATGTCTTAACTCTTTTGGCCATGGTGTTGTTAACACTCAAAGGTTTTTGGCTGCTGGTCATACTTTTGCTATACATGTCTATGTATGAACACCCAGGCCCACTAGACGACGTTTCACATTTGTCTACAGGAAGAAAAATTTTCACAATAGTGCTTATAGCGATTTTTGTCTTATCGTTTCCTCTTTAGCACATGCTAGGTAATTAGAAGAACTCATACACGATTGTCTTCCAATGTCAATAACAAGTATTTTGCAGATTGACAACAAAGAACCGAAACAAATCATGCTGGACGCACGGAAATTTGGAGTAAACTACAAAAAAGTTTATTAGAGAGCTGTGTGGTTTACGTCTCTAGCTCTTCAAAATCGGAGACCATTTTTCGGCGGGATGACCCAAAAGTTGGAGGAAATTGAAAGTTTGAGAAAACCCGCATCACGTAATCTCCTCAACGTACATTTAAATATAAAATCGCGGGGGTTTGTTGGAATTGGCTGAAATTTCAAAAGAGGACACCAATCTTCTGTTAAAAGCGTTTTTAAGAGAGAAAGGCTTAGTCCGCCAGCACTTGGACTCTTTCAACGACTTTATAGACCATGGCTTACAAGAAGTAATAGACGAGGTAGGCGAAATCGCGATAGAAGTTCCTGAAAGCCCATACAAGGTGAAACTTGGCCAAGTTTGGATAATTGACCCACAAACGAGGATCACCGGTCCATATACGACAGAGGTGGACGGCACAAAACATGAAATATATCCGATGGAGGCGAGACTCCGCAACCTGACCTATGCGGCGCCAATAGCCCTTGAAATGACGCCTGTAATAGATGGCAGAGAACAAGACACAGAACTGGTCTATATTGGAAATATCCCAGCGATGTTAAAATCAAAATTATGCTTCCTATCACAGCTTTCAAGGGAAGAGCTGATAGCATGTGGAGAAGACCCGGACGATCCGGGCGGATACTTCGTAGTCAACGGTTCAGAACGTGTAATAGTAGCTATGGAAGACTTAGCTCCCAACCGCATAATAGTGGACGTAGACGAGAAAGGAGCAGCACCAATATATCAAGCGAAAATATTTTCCACAACCGTGGGCTTCAGAGCAAGGACAGAGCTCAAAATGAAGTCCGACGAAGCCATATACGTTTCAATGCCCGGCGTGCCCACAGAAATCCCTTTCGTTATAATAATGCGTGCCCTAGGCTTAGAGTCAGACAAGGAAATAGCCGAAGCAGTTTCTCTGGAGAAGGAAATACAAAGCGAACTGGAACCCTCATTTGAAAAAGCTATAGGCGTAGATGCTCCAAAGGACGCAATTATCTTTATTGGAAACCGTGTCGCCCACGGACAAGTTGAAGAATACCGCATACAAAAAGCTGAAAATGCAATAGACAAAAACTTCCTACCACACATTGGCAGAACAAACCAGAACAGAAGAGACAAAGCTCTATTCTTGGGCGAAATGGTATGCAGAGTGGTCGAACTAAAACTTGGAAGAAGAAAAACAGACGACAAAGACCACTTTAAAAATAAAAGGTTAAGACTTGCAGGCCCCCTCCTTGCAGATCTGTTCAGGGTAGCCTTCAGAAACCTTTGCAGAGACATAAAATACCAGCTTGAACGCATAGGCGTAAAGGGTCCCATAATAACAGTTTCGGCAGCAGTCCGCCCGGGAATAATAACAGAAAGGTTTCAGCACTCACTTGCAACAGGAAACTGGGGAAGGGGAAGGGTTGGCATAACTCAGCTTCTAGATAGAACAAACCACATATCCACTTTGAGTCACCTACGCAGACTGCAATCACCATTAAGCAGAAGTCAACCTAACTTCGAGGCAAGAGACCTACACCCAACTCATTGGGGCCGCCTATGCCCAAACGAAACACCAGAAGGCTCAAACTGCGGACTAGTCAAAAACCTGGCATTATCCGCATGCATCTCAGTTGGAGTAAACCCGGAGAAAATAAAGCAGATACTTTACAGTATGGGTGCAGTGCCTGTGTATGGGGCAAACGAAACCCTGAGGCTTTCAGGGGCAAAAGTCTTTGTCGACGGAAACATCGTTGGATACTGTAACTCTCCAGCGGAACTAACACGAGAATTTAGGGAAAGACGAAGAATAGGAGAAATCTCAACCGAAGTCAACATAGTCTACTTCTCAAAAGTCCACGGTGAAAGTGAAGAAATGTACATCAACTGCGACGAGGGAAGAGTTAGAAGACCCATCATAATCGTTGAAAAGGGCACTCCAAAACTTCAACCAGAACATATTGAAAAAATAGCTTCCGGAGAATGGTCATGGGAAGACCCGGTTAAAAACGGTATAATCGAATATTTGGATGCTGAAGAAGAGGAAAACGCATACGTTGCAATAAGCCCTGAAGAGGTAACCCCGGAACATACACACGTGGAAATTGCAACATACACAATTCTTGGAATCTGTGCATCAACAATACCCTTTGCAGAACACAACCAGTCACCGCGTAACTCCTATCAAGCCGCAATGGTGAAACAAGCTTTAGGGTTTTACGCGACAAACTTTCAGCAACGCGTAGACTCGAGATCACATATTTTGCATTACCCACAGGTACCACTGTTGGAAACGGCATTGATGGGGATGATGGGCTATGAACTTCGTCCATCAGGACAAAACTGCATTGTAGCCGTGCTCTCCTTTGAAGGCTACAACATGGAAGACGCCCTAATCTTCAATAAAGCCTCAATAGAAAGGGGCTTAGGCCGCTCAACTTTCTACAGGATATATGAGGCTGAATGTCGCCAGTACTTGGGCGGATTAAAAGATAAGTTCACTTTACCCGAACCTGGAACACGCGGTTACAGAGGAGAACAGTACTATCGACTTATTGAACCGGACGGAATCATAAGCCTAGAAGCAAATGTCTCAGGCGGAGATGTCCTCATCGGCAGAATCAGCCCGCCAAGATTCCTTGAAGAATACAAAGAATTTGAAGTAAAGGGACCCTCCATGCGAGACACATCAGTTGACATGCGTCCCTCAGAAACAGGAACTGTTGACGCAATTTTCATAACAGAGTCAGGGGAAGGAAGCAAACTCGTAAAAGTCAGGGCCCGTGACCAACGCATTCCGGAGTTAGGAGACAAGTTTGCTTCTCGTCATGGACAAAAAGGAGTTATAGGATTAATTGTTCCACAAGAGGACATGCCCTTCACAGAGGATGGCATATTTCCAGATATAATAATCAATCCGCACGCTATACCCTCAAGAATGACGATTGGGCAATTTATCGAGTCCATAGCTGGAAAAGTTGCCGCTATAAGAGGAAAACCGGTTGATGGAACACCCTTCTCAAATGAAAAACCCGAGGAACTTAGAAAAGCCCTAGTTAAACTGGGATTTAGCCACACTGGCAGTGAAGCCTTCTACAACGGTGTAACAGGCGAAAAATTCGTTGCAGATGTATTCGTCGGAATCGTATACTATCAAAAACTGCACCACATGGTTGCTGACAAGATACACGCAAGGGCGAGGGGACAGGTTCAGATGCTGACAAGACAACCCACTGAAGGAAGAGCAAGAGGCGGAGGTCTAAGATTTGGCGAAATGGAGCGCGACTGCCTCATCGGACATGGAGCTGCAATGTTGCTTCAAGACAGGCTGTTGGAAGAATCAGACAAATACACACTCTATATCTGTGAAAACTGCGGTTACATAGCCTACTATGACATGAAACAAAGAAAATATCTTTGTAGGCTTTGCGAAGATAAGGCCAAAATCTCTCCAACAATAGTCTCTTATGCTTTCAAGCTTCTCCTACAAGAATTAATGAGCCTTTGTATAGCGCCCAGATTAAAACTTAAGGAGAAGGCATAACATGGCTGTAGAAGAAGCAGTCCATAAAGTCGTTGATGAGATTTATTTCGGTCTACTTTCACCACAAGACATGCGTAAATTTTCAGTTGTTGAGATTCAAACACCGGACACTTACGATGAAGACGGCGCCCCTATCACCGCCGGATTAATGGACGGTAGACTTGGAACCCTTGAGCCAAGGCAAAGATGCAAAACATGCGGCAACACAGCCATTCGCTGTCCAGGCCACTTCGGCCACATTGAACTTGCTGTTCCAATAATACACATTGAATTTACAAAAATAATATACGACCTTTTAAGAGCAACTTGTCGAAACTGTGGCCGCATTTTACTTCCGGACGAAACGGCAAAAAGGCTTCGAGCCAGAATTGATAGAACTCGTCATCTTTTGGGCCTTGTTCCAGATGAAGTTTACAAAGCAATTGCACAAGAAACAAAAACGAAACAATGTCCTCATTGCGGGGCCATTCAATACAAAATAGTCTTTGAAAAACCGACAAAATTCAGCGAACAAGTGGAAAGCGGCTCAGAACCATTGACGCCGAGCATGGTTCGAGAAAGACTGGAGCGCATACCAGACGAAGACCTTGAACTCTTAGGGTTTAATCCGAAAGCTGCACGCCCAGAATGGATGGTTCTACAAACTCTGACTGTTCCGCCAGTTTATGTTCGTCCTTCGATCACGTTAGAATCAGGTATCCGTTCAGAAGATGATCTAACTCATAAACTAGTAGACATAATCCGCATCAACCAACGGTTAAGGGAAAACATGGAGGCTGGAGCCCCAACCCTCATAATTCAAGACTTATCAGAACTTCTACAATACCATGTGACAACATACTTTAACAATGAAGCCTCCGGAATACCTCCGGCAAGACATCGCTCTGGAAGAGCTCTAAAAACCCTTTCACAAAGACTAAAGGGAAAGGAAGGAAGATTCAGAAGCAACCTTTCAGGAAAGAGAGTTGACTTTTCAGCCCGCACAGTCATTTCACCTGATCCAAACCTTGACATAAACGAGGTCGGGGTCCCGCTTGAAGTTGCCATGCGCCTGTCCGTGCCCGAAAAAGTGACAGAGTGGAACATCAAAGAAATGAGAAAACTCGTGACAAATGGACCTGAAAAATATCCCGGTGCCCTCTACATTATTAGGCCTGATGGCAAGCGGATAAGACTTGAATTTGTTGTTGATAGGGAGAAGATTGCTGAGGCTATAGAGGCCGGCTTCATTGTGGAGAGACATCTCAAAAACGGTGATGCAGCCATTTTTAACCGTCAACCTTCACTCCACCGCATGTCGATAATGGCGCATTACGTGCGTGTTTTACCTTACAAAACATTTCGCTTACACCTATGCGTGTGTCCACCCTACAACGCAGACTTCGACGGAGACGAAATGAACTTACATGTACCGCAGAGCGAGGAGGCCCGAACAGAAGCGCTTCTACTAATGCAGGTTCAAGACCAAATACTCTCACCCAGATTCGGAGGTCCAATAATAGGTGCGATTCGAGACTTTATAACAGCTGCATACTTGTTTACGAGAAAAACAAACTATTTGACAACAGAAGAGGTCAACAGGTTGCTAATGGCAGCCGGATATGAGGGGCCTTTACCGCAACCTAAAATCAGGGAGCCGCAACCCCTATGGACGGGTAAACAGATTTTCAGCTTGCTTTTGCCAAGAAACATGAACTATGTTTTGAAAGCAAACATTTGTCAAGGCTGTGCCAGATGCGAAGAGGTGGAATGCAAGCACGACGCCTATGTGGTTGTCAAAAATGGTGAGCTTGTGAGCGGCGTTATAGACAGGCGTTCAATAGGCGCTGAACAGTCTGAAAGCCTACTTCATAGAATAATAAAGGATTATGGAACACGAGCAGGACGTGAATTCCTTAACAAAATAACAAGATTGTTGAAGCTTTTCATAACTATGCGTGGTTTCACATACTCTTATGAGGAGCTCGTCTTGTCTCCGACTGCCGAAAATAGAATAGAAAAGGTCATGGAAAGGGTTCAGAAGAAGGTAGAGGAGTTAATAGAAAGCTATCGTAAAGGCACCTTACCCAGACTTCCAGGTCAAACCATTGAAGAATCCTTCGAGATTTATGTTATGAACGAACTAGCCAAAGCTAGGGATGATGCTGGAAAAATCGCTGATGAGGACTTCACCCTTGAAAATGCTGGCATTGTCATGACACGAACAGGCGCAAGGGGTTCAAGCCTAAACATTGGGCAGATGAGCGCATGTGTAGGACAGCAGTCAGTACGTGGAAAAAGAATACTGCGCGGATACTTGGGTCGCGCTCTGCCGCATTTCAAGTCCGGTGACCCAAGCCCAAGGGCAAGGGGGTTTGTGTATTCATCGTATCAGAAGGGACTTGACTCCATAGAATTCTTCTTCCACGCAATGGGTGGTCGAGAAGGACTTGTTGACACAGCTGTTAGAACTCAGCAAAGTGGCTACATGCAGAGGAGACTGATTAACGCGCTTGAACACATACGCTTGGAATATGACGGAACAGTTAGAAGTTCAGCGGGGGACATCATCCAGTTCAAGTATGGTGAAGACGGTGTTGACCCCGCTAAGAGTGACCATGGAAAAGCTGTGAACGTGAACCGACTTGTTGATCAGATAAGAATAGCGAAAGAAAAAGGCAGACCGGCTTCAGCGGAGTACATTAAAAAACAATTGAAAGAAGTTGAAGATCAGCTTACACCCGTGCTTATGGACGAACTTAGGCAGAGTTTAGCCAAAGCAAAACTGAGCTCAGCAGGTGTGGAGAAGGCAATCACCTTAACAGTTGAGCATTACAAGCGTGCCTTAATGGAGCCAGGTGAAGCTGTAGGTATAGTCGCAGCCCAGTCAATAGGCGAGCCGGGCACGCAGATGACTCTTAGAACATTTCACTATGCTGGAGTTAGAGAACAGAACGTAACCCTGGGCTTGCCCAGACTTATAGAGATTGTTGACGCTAGGAGAATTCCATCCACGCCCATAATGACAATTTATTTAACAGAAGAACACAAGAAAAGCAGAGAATCTGCAGTGAAAATCGCACGCAACATAGTTTACACAACATTAGAGGATTTGGCGCAGGCAGTTTACGAAGATCCGATGGCCGAGGAAATAGTTGTGGAGCTTAATAAAACAATGATGGAGGACAGAGAAGTAACCCTGCAAGAACTGAAGGATAGGTTACAGATACAAAACTGCACTATAAAAACAAGGGGCAAGAACATACATATAAAGCCAAAAAAGACTGAAGCCCTAAGGAAATTGCTTGACAAGGTCTCCTCATTCCATATTAAAGGCGTGTCCGGCATAAAGCGTGTGCTTGTTACAGAGGAACATGGAGAATGGGTTATAAGAACAGACGGTTCAAACTTACCTAAAGTCTTGGAAGTTTGCGGAGTAGATACAGCACGAACAACGACGAATAATGTTCATGAAATAGCCAAAACCTTGGGGATAGAAGCCGCCAGAAACGCACTAACACATGAATCTAGGGGTGTCTTGGAGGAGCAAGGATTAGACGTGGACGTCCGCCATGTTATGCTTGTTGCCGATATGATGACGTCCACCGGTGAAGTGCAGCAAATAGGCCGACATGGCATAAGCGGTAAGAAATCAAGCGTTTTGGCTAGAGCCGCCTTTGAAATCACCGTTCCGAACATCGTTGATGCTTCTGTGAAGGGTGAAAGCGACCCGCTGGAGGGTGTAACCGAAAACGTGATAGTTGGGCAGTCGATACCAATTGGGACTGGACTGGTAGAGTTGTACATGTCAACGTTCAAATCGAAAGAGGAAAGCAAATGATAGACATAGATAAGGCGATTGCAACGGCTGTGAAAACTGGCAAAGTGTCTTTCGGAGCAGACTCCGCCATACAAAATGCTAAAACAGGGAAAGCCAAACTGATAATTCTGGCAGCAAACCGTCCTAACACTGTACGTGAAGATGTAGAATACTATTGTAAGCTGTCAAGGGTTCCATTAATAACATATAAGGGTTCTTCCATTGATTTAGCAGCCGTGTGTGGCAAACCCTTCACTGTTTCAGCGTTAAGTATAAGAGAGCCCGGTGACTCAGAAATTCTAGGACTAACAGAAAGTACAGAGCCAGAGGAATCCCACGGAGGAAACGAATGACAAGCGGGATAAAGTTTACGAGCACAGAAATGCGATACATCGCGTTGTTTGAAAGTATGACAAGCGCAAGCGTCAAAGACTGCATAGTCGACGAGGAGCAGGGGCGTGTAATCTTCGTTGTTAACGTAGGGCAAGTAGGTGTAGCTATTGGAAGAGGCGGAAAGAACATCCGTATGCTGGAAAGGATGACTGGGAAGAAACATGAGATAATTGAGTATTCAGAAGATCCAGCCCAGTTTATTAAAAATGCTCTAAAACCAGCATTTGTTAGGGAAGTTCGCTTAACAGAAAGGCCTGATGGGAAAACAATAGCTGTTGTAGCTGTCAATCCAAGAGACAAGGGCGTTGCGATAGGAAAGAACGGGAGAAACGCCGAGCGCCTACGCTTTTTAGCGAAAAGATACTTCCAGATACAAAATGTTAGCATAACGTAATTTCAAGGTGTGCCACATATGGATTTCGTAAACCAGTTTCTGGGCAGTCCGCTGTTGGTTCTTACGGCGATAATAGTTATCGACATTATAGCCTTCATTTGCTACAGAATAAGAAAATAAGTAGCGTCTACGTTTCGGTTCTCAAAAGCAGGTCGATAAGGGCTTTTTGATCCACTTCTGCGCGTGTTCTCCAGTCCAAATATATTTGTTCGTTTTCGTCTTGTGTTAAGTATCCATAGCGAATGTAACGGTCAACGTTGACACCGACTTTCCAGCCGGGAAGTTTGTCGCGTAACAGTTCTTCAACCTCTTTGCGCGGTGCTTTCCCCTTCTTAGAAATTATATACCCGACTGCTATTGCCAGTCCTGCCAAGTCGTCTATTCGCCACCCAATCATCTTAGACTCCTTTTGTGTCAATTCGCCTCTCAGTGTTATGTAGAATCTGGCCTTGTCCAGTTGCTCCAGGGTGGGTTTTTCAACTGATTTTTCTTCTTCAAAAACGGTTTTAACCTGCAAATCGAGAGATTTTAAGTAATCGTCCAAGATTTTCAGGACTTTTGGATAGTCTGAGCCTAAAGCTTTCCGAAGCTCCCATCCTTTCACTCCGGGTTTTGTATGCCTTCGGTAAAAGAGCATGTGGGTCGCTCTTTTGATTTTGCTCGCGTAATAGCCTTTCCTCTTACTCACTTAAGCTCTCCCTTCTTCCACTTCATCCAGTCCTCTGCCGTGACAGCTATGGGTATGGAAACCAGCTGTTTTTTACCAGTTTTGGTTGCTGGCTTTTCGTATGGTCTGACGAAGATTTCTTCTTCTAACGGATGGATTTCCAACGTTGCATAACCATACGTGACCAGAAAGCTTGTCATGAAGGCTCTCTGCACAGTTCCTTCAAAGGTTTCAGATCCAACAAAATCCCAGTACGGAATTTTCTCATTCTCACCTTTTACCTTAACCTGGTTCTTCAGTTCCTGCCAAAAACTTTCAAGCTCTTCTGAAAAAGCTTTATCCCGCAAAATTCTCTGTCTTACAAGCTCTTCTCGTGTTGCTAGGCTTGTTTCAAATTCTGCTGGAGGAAACTCCTTCCATCTCTCCTTAAGCGGCAATAAACCTTCCCAGTATCTTAAGGATTCTGCGAGGCTGTGGAGCGAAATCTGTTCAAGCTCAACTATTGGGTGCCAAGTGTTAAGAAAGGTTTCAACGATCTCTTCTTTTCCTATGCGCGTGAGCTTTTCTTCTAATAGGAACGGGTCTGTGTAGAGGGAGGTTGAGCGGTGTTTAACCCACTCGCTTTGAAGCTTTATAACGGAGGCTAGGCGATGTATTGTTTCAGCGTCTAAGCATAAGTCCTCCGGGAGTTTCCATTCTGGAAAATACTCCCTAACCGTGCTGATGAGTTCTTCAAAGTTTACTAGGAAGGGGTCGAGCGAACGGTCCTCAACGGACCTGCACATCTCGATTATGCGTTGAAGCTTTTCTCTGCCAATTTTTTCCCTTCCTCTTTTCGACTCCATCATGCGACCTCTCTAATTATCGATTTTCCCTCAACGTTTTGGACGGTGATCATGTTTGCGTCTTCCTTGGCAAATATTACTTGACTCGGTGTAATCACAATGTACTGGGCATTTGCATCCTTAACAGTTGAAATGATCATTTTCGCAATTACTTCACGGTTTTTCGGGTCCATATGAATGTCATACTCGTCAACGGCTCGGAATGGAGAACGAACATGCTGCTGTAAAGCTAGCAGAAAGCTCATTGTTGACGTTGTTCTTTCTCCACCGCTCTGTGTGTAGGCGTCTAAGGTGACTGCTTTTCCGCCCTTGAAGCCTACGAGAATTTCGAGTCCAGCCGCCTCTATATCGTGTCCATTGACAAGCCTAACTTCTCCAACGGCTTGAGCTTGACCCAAAACCTTTTGGTATTCCAAGTTCACGCGGTCAAGAAGGCTTTGGATCACTGTTCGCCAATTCTTCATCCTCGTTTTGACCTCTTCTAGCGCCTTCTCTCGGTTTTCGGCAACCTGTTGCGCCTTTTCTTTCAGCTCTAAATAAAGTTTTGAGTAGGATTCGTACATGCGTTCTATGTCTTCTGAAACGTCTGAAAGCGCTGCCAAGTGTCCATCTGCAACTCGCATTTCGTCGAGGGTTTCACCGGCGCTTTTTATGACTGCAATTTTAGATCCGGTCTGCTCTGCTTTTCCTACCTCTTCATCCAAGTGCACTCTTGCAGCCCTTAACTCGTTTTCCAGCTTTTCCAGATTAGACGTCACGTTTTCTCTACGGTACTGCAGCAAAGCCAATTTAACTCGACTGTCTAAAAATTGGTTGCTGACTTTTTCGTCTTCTTCTTCCACGTTTTTGGCTCTGATTTGATTTTCATTTATCTCAGTGTTTAGTTTTGAAAGCTGCTGGTTAGAATTTTCAATTAACTCCCTTAGGTTCTCACTTTTCAAAAGCTTAAACTGTGTTGACAAAGGATCTCTCGCTAGTTGACTTAATTGAAGATGCGGGTTTTCCAGCATTGCCGTTTCCTTTAACAGTTGCTCGCACAGCGAAATCGTTGACTCATTTCTGGCTTTTTCGCATTCGAGCTTTAGGCGTTCGTCAAAAAGCGTTTTCCACTCACTCTTCAACTTTTCCAGGTCGTCCTGGTGAGTTTGCAAGTGTTCTTTTTCGGTTTTCGTTTCTTCCTCAATTTGATTCAGAACATCCTTTTCCTTTTTCCTGTCTGATTCTAATTCTTTGACCATTTCCTCTCTTCTGGCAACTTCCGCCCAAGCAAGCTCCCTTTCCAAGAATCTCCTTTTAGTTTGCAGCTGCTTTTTCTCTTGGTATCTGTCGTATTGTTCTCTCCAGTAGTTTAGCGTCTGCTCAGCTGACTCCAGGAGTTTGCTCATTGATTCTTCTTGGCTTAGTACACGAGTTAACTTCTTCTGGGCTTGCAGAACGTTTTCACGGTATGGCTCAAGTCCAACAGCAGCCTCAACCATGCGCAATTTCTCTTGCGGAGAAAGCACCGTGAACTGTTCAACCATATTCTGATGCATGATAATAAGCATGTTATCTGGGTCAACACCCAGCTTAGTCAGAAACCTCTCAACATCCTGCTTTGTGACAGCCCTATTTTCAAGCGCAAACCAATATTGTCCATCTTTTCGCAAAACTCGCGTGAGAAAAATTTGGTCTTTATTAAATTTGGGAACAGGTCTAGTCTTACCAGTCTTGGTATTGTCCAAAATTAGCGTGACACGAGCTTGGTCTTTCCCCCAACGTATTAAATCGCTCAACTTTTTAGAACGTTCAGTATAAGATTGCCCCAAAGCCACCGAGATAGCCAGCAAAAGCGAAGATTTCCCAGAACCATTCGGTCCACAAATAACGTTTACTCCATGTTTAAACGGTACCCTAGCATACTCGTAGCTCATGAAGTTTTCAAGGATGACCTCTTGAATCAGCATTGGGAAAGTTGCCCTCTCTAGCGGTAATAATAGAGGTGAAAATTCTCTTATTAAAACAATTAGGCAAAGTTCCACTCAAAGCCATGTCTAAGCGCATAAAAGTTTTACACATTTAAGCGTTAATATCTTGTGACTAGAATTATGAAGATAGGAAGGCTTCTTGGGGTGAAGCACCTGAAGCTGGTGGTATTCGACGTTGATGGAACCTTAATGGATGCACATAGTTGGCAGTTTCTACATGAAGCTTTGGGCACCTGGGATAAGGGTCAGAAATATCTTGAACTGTTCTTCGAAAAGCGTATCACTTATGAGGATTGGGCTCGGTTTGACGCCTCTCTTTGGGGGGACTTACCGCTTGAGCGAGTTAAGCGAATCATCTGTACCATGCCATATACCTATGGAGCGAAAGAAACAATATCTACTTTGAAAGAGAAAGGTTTCAGAGTGTTTTTACTAAGTGCCGGCTTGTCATTGGTCACGGAGAGAATCAACGAAGAAATAGGAGTAGATGGATACGTGGCAAACGAGCTGATAGTCAGAAATGGTTTTCTAACAGGGGAAGTGAAGGTAAACGTTTCTTTCTACAATAAGGACGATGTCCTGGGTAAAATGTTGCCCACGTGGAACTTGAAAATGGAAGACTGCGTCTCAGTCGGCGATGATCCTACTCTTATTCCGTTATTCAAAAAAGTAGGACTCGCAATAGCCTTCAACCCGGTAGACGAAAACATAAAGAGAAACGCTGATGTGGTTATCAAAAGCAAGGACATACGTAATATTCTGCCTTATATTCTAGGCAAGCAAGGCTCAGAGCGCGACAAGAAGAAAATGTAATCGATGCTCTAACCGTAGGGATGGATTTACTAACCAAAATTTCATAAGCCAAATTAACAGCATTAGAATGGGGCATTAGCATGGTTGTCGCTGGTAAAGTCTTTAGGCTCTCGGAACAGCTTTCCACAGCTGAAATTGCGTCGCGACTTGAAGGATATCGTACTGAAGAGCCTTATGAGGAAGGCGACTACAATTTTACGCTTGTGACGGAGGTTGTTGGACTTCTGCCAAAAGAAGACATGCTTAGAGGCGTTTACTCCCACGATTACGTGATTCACGTCTTCCACAGGGGCAAAGTGGCCCCATTACCGCATACAGTTGAAGCCCTCTTCAGCTTCGCCCAGACTGGAGACACTACGTTTTTGGCTATTGTGGAGAAGAAACGCGTAGCAAACTTCATGGCGAACAAGCTAAGCGAAATCCTATTCGAAAAAATGGGCGGCATAGTTGAAGCCAGAATCCCGCCCGAAACTCTAAAGGAGTTCCATCTCAAAAACCCTGAAGATACGAAGATAACGTTTTTCGATAATGTTGATATTCCAAACGTGAATAAGCTTTCGCTTTATGGACCAGACTTGATAAACACTTCGCTTTTCGAAGACTATTGCAAGCACGGCGACCTGTGGTATGTAGTTGCAAGGTCTAAAGAATACGGCTATGTTGTGGGCGTGACAAGAGATGCCTCAGTAACGATTTTCAATCTAACAGATAAGGAAAGGTATCTGGAATACGTGACAAAGGATATTTACCAACTTATAATGAAGTGAAAAACATATCACCTTTCACGAGCGTATTTCCTTGCTCCATAACTAATACTGTTGTTCCTATAATTAGGAAAATTTTTGCTCATACTCTAAAGGGCACCATCATTTTTACATAAAGTTTTAAAGGTTACGCTGAAATAATAAATATACCTTACGGGAGGAAGGATATTGGGATTCTTCAAGAAGTTTTCGGCACCAAAAGCGAAAATAGAGCTAAAACTCGACGAGGTTGCATACAACTACACAGACAAGCTGACAGGACGAATAGTCGTAGACCCCCAAGAAGAGACTTCAGTGAACGAGTTCAGGTTAGAATTCGGCGGCAACGAAAAGGTGAAATGGAATAAGGGCTTCAGCAGCTTCAGCTCCAGCTCATCGTTGGAAACAAAGAAAATCACAGTTGGTGGTCCAGTAAAACTGCAAAAGGGACAACACTACGAGCAACCTTTCCAAATAGGCATTCCACAATATTCAAGGTCAGACCTGTTTACAGAAATTGAAGTAAAAGTCAAGGGAGTCGCTACAGTTCAAGGTCGACCTGACCTAATACATGAAGTGAAGCCTGTCATTACCTTTCCATACGTGATCGAATGCGACAGTGACTATGGCGGTTGCGGCTTCGTAACACAACCATTATCAGAGCCTATTACATCCTGTCCAAAATGCAGTAACAACCTAGAAGAAGTTTGGAACCGCAAATACAGTGAAGAAGCACGACAAGCCGCGCAAGGGCCACGGAAATTCTAGGCATAGGTGAATAGTGTATGGCGCGCTATCAGAGACTAGGAGTAGAAATCAAAGCGCTTCTGGAAAAACTAAAGTCTTCCATGGAAAAGCGAGGCTACAAAATAGAGCGTGTGCTAACAGGCGAAACCAGCTTTCTAATAGAATATAAGAAATCAGGAATGTTCGGAGCAAAAGAAACCATAAGCGTGAAAGGTGTTCCTGACGACTTTATGGTTTCTGGAATCAGAGAAGATAACGAAGAAGCATGGTTTATCGTGGAAGACACCATTCTAGCTTCGGCTAGGAATCCTCAAGCTTTCAAAAGTCACACAGAAACGATGGCAGCACTAACACCACCAGTAGCACCCGCAACTCCTTCTCAACCAGCTCCACAACCTCCTCCAGCTCAAAAACCTGCACAACCACCACCTACAAACTGCACCAACTGCGGCGCCCCATTAAACGTGACACAAGAAGACCTAATAATCACCTGCAGATACTGCGGTTTCACAATCACCGTGGCATCAAGAGAAGAAATAAAAAAGCATAGCATGTTAGAAAATCGTCTCTTCGCTCAGCAGGCGGTAGAGGCAGCTCAAAAATACATGGATAAAGGTATCCTCAGAGTAGGTGTTTCGAAAGATGCCTCAATTACAAATGTGAAGCTGCGCTATGTTCCTTTCTGGGTTTGCTCAGCCAATACAAACACATTTCTAAGAGGCACAACGGGCACAGGAATTATGGGAGAAATCCACCAAGCACAAGAAGCTGTGACTGACAAACGATCAAGCGGATTGGCAAAGTTTGGAAAACTGGTTCTTGCAGGAGCTAAAGCATACGCCGAAACGCAGCAGAAAGATAAATCTCCGAAACCAGTCTCGTACTCATTCTCAGACAATTACATTTGGCCGACGTTAGCGAGGCGGACAATGATAAGTGAAATAAACTATTACGATGTGCCAGCTGCAAGGAAAATTCCGTTCGACGTAGGCAAAATACCGCCAGACGCTGAATTTCTCAACATAGAGTTAGGCGAAGAAGAGGCTAAAGCCAAAGTTAAGTCAGAGATCGACGCCAAGGAAAGATTGATTGCAAGCGGCAAAGTGGACACTCTTGAAACGTGCAATGTAAACGTGGTTCTTGGCGAGGCTGAGTTGGTACATGCGCCCGTTTGGTTTGTTCAGTACACGTTAAAGGGAGAAAACTACGTTATTGCCGTAGACGGTTGTGAGGGCAAAGTTTTAGGTGGAGGAAGACCATTATTCAAAATCAGCTAGAGGGTTGAAAAATGTCAGAAAAAGAAACAATAGAAAAAGTGAAAGATAAGCAAGGAGTACTCGCAAAAGTCCAAAACATATTCACCTTAGGATACGCAACCAAAGAGGACCTACGAGAGTTGGACAAGAAACTACGAGACTTCTATTACGCTGACTTCAAAAGCCTACGCCATAGATGGGAAGAAACTTATCTTTCAGCATTAAACGCCGGAACAGCAACGGATGACTTCAAAAAAGTCATACAAATCATGGATAGAGTTGCCGAAAAAGTTAACCGCGCAGACTATGGTTACGCGGGCTTAATGGACCGGAAGGGACACATAAGAGAGACAGAGCTAGCCCGAGTGTTTGATTATGACAAGTCTCTAGGCGACGACATCCAAGCAATAGTAAACACAGTGAACGAGCTCTACAATGACAGTCAAGCCGAAAAATGGGCAGACACACCAGCCAAAGCCAGGAACATTAAATCCTTAATACTCGGTTTTGAGTCTAAATGGGATGAAAGAGAGAAACAGTTCAGGCCCATGGAGGTGTAGATTAGATGCCAATTATTGAAAGAGTCGCATGGGACTACGCGGGACCAGAAGATATAGCCTACAGATTCCCAAAACTTACACTCAAATACGGAAGCCAAGTCATAGTTAAAGAAAATCAATGGGGTGTCTTCTTCCGAGATGGTAAAGCTTATGATGTTTTTGGACCTGGAAGACACACGATTACAAGCAACAACATTCCGCTTTTGACCGGCGCTTTGAAAGCGTTACGCATCATAGGCGACATTTTCGACTGTGAAGTCGTTTTTGTCAGTAACAGCCAGTTTAGAGCAAACTTCGGCGGCACAGCCTACTCAGCACCTAGTGGCGACATTAAATATCAAGCCGAACTGGGATTTTTTGGGTATATGCTCTACAAGGTTGAAGAACCAAAACTCTTCGTCATGGAATTCTTCGGTAACCGTGGAGCCAGCACTTCAAGGGACGTTGAAAACTACATCAGGGGGTTCATAAACGAACGCATCATAACCGAATTCGGCAACCATGACATATTCACAGTAGTAAAAAACGCCGATGCCACCACAGACAAGGTGACGTTAAAGATAGGTGACGAAGCAGCAAGGGTTGGCTTAAAAGTTATAGACTGCGTCTTCGAAGGGGTCAAGATTCCTGAAGAGGCAAGAAGGTTTGCCTCTGGAATGGGCGCTCAGGCTATGGTGATGCAGTACATGAAGGAAACAGCCACTGAACTCAAGGGATCTGAGGGTGGTGGTGCAGCCGCGGCAGGTGTGGGCGCAGGGATGGGTTTAACCATGCCCTACATAATGGCGCAGCAAATGCAGCAAGCCCAAGCTCAGGCTCAGCAGTTGATAATTTGTCCAAGCTGTGGTGCCAAAAACCCTGTTGGGACCAAATTCTGTGGAAATTGTGGCACAAGTTTGGCTCCACAAGCAAAAGTTGTCTGCCCCAAGTGCAAGGCTGAGAATCCTGCTGGCATGAAATTCTGCGGAAGCTGCGGCGCTCCTCTCACCCAACAAACTGAAGCAGAAATTACCTGTCCAAAATGCAACACGAAGAATCCTGCTGGAACAAAGTTCTGTGGCAGCTGCGGAGAAAAACTAGGCTAAGAAGTCTTTGAACTTCTCTTTTTTCTAATTCTGTCTTTCTCCTTTAGCGGAGAGCCGCATATGCCGCAAAAATTCATATTTGATGGAATTGTGGCTCCGCATTTCGGACATTGGATCGGGGGTGGGGGATACAAGGGTTGACCGCATTGTCCGCAAAATTTGTTTTCACCCAGATTTTTGTTACCACATTTTAGGCAGATAATAACTTGTTTAATAATCTTCTCTGGCGGTTTCAGGGCTTGGAACATATACTGTGCCATCGTCAGCCCCATAGCTAAACCTATACCAGCCGAAAAAGCGTCGCCAAAGTTTAGCTTACTCATTGATTATCATGTAAATACTGAATTTAGTATAAGAAAAACTTTGCTTAAAATTTAAGCATGCTTTCAACAATTTTATTATGGCGAGCGCCGTGACTTAGAAGGGATAAACCCCATTTTCTTGGGATATTCTATGGCGCTCTCTGTGTTTTCAAGTTTAGAGCGATTTCCGTAAGCCTCAACCTCAAGGCATATTCGCGGTTCTAGTCCATATCGTTTTAATGCCTCGAAGAACTTGTCCCAGTTGATGTTTCCTTCTCCGGGCACCAGATTATTGTCGGAATCTCCATTATTGTCGTTTAAGTGAACGTATGCTAGATGGTCTTCAAGGACTTCGATCCATCTTTCAGGAGGCACTTTAGAGAAAATGTTAACGTGACCCGTGTCAAGCAATGCTTTAAAGTTCTCAGAGTTGACGCCGTCTAGCAAATCCTTTATAAGCTCAGGTTTGGGTTCCCATAGATTTTCAAAAACTAATGTGAGATTGCCATCGGCTATTGACTCTAATATTTCAGTCCAAAACTTAATTTGCCTCTGTTTGTATCCATCCACGTATCTCGGTGAACCAGCAGCAATACATGGGTTAAAACATGAACAGAAAGTCACTATTTTGGCCCAAAGTTGCTTTGCAATCTCGATATTTTGAAGGATTCGTTCTCTTGCTTCACGAACTATTTTTGCATCTTTGCTGGCTGTAATCATATCCATGAAAACTCCGTGTATTGCCACCTCATTTCCAAAATTTTTCAAAGCTTTTTTGTAAGACTGAAGAAGATTTTTCCAGTTTTCGTCAAGTATCCATGGTAGCGCAAAACAGGTGATTTCAATTCCATAATGGTTAGCCTTCGCAAATTCTATGAAATCATAAGCGATTTCATCTGTGGTTTGAACAAATAACTCATTCATTAGACTCCTCTTCAAACAGTAGAGTTTAGGATTCGCCTACGGTGCATCCGCCCTGATATAGCAGTGTGTAAATCTCTTTTCCCTTATGGAATATTCTCTCGGTTCCGTTAAACCTGCTTAGATCACCTTCGACATTATTGACGTACTTGAACTGGTGCTTTTCGTATTTTTCTGGGCCTCTAAATGGTTTCTTTTCGCTTACCCTTTTTAATGCCTCTCGTAGAAACTTGTACATATCCTTTAGGGAAAAGTCTTCTGAGGGAACAGCAAACCCGTAATAGTTCATACCCCAAATGCATGCTTCCTCATAGAAGACCGTTTCCTCCCCGATAAATGGATTGAACCCAAAATATCTGTCCCTATACCCGAATTTTCCTTCACTGAAAACTAACTCCTTGCTTCCATCCCTCAGAATAGCGCCCTCTCTGCCCCCGGCATAGGTGTTAATCTTTGCCTTTACAAGAAATCTGCATAATTCTCCGATATCCATGGTTAAGCAGTTGATATACGCCTGTTAAAAATCTTGCTAATATCCCCTGGCGGTTTATTTAAAAAGCATTGACACCATAAAGGTGTTGGGGTCTCGTATGGAGCTAAAAGGAAAGACCGCGCTCATAACGGGCAGTACCGGTAGCGGGATTGGTAGAAGCACGGCATTTCGCTTAGCCTCAGAGGCCGCTAACATTATTCTCAACTACGGAACTCTTCATCGAACGAGTAATGCCCTCAAGGATGTTGAGGAGAACGCCAGCAGAGTCGCAAAGGTGGTCGAGGAGCTAGGTGGAAAAGCGTTAATACTGCCAGCGGACACCCGTGACCCACATCAAGTCAAGGCAATGGTAGATGCCGGAATAGAAAAGTTCGGATCAATCGACATCTTGGTGAACAATGCTGGAGGCGACTGGTTGATACAGGATGTCACAGAGATCGAGCCAAAACATTGGCGTTCAGTCTTGCGGGCAGAGATCGACGGCGCCTTCTACTGTATGAAATATGTGCTGCCTAGAATGCGCGAGATGAAGTGGGGAAGGATCATTAACTTAAGCATGGAGGGCGCTTTGAACTGGACGCGATATTTGGCTGAGGATTATGCCCTAGGAAAAGCCGCTCGAACATGGATGGTACAAGCGTGGGCCAAACACGAGATAAAGTATGGGGTAACGATCAACGCGATAGAGCCAGGCCCAATTGCACATATGACACTCCAAGAGGCAATTGAAGCAGTAAAAAGCGGGGCAGAATGGCGCAATCGGAAGAAGCCAGTAGCCCACGACATAGCTGAACTGATTGCTTTTCTCTGTTCAGAGAAATCCAGGTTTGTCAGTGGCAGTGTGTTCGTATTTCCAGAACTCGAACAATGAGAGATGTAAGGATCAAAATGAAACTTTTGAAACCATCAAAACTTAATGTTGGCGACACTGTTGGAGTAATTGCGCCTTCTCATCCGGTTTTGCTTTTTCAAGAGATGTACCTTAAGGGAGTTACGAATCTCAAAAAGTTTGGTTTCGACGTCAAGGAGGGTAGAACCGTCAGGCTTCAGCATGGCGGCTACATGGCGGGAACAGACATTCAAAGAGCTGAAGATATCAACAGCATGTTTGCAGATAAAGAAGTGAGAGCAATCATTTGCGCAATGGGCGGGCAAGTCGCAATTCGAACTTTACGCTACTTGGATTTTGATCTTATAAGGGCTAACCCTAAGATTTTCTCTGGAATGAGTGACATTACAACCTTTCACGTTGCTTTCTTAGCCAAGACTGGTCTGGTCGGTCTTCATCAGACAGACGTCATTTTCGGGTTCGGAACGGACACGAACAGCAGAGAAGCCAAGTATGAAATGGACCTTTTCTTTAAGGTGACTAAGAACGCTGAACCATTGGGGTTGTTGCCAGCATTTACACGCTGGGAAGTGTGGCGAGAGGGTGAGGCTGAAGGTAGACTTTTCGGCGGAAATGTGCCAAGCCTGCAAGCATTACTTGCAACGCCGTACTTCCCGAAACTGGGTGAAGACATTGTTTTCTTTTGGGAGGCCATGAGACAACCGTTGGATTTGCTTGACCAAAGGTTGGTTCAGTTTAGAGAGGCTGGTTTGTTTGACAGCGCGAAAGGCATGTTAATCGGTAAAATTAGAGGCGAGGAGGCAGGTGTTGTAAAGGATATGACCAGTGAAGTTAAAAACGCTGTTCTAGACATAACTGATGAATTTGATTTTCCAATAATCGCAAATATGGACTTCGGGCATTATACGCCTAACTTACCTCTGCCGGTGGGGCTCAAGGCAGGAATGAATACTGAAGGAGCAAAAGTTTGGATAAACGAATCCTATGTAGAATAATTTTAGGAGTCCGTAAAAATGGGCTTATTAGTATTCTATTCCTTTTCTTGCTTGAAAACCCTTGTTATATGGGTGTTTAACCTCTCTCATTTCCGTAACCAAATCGGCTGCTTCAATTATTTCGTTTGGAGCCTGTCGTCCGGTTAATACAAGTTCGACGTGTTTTGGCTTGTTCTTTATTAATTCCACAGCTTTTTCGGTTCTTATCAGCTTTAGGTTCAAAGCAACATTAATCTCATCGAGGATTACTATGTCGTATTCGCCGCTTTTGACCACTTGTTCGGACAAAGCTAAGGCTTCCTCTGCAAGTTCAACATCTACTTTCCCAGGAGGCTTTTCCGTTACGAATCTGCCTCTACCAAAGGCTTTCAATGTGAGGTTTGGAAGCTTATCCACAATGTACAGTTCGCCGTAGTCGAATCCGCCCTTAATAAACTGGATTATGTAAACTTTCAATCCCCTGCCTATTGCCCTCAGCGCAAGTCCGAAAGCCGCTGAGCTCTTTCCTTTCCCATTTCCAGTGTAAACCTGAACGAGCCCTTTTTCAAGTTTCGGCATCGCTCAATGCCTTCTTGAATTTTCCGTGTAGGAGTCTTTCAGCTGCGGAGGTTGGGTCTATTTCCTTTTCGAGGATTTTGTGCAAAAGTTCTTCAAACTTTCGTTCCTTTTTCAGCTCGTCTATGATTGAGTTTGCTGCTTTTTCTTTTATTGCTTCGATGAGTTCGGCCTCGGCTGTCAATAGGCTTTTTCTGCGCTTTATTTCCTTTTCCTTAAATCGTCTATGCTCTTCCAGTTTTTCAATGAGCTGCGGGACGCCTTCACCTGTGAGGGCAACTGTTTTTAGAATAGGCGTTTTCCATGCCTTTTCTTTGTTGTTTAGCTGCATTATCGCTTGGATGTCCATGACGGCTTTGTCAGCGTTTTCTCGGTCAGCCTTGTTCACTACGAAGATGTCGGCTATCTCCATTAGCCCAGCCTTTATCGCTTGTATTTCATCTCCCAAACCTGGAGCGTGTATAACAACTATTGTTTGTGCCACCTTGATTATTTCCACTTCGGACTGTCCAGCACCGACTGTTTCAACTAGAATTATATCTTTGCCTGCAGCGTCCAATATTTTAACAGCATCTTTTGTGGCTCTGGCTATTCCTCCCGGATAATTTCGAGTTGCCATACTTCTTATAAAAACGCCTTCATCTGTGCTTAACTCTTGCATTCGGATTCTGTCGCCTAGAAATGCTCCGCCCGTGAATGGACTTGTGGGGTCTACGGCTACTACGCCGACCGTTTTACCTTTCCGCCTATACTCCCGCACAATTTTTTCGATGAGGGTGCTCTTTCCAGAACCGCCTGGCCCAGTTAATCCTATAATGTGGGCTTTTCCTGTGCTCGGATAAATTGAAGCTATTACCTTTGGAGCTTCGACTGTGTTGTTTTCGATCAGGGTTATGGCTCTTGCTATGCTTCTGCGGTCTCCAGCCAAAATGCCTTTTGCTATTTCATCAATTTTTGTCAATGGATCTGCACATCTTAGGGTTTAGGTTCTTATTGGAACATTTTCCAGCACGTATTGTATTATCGTTTCTGTCGGGGTTCCGGGTCCAAATATCTCTTTTATCCCTAGCTTCTTCAATTCCGAAATATCTTCTTCTGGAATTATTCCTCCGGCGAAAACCATCACGTCTGTCAATCCCTTTTGTTTAAGAAGCTCCATTATCCTCGGAAAAAGGGCTCTATGGGCTCCTGATAAAATGCTTAAGCCTATCACGTCAACATCTTCCTGAAGGGCAGTTTCTACTATCTGTTCGGGAGTCTGCCTTAAACCTGTGTAGATCACTTCCATTCCCGCGTCTCTCAAAGCTCTGGCCACAACTTTGGCTCCTCTATCGTGGCTGTCAAGACCTGGCTTTGCGATTAAAACTCTAATTTTTCTTGTAGCTTGCATTTTGGTAGCCTCTTTAAATGACTATTAATTCTTTATATTCTCCGTAAACTTTTCGCAACACTTCCGTTATCTCACCAAGTGTTACATAATGTTTTACTGCTTCGATTATCGTTGGCATGAGATTTTCATTCTTTTCCGCTGAATAGTGGAGCTTTTCGAGTGCTTCCTTTACTTTTCTGTTATCTCGTTCCCTTTTTAGTTTTTGCAGTCTGGCAACATGTTCTTTTTCAACTTTTGGGTCTATCCTTAAAAGCTCTATTGGGCACTCATCCTCTTCAATAGTGTACTCATTTAAGCCGACTATTATGCGCTTCTTCTCCTCTATTTCCTTTTGATACCTGTAGGCGCTGTCAGCAATTTCTTTTTGGAAAAATCCCTTCTCTATAGCGGGAACCACTCCACCCATCTCGTCGATTTTGTGGATGTATTCCATTGCTTTTTCTTCCATTTCGTTTGTTAACGTTTCAATGTAGTATGAGCCTGCCAGAGGATCTACGGTGTTTGCGGCTCCGCTTTCGTAGGCTATGATTTGCTGTGTTCTCAAGGCAACTCTTACGGCTTCTTCTGTTGGTAAACATAGTGCTTCATCGAAAGAGTTTGTGTGTAGCGATTGGGTTCCACCTAAGACTGCCGATAATGCTTGCATTGTCGTGCGTACAATATTGTTTAAGGGCTGTTGCGCCGTGAGAGTGCATCCTGAAGTTTGAACGTGCATGCGCATCCACATCGACCTTGGATTCTTAGCATGGAATCGTTCTTTCATTAATTTTGCCCATAGTCTGCGGGCTGCTCTAAATTTGGCTATTTCCTCGAAGAAGTCATTGTGGGAGGCGAAGAAGAATGACAAGCGATGGGCGAAATCATCCACTTTCAAACCTCTTTCAAGTGTTGATTCCACATAGGCTACTCCGTCGTAAAGCGTGAAAGCCAATTCTTGCAAAGCGTTTGCACCTGCTTCCCTTATGTGATATCCGCTTATGCTTACAGGGTTCCATTTAGGCAAGTGGCGAGCACAATATTCAATTATGTCTGTCGTGAGTTTCACTGAAGATTCCGGCGGGAAGATGCACAGCTTCTGTGCAAAAAACTCTTTCAAATTGTCGTTTTGTGTTGTTCCGCCGATTTTTTCTCTGGGCACTCCTTGCTTGTCGCCTACTGCCACATACATAGCGAGCAGCATAGCCGCTGGACCGTTTATAGTCATGGAAGTTGTAACATGGTCTAATGGTATGCCGTTAAAGAGGACGTCCATGTCTTGTAGGGACGATATTGCTACTCCGCATATGCCTACCTCTCCTTTTGCCATTGGATGATCTGAATCATAACCCATTATCGTTGGATAGTCAAAAGCCGTGCTTAAACCTGACTCGCCTTCCTTCAACAAATATTTGAACCGTCTATTCGTATCTGCAGCCGTGCCGAATCCGGCAAACATCCGCATAGTCCACAAACGGCCCCGGTACATTGTCGCGTGTACACCGCGGGCGAAGGGATACTCCCCTGGAAACCCCAAATCCCGAATGTAATCTAAGGTTTTAATGTCTTCTGGCGTGTAAACGCGTTTTACAAGCATGCCTGAATGATTCCGGAATTCGCTTTTGCATTCGGGGCATTGCTTTGTCCATTTTGGCAGTGTGGTCTTTTCCCAGCGTTCCCGCTCTCGCTTTATTTCCTTAATCTTTTCTTCATCAAACATTGCGCGTTTTGCCTCCATTAGTGAACTGTTTAGGGTTTGACTAATAGTATTGGTATCAACCCTAAAAAGATATTTTCTTATCGGTCAAAAACATTGACATAAACATTAAAGTCAAACTTTTTAATCTATATTCAAATAAGTTCTCGCCTGTGAAGTTGAAAGCTTGAAACCGGAAAAAACTAAGAATTCACAGAAATCAACGTCGAAACTTCATCTGCGATATATTCGTTTACCCAATCAGGTTTTGGACCTTTATGACGACGTAATTTACAAGTCGAAAAAGATTATCGTAGGTAGGTCTCAAATCACATCCGAGCATAGGGTTGTGTTTGGAGGTAAAGTGGTCTTGGCACCTGGTTTTCAGATTGTGTACTTCGATTTGATGGGGAAATGGTTTGACGTAGGCAAAATTAGGGACTTGCAAGGAAGGCATACGGGATACTATTGTGACATTGTTACTCCTCCAAAACTGTTGAAAGATGGCGGTGTTGAACTTACAGATTTGTTTCTAGACTTTTGGATTTCGCCAGACCTTAGATACAAAGTGCTGGACGAACAAGAATTAGAGAACGCCCTACGTAAAGGTTGGATTACAAAACAACTCTACGAAAGAGCAAAGAAAGAACTGAACAGACCTATTAGTATTGTAAAACAAGGAAAATCCCCTCCATACCACGTTAAATACCTAGAAAAGAAACTATATCTTTAGCTATGAATTTGTGGGATTCGTTTGACTTCAAGATATGAGAGCACAAAATTGGATGTCCCACTTGTGCATTCTCAAGCTCAATATTGCCACATAGACAGTCTTTCGATGATTTTGAAAAGACTCGGTGACACGTATGAGGCTTGGTACATGGGTTGTGTTTCTGGGCAGTTTTTTGGTTTAGGATATTTTCCGAAGCCTAACTTCATTAGGCTAAGTTTCGGTAATTATCCATTAGATTGTCTTTTGACCTTCCTTGAAGAGCATGGTTATTCCTATGGACTTGATGAAGGAAAAAGTTTTGAAGAAGCCCTTGCGACTCTGAAGGGGTTTTTGAGGAATAATACACCTGTGCTAATTATATCGCACATGGGCTGGTTGAGCTACAACAAAGAATATGAAATTATGAGACGTGTCGGTGGGGTCGTTGATCATTACATAGTGATTACTGGCTATCGAAATGACGAATTTGTGTACGTTAATGACCCCCATCCAGATTGGTACAAAAAAGACGCGGAACTTCCTTTTTCCGACTTTAAAACAGCATGGATGGAAAAGCTGCAGCAGACTCAATCATTGCGGTGTCCAATGCTCGTAGTAACGGGAAGGAAGAGCAAGCCAGACATAAAGAAGATTCTGATGAAAGCTCTCCACAGAGCAATAAAGAATCTAAGGACTAGTCGTGGCCCTCGTGGAATAGCAGGCCTAAGAAAAGCAAGCACGGAAATTCCGGAACTTATAAGAAAAAACGACCCATCAATAAAGAACACGTTGGGTGAATGGGCCTTCTTCACTTTCAGAGTATCGGAAAATAACCGTAAAGACATAGCGAAATTCCTGTCGCATGCGGCTACCGAATTGAGTTTAGAAAAATTGAAAGAAGCAGGTAATTCGATGGTTGAAGCTTCAGGGTGCTACGCAAATCTTCGACGAATTTTTAGAGAAACATTAGAAAGCGCAGCACAAATATGTCAAATTGCAGATGATGTGGGTGCCCTATTGTCGCGAGCTTATGAAAGTGAAAGAAAATGTGTAAGACTGATGAACGCAGTTCTCCATAAGACCTTCTAGAAATAGTCATTAGATTTGAGAAAAAAGGGTGATCTGGGTTTATTCTGCTGGTCTAAAGTATGCTATGTCATTTATGGAGGCTTTCCTTTGGCGTGGCGGCTTAAAGACCGCCTGAACTTTCATGCCTATGAATACCGTGTCCGTTTCTCCTATTTTGTGGAGTAGTCCCCCGTGGGCTCTTTCAAATTTTATCAGGGCATAAATCGCTGGCTTTTCAAGTTTTGAGCCCTCAACATCTATTGTGGCTATCGTGAAAGTGTGGATTACACCCTTCTTGCCTACGTCAACCCATTCCTCGAGTTTTGCGAAGCATTTCTCGCAGTACATTCTTGGCGGAACAAAGACTATGCCACAGCGAGGACATTTTGCACCCATTATCCTGCCTTTTTCCTTTAACTCCTTGAAGAAGCGCTCTCCAGCAACTCCTAAAGTGTAGACGTAGTCTGCTTCCATGTCACCAATCCAATGACGCGCTTCAAACGGATCTGTTATCTTTTCCAAACTCACTGCTATTCCTCCTTCATAAGCTTGAAATATTTTATGTCTGTAATTGCGCCTGTTCGCTCCTTTGACGGCTTCCAGACGGCTTTGACTTTCATTCCGATTTTGATCTTTTTCCAGTCTGCCACTTCCTCGATTCTGTGGACTATTCCCATGCCTTCGGATGCACCGTCCAAGTTTATTATTGCAACAATTATGGGTTCTTTTAGTCTGGTTGCGTCTGCTGCTAGGAAAGAAACCGAGAAAGTGTTGATAACGCCCGTATCTTTTGCATAGGTCCACCCATCTGTTGGTTTATAGCATTTCTCGCAGTATATTCTCGGCGGAACCATGATGCGTCCACAATTACTGCAAGTTGTCGCTATTATTCTACCATTCTTTAGTTCATCGAGGAATCTGCTGATGGCTATGCCAGCGCTCCACGCAAACTTCGCCTTTGGTCTAAACTTTTCAGTTAGAACTTTTCCTTCCCTAATGTCCTTTGTTTCAAGCTCTTCGCCCGGATAATTCTTGATTTTTGCGCTCATCTTTCACTTCCTCCTTTAACGCCTCAACACAATCACTGAACCGTATTGCATCAGGTCGCCCCACGCTTGAGCCACGCCAGTTCTTGGGTCGCCGGGAATCTGTCTCTTTCCTGCCTCGCCACGCAATTGCCAAAAGATTTCGCTAACCTTCATTAAGCCTGCAGCTGCTATTGGGTTGCCGCAGCCTAGTAACCCGCCTGAAGGACAAGTTGGTAGGTCGCCGTCTCTTTGCGTTACTCCTTCCTTGGTGAGTTTTGGTGCTTCGCCTTTCTTACATAATAATAAGCCTTCCATGTGATGCAGCTCTTTATAGTCAAATGGGTCGTAGGGTTCAGCCACGTCAATTTCTTTGGGCGGGTTTTTGATTCCAGCCATTCTGTATGCCATGCGGGCTGCGTATTCTACATAATCTGGATAGTAAAGGTCACGGTTTGTCCAATGCGTAGAATCGATGCACCAGCCTGCACCATCGATCCATACAGGGTTGTCTGTAACTTCTTTTGCAACATCCTCTGATGCGAGTACAACTGCTGCAGCGCCGTCACTTGTTGGGCTTACGTCTAAACGTTGAACTGGCCAAGCCATAATTTCAGAGTTCAAGACGTCTTCAACAGTTATTTTTGCACCTAACTGGGCAATCGGGTTGTCAAGGGCGTTCCGCTTGTTCTTGACTGAAACTAGGGCTATGTCCTCTTTCTTGAGGTTATGTCTGTACATGTAGCGGTTCATTTCTAAGGCGAATATCCATATTAGGTTCATGCCAACTGGGCGTTCAAGAATCGGGTCGAATATTGTTGTGAAGGCGAACTGCGGATGCGGATAGCACGAGGACATTTTCTCTTCGCACACAACCAAACATGTGTCAAATTGTCCAGATGCTACGTGCCACCAGCCTGCAAGTGGCGTGAAAACTCCCGTTCCACCGCCAACGAAAACTCTTGAGTATGGTCTATGATAGGCTCCTGATCCATCCGCCAGATATTCGCCTTTCATGTGGACTCCGTCGAAGGCGTCTGGCGCTGTTCCCATCACTACGCTTTTTATGTCTTGCAATTCTAGTCCGGCAGCGTCAAGAGCCATTTTTGCGGCTTCGTAGGAAAGTTCCTTGCCTGTTTCTTTTAGGTTCCTTCTGAACAGGGTTATGCCAGCTCCAACTATTGCAACTCTTTTCTTTCCAAACATTTCCCATATCACCTCACTCAACATTGCTTAAAACTGCTACAACTCCTGTCGCTGTTGGGATTCCACGCCAAGTCTGTGCCAAACCAACTTCCGCGTCTGGTATCTGCCTTTGACCTGCCTCGCCCCTCAACTGCAGCACAACTTCGAGAAGTTTTTGCATTCCAGCAGCCTCAAGTCCATATCCCATTCCAAGCAATCCTCCTGATGGGTTTACTGGAAATTCTCCGTCTAGAGTCGTGAGACCCTCCTCCGTCAGTTTTCCAGCCTTGCCATACTCGCAGAGTTTCAGTGCTTCAATATGTTGAAGTTCCTTGTAGGCAAATAAGTCGTGGATTTCGGCGAAGTCGATTTCTTTCCATGGATTGCTGATTTTTGCGGTTTTGTATGCCATTTCAGCCGCTAACTCCGTATAAACTGCCTTAGACCAGTGCCTTGTTTCTAGGCTTGGGGTTTCGGTGCACCATCCGACACCCTTAATCCAAACAGGATTGTCGGTGAGTTTTCTGGAAACATTCTCCGAGGCTAAAACCATGACTATGCAACCGTCTGCAGGCGTGCTTATCTCCAACTTTTTCAGCGGATAAAAGCACATGTCAGAGCACAAAACTTGGTCTAAAGTTATGTTTGTGCCGTATGCTGCGTAGGGATTTTGTATGGCGTTTTTCTTGTTTTTCACGGCAACTTGGGCGCATTGTTCCATGGTTGTGCATGTATCGTGCATGTAGCGGTTCATCTCCATTCCAGCAACGTAGTACGGGTGACCACCTAAAGGTCTGTTGAATATTGGGTCTAGGCCGAAGGCAATAATGTCCATGTACATGAGGATGTCTGAAGCTTTGCTGTGGGCTTCGACAACAACCGTGTCGAATTGTCCAGTTTTGATGAGCATGTAGGCTGTTGCCAGTCCAAGCATGCCGTCGCCTGAAACCGTGAATAGATGGCGTAATGCTGCGCCTAATTGGTCTGGAACAAATTCGTCGAATATGCTGAAGCCTTCCAAGTAATCTTCGGCGCATGTCACGAAAACGTCAACGTCTTTCCGCGGATCGATTCCACCGTCCTCGTAGGCTTTTACAGCAGCTTCAAACATTAACTCCTTGTATGAAAGCTCCGGCGTTATGGGTCGAAAGCCAACGCATCCAACGCCAACTATCGCAACTTCACTCATTTCTCCTCTCCCTTCTTTTCTCAATTTTAGAGAGCTATTACTGTAGAAGCCTGTTTACATAAAACTTTCGTGAGAAACTCGGCGAAATGTTGAAGAGACTTAAATACTTGTTAAAATACTATTCAATTTTCCCCATTAATCATAGCCCGTGAAGGAGAATTTAGGTTGAAGGGTAAACCTCTGGTTTCGGTAGTTTCTGCTGGCTTGTCAAGATTCGGAAAACTGGAAGGATTATACGCAAGGGAGATTTTTGCAGAAGCTGCCAAAGAAGCCTTTGACCGCTGTCCAAACTTAAACCCTAAAAAAGACATTCAAGCCTTGTTTGTTGGGCATATGGGTGAGTCCTATGAGCATCAGGGGCACACTGGCGCAACGATGGCTGACTGGGCTGGTTTGTTGCATATTCCAGCCACAAGAACCGAAGCAGCATGCGCTTCTTCTGGAGCCGCCTTGAGGGCTGCGATTTACGCTGTACTTTCGGGCTTGTGTGATGTTGTTATGGTTGGTGGTGTTGAGAAAATGACTCATAGAACAACGCCTGAAGTTACGGAGTATCTTGCTATGGCTTCAGATTATCCGTTCGAGCAGTGGCATGGCATAACTTTTCCAGGCTTGTATGCTTTGACGGCAACTGCACACATGCATGAGTATGGCACAACTGAGCAGCAGTTAGCAACGGTTGCCGTCAAAAACCATTTTCATGGGAGCCTAAACCCTAAGGCTCATATGCAGAAGGAAATAACCCTTGAGAATGCGTTGTCTTCGCGTGTTATTGCCTGGCCGCTTAAGCTTTTTGATTGTTCGCTTATTACGGATGGGGCAAGCTGCTTAATCTTGACAAAACCTGAACTAGCCAAAAAATACACGGATACACCGGTGCACATAATCGGAAGCGGACAAGCAAGTGACACTATTGGCTTGTATGAAAGGGAAAGTTTCACGTCGCTTGCAGCCGCAAAATTAGCTGCTAAGAAAGCGTATGAGAGGGCTGGTGTCAATCCAGAAAATATTGATGTTGCAGAAGTCCACGACTGTTTCACAATAGCCGAGATCATAGCTTATGAGGACTTAGGCTTCTGCAAGCCCGGCGAAGGTGGCAAGCTTGCTGAGAATGGCGAAACGAAGCTTGGCGGAAGAATACCCGTAAACACTAGTGGTGGATTGAAGGCTAAGGGGCATCCTGTAGGAGCAACTGGAACTGGGCAAGCTTACGAAATGTATCTGCAATTAACTGGACAAGCGGATAAAAGACAGGTAAAAGATGCAGAAATTGGCTTGTCGCATAATGTGGGCGGTTCAGGCGCAACAGCTACAGTTCACGTTTATAGGAGGGCATAAGGCCATGAGCGAGCAAGCGCCTTTCACAATAGAACAGTTCTACAAACATATAACTCAAAGAAAACTGATGGGCGGAAAGTGCAAAAAATGTGGAAAAGTGCATCTTCCACCTAGACCATTATGTGACATCTGCTTTTCGAAAGAGTTTGAGTGGGTTGAGGTCTCCCCGATGGGAAAGCTGTTAACTTACACGGTTATCCATGTTGCACCAATCCAATTCCAGGGAATGGCGCCATACGCCGTGGGCATAGTTCAGCTTGAAAACGGAGTGAAAATTCCGGGAATGGTTAGAGGTGTTGCATTAGAACAGATAAAGATAGGCATGGAGTTAACAATGGACTTTGGAACATGCGTAGCGACTCAGCAGTGGCCGCAATGGCCAAGATACTTTTTCAAACCAGCGTAAGAGTATAGCAGTGACTTCGGAAAGGGTGTTTGGATAAAGCACAAAATTTAAGGAGCTTCATTCATTCTTTTATCTTGGTATTTATGGAAGAGTATTACAGAAGATGCGCAGAAGAATATGAAGAGATTTATCAAAGAAGTGATCCGGTTTGGCGGCAAGAACTGAATAAGATAGCAGATGCATTAAGACAAGTATTCAAGGGCAGGAGGGTTCTTGAAATAGCTTGCGGAACTGGATATTGGACACAACTTCTATCAGAAACAGCCCAAAGCATAGTCGCCCCAGACATCCTTCAAGAAATGTTGGAAATTGCAGAAAAAAACAATACAAGTGCCCTGTTTCATTCCGCAGGGAAGACGCATACAATCTATCTTTTGGAGACGGCTTATTTGATGGTGGATTAGCAAGTTTTTGGTTCTCACATGTCCCCAGAAACAGAATTGACTCTTTCCTCAGAGGCTTCCACCGAGTTATGCAAGGCGGATCACGACTATTCATGGCAGACAATGTTTACATTCCCGGAATAGGAGGAAAATTCGTTACCAAAAAAGGCGACGAAAACACCTACAAACTAAGAAGATTAAAAGATAGAAGTGAATGTTTGATTCTTAAAAACTATTTTTCAGTTGATGAATTGATAAGAATTTTCAGTAAGTATGATAAAGAATTTAGTAGAGAAAATGTTTTTTATGGTAACTATTTCTGGTATGTTGTTTATGAGTTAAGACAAATCAAACTGGAAACTTCTTTTCCGTTTCAGATGGTTTGTTGATGTATTCTATTAGTGTTGGTAAGTCTGTGATTGATGTTACAAAGTAGTTAGCTCCAGAACTGATTAACTCTTTTGGAGAAGAAACTCCAGTTGGCAGGCCCACAGCAATCGCCCTTAATTCTTTAGCGCATCTCATGTCGATATGGCTGTCTCCAACAACCATGGCTTCTTCCGGGTTAACCCCTAAAGCCTTTACCGTGGCTTCAAGATGCTCAGTGTTAGGCTTAACATATTTGACCCTGTCTCTCGGGGTTACTGCATCGAAAAATTCTGCTATTTTAAACCGCTTCAAAATGTAGTTTGTTGACTTTTCACTGTTTATGGTGCATAAGCCTATTTTCAAGCCCATTTTCTTCAGATCCTTCAAAGTCTCCAAAACTCCAACAAGCAGACTTGTGTCTTTTGCAGCTTCTAACTCGTATTTTTCAGCTATTTCCGAGGCTTTTGCCCGAACATCCATAAACGCCTTTTCCGATTTGCCATTATTCTTCATGAAGATTTCAGTTTTCTTTAGCATTTCGAACATGCTCTCATTGACTGGTAGGATAGAGGCTGGCACCCCTTCTTTTATTAGGAAGCTTCTAACATCAGCCCTAACAGCCTTATAATCTATGTTAAAGCTTGCAAGTGTTCCGTCCAAGTCAAAGATCACAGCTTTAATCGTCATCTCATCCTTCACTTTTCCTCTTGAATTTGAAGCCTAAACATTTAGGTGGAAATAAACTTTACCATTTGATATCTTTAGCAGAACGTCATTACTAGCATCAGAAAAGTTTCTATAGTTTACGCCACTTAGAACGTAGCCATCCCAAGAGGGAATGAAAATGGACGTGTTTGAGGCCGTTCAGAAAAGACGGTCAATTCGAGCCTATGATTCAATACCTGCCCCGAAGGAGAAGTTGGAGATGATTCTGGAAGCTGGCCGGCTTGCACCGTCCGCTGGAAGTATTCAGCCTTGGCACTTCGTCGTCGTGACTGATGCTGAGAAGCGTAAAAAGCTTGCCAAGGCTCGGTATGCAAAATTTCTTGTCGAATCTCCCATAGTTATTGTGGGTTGTGGTGATCAAAAAGCTTCGCCAAATTGGTATATGGTTGACGTTGCCATAGCCATGCAGAATATGGTTTTGACAGCGACAAGCGAAGGTTTGGGTACATGCTGGATTGGAAGCTTCAAGGAAAACCAAGTTAAAGAAATGTTACAAATCCCTGAAAAATTTAGAGTTGTGGCTCTTCTGGCTGTCGGTTATCCACGTAAGAAGTTTGACGTCTTGGGGAAAGTTTCGCATTTCATACGGAAACGAAAGCGGTTGGAAAAAATTGTGAGCGTCGAAGAGTACGGAAGAAGTTTTGGCTCTGAAATTTTGTGAAAAACTGCAGCCTTATTTGAGTGAAGAAGTACGCTCTAAGAATAAGGACTCAACTTTATGTGACGAGCGTTTCGTAAAGGTAAACTGAATAACCAACCTTCACATAACGTATTTATTGATGTGGTATGCGCCTTGAAGAATACACAAAAGAAAAGCTCTGGCCAATACTAATTGAAACAGTTCATGCACTGGTCATGTATCCTCATCACAAGGCGTACACGCGAGAGGTCATTCTTGCTGAAAAGCCGGATATTGCGCCTGCAGAATTGGCTACTAGGCTCAAGATACCGTTGGGCGAAGCCATAGTAATTCTATACGAGCTACTTATTGAAAGAAAGGTAAACTCTTAGATTATTTGCACGCTTGAAGCTTTGAAGGCTAGGAAAACTTCTGTGTTTAGGTTAAGTTTCATCTCGTTGAAGGAGCGTTTAGTTATCTGAACAACGAGGGGTTTTCCGACGTCAACTTTAAGCCTAACAACAGAAACCAAATCTAGAATCTCCACAATTTTTCCTTTTAGAACATTCCTTGCACTAGATTCGAAGCGTCTTTTAGACAGAATTATGTCTTCTGGACTAACAAAGATAGAAACCTTGCCTTGGCTCTGAATGGTTGCCTCTATCTGAACACCATTTCCAATATCCACTAAAGTTGTGCCATCTTCAGTGACTATTGCGTTTCCTATGAAAGTATTTTCCAAGGCGGCGAAGCTTACCAAAGTTTTTGAAAGCTTTCCAAAAATTTCTGTTGGTGTTCCAACTTCGCTTATTTTTCCATCCGTTATTAATGCTATACGGTGGGGCAGATTTTTTGCTTGGAACATGTTGTGCGTAGCTATAAGTATTGTAGTTTTTAATTCACGGTTAGCAGTTGCTATTATTTCCTCCATAATGGAAGCATTTTTAGGGTCTAAGTTTGCGGTTGGCTCATCTAAAAGAAAGAGTTTAGTGTTAAGGACTAGGGCCCTTGCCAATGCGACTCTTTGCTGTTCTCCGCCGGAAAGCTTCTTTGAGTTCTTCTTTTCGAAGCCTTCTAGCCTAACAAGTCTTAGTACCTTGCTAACTTCTTCATCAATCTTGTTTTTGGGGAATTTCCTTATTCTTAGGCCGTAGGCAACATTGTTATAGACTGTCGTGTTGAAGAGTAAAGTCTTCTGAAAAACCATCGTGCTCTCCATACGCACTTGCTCTATATTTTTGTCGGTAACCTTCTTGTCGCAGAAATAGACTTCGCCTTTTGATGGCTTTTCGATGAAAGCCATAATCTTCAAAAGTGTTGTTTTTCCAGAACCATTAGGTCCAAGTAAAGCCAAGATCTCTCCTTCTAGGATTTTCAGATTCACATTTTTCAGTGCGGTTATTCCGTTGAAAATTTTCGTCACTTTTCTTAGTTCTGCAACCGTGCTCATTTTTTTCTCCTTTGAAAAATGTTTACTGCGAGAGTTATGATCAAAACCAATGTGAGCAGTATTATGGTTAGTGCAATGCTTATGTCGATGTTTCCCCAATCTGTTTCAAGCTTGATTCCCGTGGTTAAGAGCGCTGTCGAACTAGTTATCCCACCCACCATTGCAGCGACGCCGAACTCTCCAATCGCACGGTTAAAACTTGCTATCCCCGCCAATATAATGCCGTTCAGTGCCTCCTTTAAAACTGCCATGGATGCCTGAGATTCCGAAGCTCCCAAAGTTTTGGCTAGATTCATTATTTCAGGGTCAACAGCTTCTAGAGCTGTTGTTGCTAAGCTGACAATTATAGGTGTTACGAGTATGGCTTCGCCAATGATTATGGCTGTTGGAGTGTACAATAAACTCAAAAACCCAAGGGGTCCAGCCTTGGTGAAAATCAGGTACAAGATTAAACCTAAGGCTACTGTGGGTATGCCTATTAAAGTGTTAAAGATTCCTTTCACTAGTAATTTGCCGCGGAAATTCTTAAGTCCTAAAAGCATTGCGATAGGAATTCCCCATAGGATGGCAATTAACGTTGCGGCGCCTGAAACGAACAATGAACGCAGGGTGATTTCGAATATTTTCAGGTCTCCGGAAAAAATGAGTTGGAACGCTTTGATTATGCCTTCTAGTATTTCATTCAACTGCTTTCCCTAATCATAAAGTTCTGGATGTCCATCCCTATATTCTTGTGGACATTCTGATCCGTCAAAGAAGGCGGAATCCTTTATCCATTGACTTGCTGGTAAAGACGAATCCTGCTTTAAAGCTTGAACAGCAGGACAAAAGAGGCTTTGCCCATAGTCGTTTTTGCCATAGTTTTCTATTAGTTGTTGGCATTCGTTTGAAATCAGGAATCTTGTGAAAGTTATTGCATCGTTAAAATTAACGCCTGGATGACGTGTTTGATTTACTGCTATTACGCTGTACACATTGAGCAGTGCTTTTTCCTCAGTTATAAAAGCCTTCAAGGATATTCTGTCCTCTTTAAGGTATTTTAGATATGTTCCAATGTCTGAAAGTGTATACGCGGAAAACTCATTAGCCATAAGCAAGGTTTGACCCATGCCTGAACCTCCACTTACATACCATTGCGTTTCCTTGGATACTAGCGTATAATTGTATCCTGCGCCTATAACGTTCCATAGACTTATTTCTTTCTGATGAGTTCCTGAGTTATCACCTCTAGAGACCCATACTTTGACGCCTCGACTTCTTCCATAATCAGCTATCTTTTTCAATGCCTCTGTCGCGTTTAGTTCACCGATTCCCACAGGGTCTGATTGCGGACCAACGATTGTGAAGAAGTTATAGGCTATTATTTTTCTGCAGACTCCGTATCCTTGTTCAAGGAACGTTTTTTCAAGGGAGGGTGAATGAACAAGGGTTACGTCAACATCGCCGTTCTGGGCTTGTTTTATCGCCATGCCTGTGCCAACTGATATGAATTGGAGATCTATCTGGTATTTTGCCTCAAAGGTTTTTTCTATCTCATATGATAATCCGGTGTCATAGAGGCTTGTAGTTGTGGAAATCAACAGTCTTCTTTTGACGAAGTATCGTACATAAACAATAGTCCCACCGATTATCAAAACTGTTGTTGCGGCGGCGATTATGATCATTTTTTGCCATGGGTGCATATTTCTCAGCCCTTATGTTTTTTCATTCATGTCGATTTTAAGTTTATAAGCATTACGTAACAATAACGTCAGACAAGATGTCAACTCCTAAGAAGCTTAAACTTTCGTGCAAAATCTGGATAGAATATCAAGGAAAACCAGTTCTGGGCAAAGGCGGAGCCGAAATCCTGGAGCAAATAGAAAAGGAAGAATCAATTTCGAAGGTCGCCGAAAAGCTTGGCATGTCCTATCGTTATGTTTGGAGTTATCTGCGAAAAATAGAGAAAACCATCGATGAACCAATTATGGAAACTTATAGGGGCGGCAAGTCTGGAGGGGGCGGCGCAAAACTAACGAAGTTTGGTAAAACTTTGCTAAGTGAGTATAAACGTGTGGAGAGGTACTTTGATAAGGTTATCTGCGACGGAGAAAAGCAACTGAAATTATGATAGCGAAATAGGCTATTCTACAACATAGCGGTATGCTATGTGTTCGCCTGCCGTGGGGCTTTTCCTAATTATTCGCAGTATGTCTCCGGGTTTCGCGCCTATGGCTTTAACTGCTGGGTCTGAAAATTTAATCTGTGGCAGCTGGTAAGGGTGAACCTTATACTGTGCGAGTAATTGCTTGCTTTCTTCTTCTGATAAGATTTCGTGTTTTGGAACAAGGTTGTGCTCGAAAAGGTCAAAGGCTGGAAAAGTTCTGGGTAAAAGCTCTATTCCCTTCTTTTTGGCGCTCTGCTTAACAGCGTGTGTGTATCTTCCACTCGTAACTACTATTCCTCTTTCCACTTTTACCTCTTTCATGACTTTCTGCAGGCGGTTAATGGCTGTTATCCCTACAGTGCCTTCTTCTGGGATGCACCATATGAGGGCTTTCTGCTTCTCTTTCGGGACGTTAATAACGTATGTGATGGCGTCTTCACGTTTCCCTTTCTTGATAAGCTTGTATCCCCTGAGTTTGATTAAAACTTTGGCTCTGCGCTCTTCCAAGCTTTCCTCTTTTACACTCAAACGATAGACCCCTAATTCCGGGAACATTCGAAACCTAAACGAAGCCTTAACCCTTTAAACTTTACGCTTTGCGATTTTGCTGAAATGTAGCAGTTGCCGATGAATCATCGCTCTTAAATGTTGTGCGGCTGTACGGATTATTGAGGATACAATCTTGGTGAACAAGAATCTTGTGGGCAGATGCGGTCTCTACTGCGGGTCCTGCCTGATTCATCGAGCATACAAAGATTCAAGAGAACTTCGGCAAGAAATAGCGAAGAAGCTTAATTGTCGTCCTGAAGAAGTCAGATGTGAAGGCTGTCAAGTCTTGGATGTTTGCGGATGGTCTTACGAAAAGGAATGGGGAGCAATCGCAAGATTTTGAAGTGTTTGAACGCCAAGAAGATGAAATTTTGTTATGAATGTGCTGAATATGATAGTTGTCGAAGGTTTGATGAGTTAGCCAAGAGTTGTTCTGGTCTGGGGATTGATTTGAGGAGAAATCTCCAGAATATCCGCGAAGGAAAGATTGAGGAGTGGCTTTTGGAGCAGGAAAAGAAATGGCGATGTCCAAGATGCGGCAAACCAATAATCGTTTCTTATGAGCACCAGAATTGTCATTGGTGTGGATACGAGTTGCGAAAGTGAGATATTTCGGGAATACTGAAAAGAGAATATTGGGGTGGCAGATGTGAAAGGAATAGTCATTTATGACACTTCTTATGGGCACAATAAGATGATTGCGGAAACCATTGCAGTCACATTGAAGGAATCTGGAATTGAGGTTGACCTATCTGATGTGAAGGATGTTAAAGAGTTACATGGCAGAGATTATGATTTTCTCGTTATCGGTTGCCCAACAAGAATAGGTAAGATGAGCTTTACCATTAGCCGCTTTATCGGTGGGAAGATAAAAGGAGAAGAATGGAAAGACAAGCCATTCGCAGCGTTTGGAACAAATCTTGCGCAAAGCATCGAAAAAGGCGGTCCAAGCTCCGCAGAACAGATTGCAAAAAAGCTTTCTGAGAAAGGGTTAAGACAGGTTCTTCCACCTTTGAGGCCGGCAGTTCTTGGGATTAAGGGGCCGTTGAAGGAAAGTGAAATTGAGAAAGCCAAAGAATATGCTAGGCAATTAGCTTCTAAACTCAAAGGTAAATAAAGGTTGCACATTCAAAAGAGTTCTAGTTTGTCAATCAATTCGTGAAGGTTGTTGATTATTTGTGCTTCTTTGACTTGTTGTAATATTCCTTTGCGGTCTATGATTATTGGTATTATTCCAACATTGGTTGGTCCTGCCAAATCCCATCCTGGGTCGTCGCCAACAAACACGCAATTTTGTGGAGAGACTTGCAGCTTCCGTAATGTGTATTCGAAGATTTGTTTCGCTGGTTTTCGCCATCCCACATCTCTACAAAACACGGTAGCGTTCAGGTATAGGGTTAACCCGAGGCTTTCCATGTGTTCACGCCAAAGGTTAGCTGGGCTTCCCCAAGTCGTGTTGGAGACTATAGCCGTCTTGAAGCCTTTTGATTTTATTTCTTTCAGTGTTGGTATGGTGTCTTCGTAAAGGCGTGATCTGGCGAATATGGGCTTCATGAAACAGCGACACATAGCCATAATAACGTCGCTGGATTGAGCTAAGTCGTCAAGTTGGAATATGCGAACGAGACGCTCCTCCAAGGGTCTAACACGATAATCGCTAGCCTCATAATCCTCCCCTCTCACCTGACACCACATATTATCTGGAGAAACATAGAGAAGTTCTTTTGGACCGAAGTAGTTTTGCACTTCAGTAATAGCTTGCCTAAGAATGTCGGGAAACTCATGCCTCTCAAAATAATAAGCTAAAGTATTACCGAGATCAAACAATACCACATTTTTCATGGTGAGAACCTTTTCCGCTTAGCTCACTTAAAATCACTACAGGGAAGAAAGTATAACCAAAAACAAAATTGCTGCAATGACATTCCATACTATTCCGAAAACTAGCAAATTAAATATCATTCCTTCATCTCGATCCTTGGTTCTCGTAAATGCTACAATTCCTCCAAGCACTCCAAAGAGGAATGGAACTAAATACCATAAAGTAGTCGGTTTTTCCAAGAATGCGTTTTCAAGTTCTTCAGAGTCATACGGGCTCTCTGAACGAGTTAATGGGCTTTCCTTGATTTTGTTGAGTTTGTCTATTTTCTTTTCAAGGGTCTCAACAGATTTTAAATATGTTTGTTCATGGATTTTACCTTCAGCAAATAACACAGATAACCTTTCAATGGTTTTCTTACAATTCCAAATCTCTCGGTTAATATTTTCCTCATTTTCCGATAAATCTGTAGGTTTGCCAAGATAAAAGCAACTGATTCCACATACTCTTTGTTCAGCGCATAAATAACAACAAGAATTCTTCGATTCATTTAGGCATGATTCTTCTCTAGCTTTTTTCCCTTCTTTGCCTTTAATTATTGCTTTACAGAGTCCTTCATCCAAAAAATATTCACAATCTACTTTTTTCACTACACCTTCTCCCTTTTACGCACTCGGCATTCCATAATAATAATGAGAAATTACGAAAGAAATAAAATTTTGTGTTAATGAGTTTTGAATTTTAAGATGGATAAGCCTTCGGAATCAAACACGAAGTATCATTGTATCAACGTATTTTTTTATTGTTTCGGCGAATTCATTGATGGTTTCTGGTGTGTAGGGTTTGAGTGTTTTGAATGTTTTGTCTAGCGTGTCTTCAGGGATGAATTGTTGGAAGGCGAAGGTTTTTACCCCTTTTGCGAGTTCGCCTATTTTGATTATGTCTTCACTGGCAACGAAGCTTGGGACGACGGTTGTTCTGAACTCGTATTCCACTTTTCCAGTCTTTAGGATTTCAATTGTTCGCAGAAGAGGGGAAACGTCTTTTGCTCCTAAACGCGGATACTTTTCCAAGGAAGTTTTCACGTCTAACGCTACATAATCCACGTGTGGCAAGCACTCTTTCAGTATTTGCGGATAAAACCCGTTTGTGTCAAGCTTAACCGCAAAACTCCTCTCCTTAAGTTTTCTCAAAAATTTTGGAGTTTCTTTGTCCATTGTTGGTTCTCCGCCAGTCACAACAACGGCATCCACGTATCTTTTTCGGCTTTCAAGAATCTTGAGTGCGGCTTCTTCCTGCAGAAAAGGCGGTTTCGGGTCGACGACTATTCTCCAATTGTGGCAGTAGGGGCAACGCAGATTGCAGCCGGGCGTAAACAATACTGAAGCTATTCTGTCCGGAAAATCTATCAGGCTTGTTTTCTGGATGCCGCTGAACTTCATTTGCTCTTCACTTAAGCTGGCACAGTTGCGACTGCAGGCACGATAGCCGATTTGTCAAAGGTCCTGCGTATGGCAAATTCCGCCTGTTTCCCATCATTCCACTGGTCCACTGGGCGTAAGTAGCCGACCACACGCGAGTAAACTTCGCACCTTGCTCCGCAGATTGGACATTGCTTGTGTTCTCCGCTCGTGTAGCCGTGGGTTGGGCATATGCTGAATGTAGGCGTCAATGTGAAGTATGGCAGATGTGAATTCCAAGCAACCTTTCTGATGAGTTCGGCTGCGGCTTTCCAATAATAAAGCCTTTCACCGAGATATATGTGGAAAACCGTTCCACCAGTATAAAGAGACTGAAGCCTCTCCTGATGCTCCAAGGCTTCGAACAAGTCGCCTTCATTATCAACCGGCAGTTGCGAAGAATTAGTGTAGAAGGGTTGAGCCCCTTTCGCTACATATTTTTCATTAGCCACAATTATGTCCGGATACCTCTTCTTGTCCACGCGGGCAAGCCTGTAGGAAGTTCCCTCCGCTGGCGTAGCCTCCAAATTGTAGATGTTTCCTGTTTCCTCTTGAAAGTCTGCCAGCTTCTCCCGCATAAAACTAAGCACTTTCACTGCAAACTCCAAACCTTCAGGCGAGGCTATATTAGACCCCAGAAGGTTTAGTATTGCCTCGTTCAAGCCAATCAAGCCAATCGTTGAGAAGTGGTTCTTCCAATATTTGCCAAACGTCTCTTTAACGCTGTCTAGATATCGTCTTGAATATGGGTATAGTTCGTCCTCTGTAAAGCTTTCTAAACCTTTCCGTTTTATTTCCAAGCTGTCCTTGGCTATTTCCATGAGGGCTTCTAAACGCTCGAAGAATTCGTCTTCGTCCTTCGCCAAATAACCGATTCTCGAAAGGTTCAGGGTTACAACGCCTATTGAGCCAGTTAACGGGTTTGCCCCAAAAAGTCCTCCGCCGCGCTTGCGCAGTTCTCTATTGTCTATTCTTAGGCGGCAGCACATGCTTCTAACGTCTTCAGGTTTCATGTCGCTGTTTATGAAATTCGAGAAGTAGGGAACGCCGTATTTGGCTGTCACTTCGAAGATTTTTTGGGTTATAGGCGAGTCCCAATCAAAATCTTTTGTTACATTGTATGTTGGTATTGGAAAAGTGAAAACCCTGTTCTTGGAGTCGCCTCGGCTCATTACGTCCGCATAAGCAGTGTTGAACGTATCCATTTCTGCCTGCAAGTCTCCGTAAGCATCATCTGTTACTTTCCCGCCGAAAATGACTGGTTCATCCTTCATAAACTCTGGAATCCTCAAGTCCAATGTCACGTTCGTGAAGGGCGTTTGGAATCCAACCCGTGTGGGCACGTTCATGTTGAAGAAGAATTCCTGAAGCGCCTGTTCAACCTCTTTCTGGCCTAATCCATCGTAACGTATGAAAGGAACCAGATAAGTATCAAAGTTGCTGAAGGCTTGAGCTCCAGCAGCCTCGCCTTGAAGCGTGTAGAAGAAGTTAACCACCTGTCCAAGCGCTGTCCTAAAATGCTTTGCAGGTTTGCTCTCAATTTTCCCAGGGACACCGCCAAATCCTGAAAGCAATAAATCCTTTAAGTCCCAGCCGACGCAGTACGGTCCCAAAACGCCTAGGTTGTGGATGTGGATGTCTCCGGAGAAGTGCGCTTCTGCGATGCTAGGCGGGTAAATCCTTGTAATCCAATATTTCGCTATGATTGTTGATGAGAGGTAATTGTTCAAGCCTTGCAGCGAATAGCTCATGTTCGAGTTTTCTTTAACCCTCCAATCTTCAATTTCCAAATATTGATCTACAAGATCTGCTGAGCTTAAGAGGGCAGCTAACTCTCTTAGGTCTTGGTGTTGCTTCCGATAGAGAATGTAGGCCTTAGCCGTCCGTGCATGTCCATCTTCTATCAGTGTTTGTTCAACTATGTCTTGAATCTCCTCAACTGTGGGGACGCCTTCCTCTCCGAAACGCTTCTTAAGCTCAGCCACAACCCTGTCGCTCAACTTTTTGGCTAGTTCGCGGTCTTTTCCACCCACCGCCTTGGCGGCTTTCCAAATTGCGTTTGTTATACGTTCCTGATCAAAGGATTCTAATCTCCCCTCACGCTTCCTAACAAACTTCATTTTTTCACCTCTTGCAGCACACGCCTGAAATCCTCAGGCTCTTCAAAACGCCTGTAAACAGAAGCAAATCTCACGTAGGCTACACGGTCAAGAATCTTCAAGTATTTCATAACAAGGTCTCCAATCTCTTGAGAAGAAACTTCCTCTTTGCCGTGTAGCATCAAATCCTGTCTCACGCGTTCTGCCAGTTCATGGATTTGCTCGGTTGTTACGGGTCTTTTCTCACATGCTTTCTGGAGACCTCTTATAATCTTGTTTAAGTCGAAACGCTCAAGCATACCGTCCTTTTTTCTGACCATGAGCTCTATGGTTTCCACATACTCGTAAGTTGTGAAGCGCTTTCCACAGTCTATGCACTCTTTACGTCTTCTAACAGCATTATCCGGCGAATCCCTAGTTTCAAGGGTTTTAAGATTTTCAGAGCCGCAATATGGACACTTCATGGTATCACTATCTTACGCTTCACAATATTTAGTGTTTTATAACCAAAGTAGACGCTAAATGTAGAGTCTAGTTATTTAAGTTCTTTCCACAACAATGTTGAAATAAGCGGCAATGCATGTTAACAAGATACGTCTATGTTAAACATAATCACAGATAACTTAAAATGGCAAAATAAGTGTTTTTGGATGAAAGAGCTTCAATTTCGAGTCACATGAAAGGAGTTTAAGATTTTCCATGCCGAAAATTGCAGTAACATCAATCAACTTTAAACTTTCCAAATTGTGCCAAATCATTTATATCTGTGCTTTTTGAAGATTGGGATACCACTGTCTGGAGACATGTAAATTGGAAGCTAAACCCTTTGAAAATGTGAAGAATCAAATTGGTTTTTGCGGAATTTGGTGCGGCAGTTGCGGAGCTGGCAACGGCGCCATACACGAACTATCGAGAAAATTTGAAGAAATAGTCAAAAGCTACGAACTAGAAAAGTGGGTTCCCAAAGGGTTCGACTTCAGAGAATTCATGAAAGGACTAACTTGCACACAAGCAATGCCTTTATGTCCAGGATGCCAAAAAGGTGGTGGACCTTCAGCATGCAAAGTTAGAATTTGTGCGTTAGAGAAGGGCATGACAGACTGCAGCACTTGCGACCAGCTTATTGAGTGCAAAAATTTTGAACAGTTAGAGAAAAATCATCCTAAGATGAAAGAGGACTTGATGGAAATTAAAGGTAAACCTCGACCAGAGTTGATGGAGAAGTGGATGGCTGAATTAAAAAATAAGTGGCCTCATTGCATCTTGCTTTGCACATCCGCCAAGAAATAATAAAGTTGCCATCAATGATTTTCAACCGTTTTCCTTAGGATGAAGGACCATGTCTTCTCTTCTTTTTTAACGAAACCATATTTTTTGTAAAGCCGCAGTGCAAGGGCATTCACTTTTGAAACTGAAAGCTCCAGCCAGTTCTTGTTCAGTTCCGCCGCCACCTTGTTAGCATAGTTCAATATGTAAGTGGCTATTCCGAACCCTCTACATTCTGGGGCGACGGCAAGGCTGCTAATATACAAGGCTTCAGGTTTTTCGCGCAGGATAAATATGCCGACTATATATTCCTTGCATTTAACAAAATAGCGTTTTCTTCTATAAAATATGAATTCCATTGCCAGGATATAGGGTACAACCGCTAATGGAGACAACAGCCGAGGTTTTCCAAAAAACAAAAGATTACTCGCCCGTCTGCTTTTAAAGAAACAAAAGTTTAGCAGGTTAAAAGAGAAATGTTCCGTTTTTCTTACTGGCTTGACTTGGAGAAGTCGGTGAACATCTTTCATGGCGGCAACATTCCTTTCAGAATTTGTTTTATGTGTGATTATTTAAACCTGTTTCAGTTATCTCAGACAATGTCCCCTTAGATGATTTGCCCTTGGTCGTTCCGTATAAAACAAAAACTGCGCAGGAAAGCAGCAGTACAAAGGTGAGCGAAGGAAAGACACCTGTGTATTGTAAGCTTGTTGCAAATATCAATCCGCTGATTATGTTTCCAATCGTTTGCCCAATATCCATTGTTGTGTCGAGAAAACCCATAGATGTGCCAACCAATTCTTTTGGCACAAGCTCGCTGATCAGGGCTGGTGTGGAAGCTGTTACGGTTGCGAAGCCTAGTCCATAAACGACTGAGAGCAGAAGAAGCATCCAGAAATCAGCTGCAAAAGGAATCGCTAGCAACGGAAAGCCAGCGACTAGGCATCCCACAATCATCGGAGTTCGCCTTCCAACCTTGTCTGAGACCCTGCCCATGTATGGTTTAACAAAAATTGGGATAACTATTAGGCTTCCGGTGATGATACCTGTTAAGAGCCAGTCAAACCTGATAAACTCCTTTAAATAGCCTGAAAGATAAAATTCGACAGCACCATAGGCGTAATATTGACAAGCCTGAACGAAACAAACTATTAAAACCGCAGGTTTTCTAACAACTGTTCCCCATCCGCGAAATATCCTTTTGACGATACTTTCCACATCTCCATTATGAATATCCGTGGACTGCTTCCTTTTAGCCAAGAATGGGACAGCCGTGATTAGGGCTGTGACACCCGCAACGCCTACGGCTAAATATAGCACTTGAAAGTTGCTGTTTGTGACGGTGAGTATCGTTACTCCAAGGATGGGGGCGATTCCCCTTCCAACATAGGTTGCGGAAGAGAAAAGTGAGATGCGCTCTCCGCGTCTAGTTGGGAACGACTCAGCTATTGAAGCCTCGGCAACTGGAACAAAGATTGCCGTGGCAAAACCATGGTAAAAACGAACGAGGATGAGCTGCCACCACTCGATTATCAAAAGATAAAGAAAAGGTGCCGAGGCAAAGACGATGGCGGCTATGAGCAAGAATTTTTTTCTGCCGAAAATGTCTGATAGCGAAGCTACAGGTAGACTAATCAATATTCCAGGTATAGTTGATGCTGCGCCAACGACGCCGCTCCAGTTCGCCGGGGTTCCAAGCTTTGACGCGAAGGGCTTTAGGACGGGGTTTTTTGACATTGTGGAGCTTAGAATTGCGAACGTTCCCATGATGCAAATTGTCCAGAAGATGCTGTCTCTAGCGTTTCTTACCAGTGAATTCATTGACAAACCAGCTTGAGTACTTACTGAAGTTTAGAGTTAATAAAAATGAAGATAAAGACGCTGTTAGCCTATTGTTTTTGCTGCATTTTTCTTCTTAAGAATTCATTCTGTTGTTTCCAGTCCATTTTTGCCATTTCGTCCTTGTGTTTTTCGCGGAGCAGCTTGAGTTTGCAATAGCTGTAAAGTGCATCATAAACGTATCCAGCCTTCTTAACTGCTTCAAAATCGTTTTTCACGTTGAATCTCGCACCAGTCATTATTGCGCTTAACCCGATTCCTTCAGCCGCCAGCGCAGTGTCCCGCGTATCTGCGGAGTGGACAATTTTGGCGAGTTCGTGAAGCACTGGGTCTTTGATGTTGTATTCTTCTATTATGGTTTCGAAGCTGCATTTTCCGTTCCTGTGACCGAGCTTGACTCCTGGTGCGTCGAAGGGTATTGCTCCCTGCGTTTTCGCGACTTCTTCAATTTTCTCTATGGGTACGAAGATGAACTCTGCTTTTGGGTCTATGAATTTTTTGATGAGCCATGGACATGCTGTTCTGTCAACGTGGACAAATTCACGGGTTACCCATTTCACGTTTTTCACCTTTCATTATTGATTGTTGTGGCTAGCGGATAAACTTTTTTTGATTTTGCTGCTGTATCCAAAATTTGCATAGAGGATGGATAAAAATTGGTTATAGGTATACATTCATGGAGTCGGCGGAGATTTCGCCCGTGTCTCCAATGTTAACTACTCTGTCTGGAACGCGTGGTGCAGGCGCTTTCACTTACTTTACCCCTAAGTACCTCTAAGTAGATGGTAAAAAACCATCAAATTGCAGTGCGAAGACTAATTCCGCGTTTGGCTTTGCGGATTTTTGATGAGATTTGGGCAACTTTATATTTTCCCATTTTAAAGGTAAAGAATGATGAATATACGAGACTTTGTCCAGGAAGATTTGCCCCACCTAGTCAATTTACTCAATAAAACATACGGAAAGTCATATGAGTTTATCCCATACACCGAAGACAAACTCCGCTCTTGGATTCAAGAAGGGAACCTGAAGGTTTTAGTAGCCGAGGAAGACGGTGAGGTCACAGGCTCTATTGCATGCAGGAGCGGACATTGGGGCGAAGAAATCGAGTTGCTTACAACTTATGAAATCCCAAACCAGAAGCTCACAGAGGACGCTTTAGTCGGAGAAATCGAGAAACACCTTAAGGGCGAAAAAATTTTCACGGTCGTTGACTCTGGAAGCCCAAAAATCAATGAATGGACAGAAAGGGGCTACAAGCTTGAGGGCGGACTCTACCATATGATAGCCATACTTGAGGGCCCAAAGTCCCTTCCGAAAGTTCCAGAAGGCATAATTATCCGCAGCCTAAAGCCGAAAGAAGAAAAAGAGTTTGTCGAAGCAGTGAATGCCGGATTCGGCTCGGAAAGACTCAAGATAGGCGTTATTCAAAGATGGAAAAAGGAATGTCCTCCCTTCAATGAAGAATGGGTTCACGTGGCAGAAATTGACAACAAGATTGTTTCAGTTGTTGCTTCGCGCCCAGATGTAGAATATAACGAATTCTTTGGCGGCAAACGAGGCTACTTGGGTCCAGCAGCCACATTATCAGAACATCGTAGCAAAAATCTCGCCTCTGCCCTCGCATGTCGGGCAATGAACTTTCTCTTCCAAAAAGGATTGGATTCTGTGGCATTATACACCTCAGAACAAAACATTCCGTCTATCACTCTTTTACGAAAACTCGGTTTCAAAATAGGTCATCACTGGGTATTCATGCGAAAACAGCTATCACAACCTCAATAGCCAAAATATCTTAAAAGGTTCAAAATTTGAAAAGGCAATGATGGAGAAAGGAATTCGAAAATTTTAATGAAAAAGTGTTTGCTTAAGAGTTATCTTTGTGGATCGCCTTCTTTTCAACATCTAGTTCTCTGACTCTCGTTTCGATGAACTGTGCGACTTTCTCTTGGCTGTACTTCTTTTCCTTCTCTTGCTTCTTAAGTTGGTCTTCGATTGTTCTTAGGACTTTATCCACATCAAAGGGCTTCAATATGTAGGCGTCTGCACCCTTGTTTACAGCTTCAACCGCGTTTTGTAGTGTAGGATAGCCAGTAATGATTATTTTTCGCATTCTAGGCGTTGTGTCCCTCATTCTTGTTAGAAGTTCAATTCCCTCTATGTCCGGAAGTCGAATGTCTATCAGGGCTAGGTTGTAGAATTTTCTCCTTGTTCTTTGTATCGCCTTTTTGGCTGTGTCCACCGACTCAACATTGTATCCTTCTTCTTCAAGTATTGTTACTAACACTTTCCTTATGTTTTCATCGTCGTCAACAATGAGGATTCTAGCGGTTTCACCCATAATTTTTCACCTCCTTCTTTTATTTTTGGTTTGATTGGAAGAGTAACCGTGAAAGTTGTGCCCTTTCCAAGGGAGCTTTCAACTGAGATGAAGCCGCCATGGGCTTCTACGAAGCGTTTGCAAATTGCCAACCCAAAGCCCATTCCCCTAGCTTTTGTTGTGAAAAGGGGAATCCAAAGCTTCTCCACTGTTTTTTTCGACATGCCAACTCCCGTGTCAGAGAAAGCAATTTCTAAATTGTCGTTTAATCTTCTGCTTTTTATCGTTAGCGTGCCGCCCTTCGGCATAGCCTCTATCGCGTTTTTGATTAAGTTTACAAAGGCTCTCTCTACTTTTTCAATATCGACTTTTATTTTCGGTTTGTTTTCTGTTAGGTTTATCGCTTGAATATTATTCGGAATCCTCACAATTGACAAGGCTTCTTTCATTATTGATTTTGGATCGATTTCCGTTGGTTCCAACTCTATTTCCTTTGAGTAATCAAGAAGGTCGTTTATGATTTTGTTTGAATACGCTATGTTCTTTTCTATAAGTTCCAACATCTCCTTAATCTTGTCGTTCTCCTCTGAACCCAACCGTTTTTTCAGGTAGTATTCAGCTCCAGCAATGCTTGTTAAGGGGTTACGTAAGTCGTGTCCAACCATGCCCGCTAATTCGCCTATAACTGCTAGTCTTTGGGCTTTAAGCAGCTGCTCTTGGGATTTCTTCAACTCCCGGGTCCTTTCTTCTACTTTTTGTTCGAGCTGTTCGGCATATTCTTCAAGCTGTTTTCTTGCTTGCCTTAAACCCTCAATGAGCTGAGCATTTTCAATGGTTATAGCAGCTTGGTGCAAGAAAAGCTCCAGAGGAGTAAGAGACTCTCTGGTTGGTCTTCGACCATCTACCGGGTCGTCCATGCTTAGAATGCCAACAATTCTTCCTTCTGGAGTGAGGAGGGGTGCATAGAGCATATCTTGCGGGTGCCAATCAACCATTTCTTCTGGAGGAAGCCTGCTTGGAACCCCTGTATAAGTGGTAGCGTCGTCAAGAGGGGTTCCGGGCGGAACGCTATGAACGTATTCGCGGATCCATGGGTCAGCCCAAGGGAGATAATAGAACTCGCCTATTTTGAATTTTTCAAATTTGGGGCCTAAACGTTCCCTCCAGACATTCCCGGGTGCTCTTCTTTTTCCCAAGAGTTTGATTTCTTCCTTTGTTAGACCTACTGTGACACGGTCTGTTCCTTCCAAGTTTTCGTCTCTGAGGGAGATGACCACTCTTCTCCAGCCGAAGTTTTGAATGGCTTTCGCGATTACTTTTAGCCTTTGATGCATGTCCTTAATGTGCATGATTTCCGTGGAACTTTCCATTAATTGTTCTATTCTCTTGGAGAGTTTTCTCAGCTGGTCTCTTCTTTTCAAGTTGCTTACGGCGATTGCAGCATGCGAGGCTAGTATTTCAAGCAGTTTTCTCTCTTCTTCTTTAAAGGCTGCAAGTCTTTCGCTTTCCACATTTAAAACGCCTAAGACCTTGTTCCCTACCTTGATCGGAACGGCAAGTTCAGAGCGTATGCCTTCAGCCGCGCCGCCTCTGACGTAAGCCTTATCTTTCCTGACGTCTGGAACAAAAACGGGCTTGCCTTTCCTTAATACCCTGACGGTTATGCCCTTGTCTCCATCGATGGGTAATTTAATTGATAAATCCTTCGAATAGCCTCTATGAGCAACTAGGCAAAGCATTTTTCCTTCTACCATAAAAATGGAAGCATACTCGAATCCCAAGGTTTTTTCCGTAGCATCAAGCGTCAGCTTGTAAATCTCTTCCATGTCCTTTGCCATGTTCAAGCTCTGACCGTATATGTTCAGTGCGGAAAGTCTATCTTCAAAACGTTTCCTTTCATTCTCCATCTTTTTGCGGTCGGTGATGTCAAGTAACTGAGCTATGGAGCGTACTTTACCCTGTCGGTCTTTTACGATTGTGGATTTAACTTCGACATCTCTTTTCTCGCCATTTTTTTGAGTTATTTTGAACTCGTATTTGGGAGGTACAGTTTCTCCCTTTTGACGCCGCGAGTATCTATCTTCAACCAGAACTCTGCTTTCTTCGTCGAGAAACTTTCTGAAGTCCTTTCCGATCATTTCCTCTTTTGAGTATCCGCTCAGGTGTACAGCCTCGTCATTGGCATAGATAATCTGGAAGTTATCATCTATGATTAAGATGCCGTCATGGGAGTTTTCTACAACTGTGCGGAAAAGCTCTTCATTTTCTCGCAATGCACCTTCAATCCGTTTTCGTTCGGTAACGTCTTGAACGACTCCAAATTCTCCTACCACTTTTCCTTGTTTAATTATAGGAATGCTTGTGAACTCCCCAACTAAATATTCACCAGACTTCGAGAGGACTCTTAATTCGTAACTCGGCAATGGTTCTCCACGCAGTACTTTTTGAGTCGTTTCTATGGCGAGAGGCAAGTCATCAGGATGAATAATAGAATCGAAGGATTTGCCGAGCCATTCATTGGACGACCAACCAGTGATCTCTTTAAACTTCGGATTTAATGAAGTAATTGTTCCATCAGTAGAAAGAGTATAGATGACTACTGGCGCGGTTTCAACAAGATTGCGATATCTGCTTTCACTTTCTCGCAATGCATCCTCTATCTTCTTCTGCTCGGTGATATCAATGGCTATTCCAAAACGGGCGTATTTGCCGCTTGGCCATTTGATGGCTCTGTCCATGCATCTGTACCAGTGTTTGTTTCTCCGATTTTGAAACTCAGTTACGGAAGTTTTTCCAAGGTTTTTCCCGAAAAGGTTTCTGTTTGTGCAGAATGGGCATGGTTTATTCTTTCTGTGGATTGCTTTGTGACATTTTTTGCCAAATATTTTTTCGCCGAACAGTTCCTTGGTTTTTTTGTTAGCAAAAAGTATCTCATTGGTGTTTGGGTCTGCCACATAGATTATTTCCTCTATTCCGTCGCAGAGAGCATGTAGCATTTCCAATACATGCTTATTTTTTTCTTCGATTGTGTTGCAGCTGCAGCTTTTCATCATCGTGTTACACATTCTCCTTTAAGCACTAGGCGCTTCTTCACGTTCTCTACACACTCTAAAAAATTCAAACTCGCCGTATCTTCAAACCTCAAACCGAGCTTTTCATGAAGACGTTTCACGATGAGCTTTTCAAGATATGAGGCTCCAGGTCCGAAAATTCCTTCTAAAGCCTTCGCAAATTCTGTCAAGTTTGCTGGAATCTTTTCTTTCTTTATCTTGAAAGAAGATTCTAGATGAAAGAGTATGGCTTGTTTCGGCGAATCGCCTAAAGAGGATAGGCTCTCTTCCACTGCTGATAAAAGAATTTTGCTAAAGTGATTTTGAGGCAAATGGGACCCCTCGAGGAGTAAATGCAAGTTTTAAGAAGAAATCCATGAAGCTTTGATAAATCATTTGTGAAGTTAGAATCTGAATTTGGAAAAATCCACACTTCTAGAGACAAGAGTTTATTTTTTTGCTTCTTTTCTTTTGGAAAAACTTTGTTTGGCTGCCGCGACGTATTCAACAAACAGAAGCTCTTTGCTTTCATTCCACTCGAGGGGCTGACCAGTCTTTCCGTAAAGATTTTTCATGACTAAAATCTCTATAAAACGGGCTCCTAAACCAAAAATCTTCTCAAGTCCATCCGCAAAATCTTTAAGCCGATAAGGGATGTCGCTTTTTGCTATTTTGAATTTGTTTTCAAGATGGAAGTAGATTGCTTGTCTGGCTGATTCTCCAAGCGAAGCCAAAGCATCATCTATGGCTTCAAGTAAAAGTTTGTCGAATCTTTTTCTTTTTCTTTCCACTCTCTGAACTCCTCAGGAGAGCCCAGTATAGGAATCTACACTGGGTTCTTATAAATAAGTCATTTATGGATTATTAAATTTAATCTTTCATTGCACTAATTTCGAGTTGAAATTCGAATCGAAGCATCTTTAATTCAGTAACGCCGTTCAAAAAGTAAATCAGGTACGTGCTGTCTTTTGTATTCTCTCTCTTATTAGGCTTAGTTCTTTTGCATAGTCCATTAACGCCATTCGTAAAGTTTCGCTTTCGCTTGTGCCAAGTCTCCTCGCTAACTCGGTGAGGATTTCCTTCTGTTCTTTGCTTAGAACAACTTTAGCTATGCATTTTCTAGGCATTTCAAATCACTTTTTAGGGTTTGGGCCACTCTTGTGGTCCTTTTGTTGGCCCGTGCAAGGGCTATTGCACTGTACAGTTCGCCTTTTCATTTTCTTCGTATATTATTTTGGTGTTATTTGTGTTAGGCTGGTGTAAGGTTGCCGTGGGAAACGACTAAACAGTACATCCGTAGCGGTCATCGCAGCCCAAAAGAGTTCCAGACGGACAGTTTGCGCACAATTGATTTAAACGCAGATGAAGGCATCAAGGCGGTTATTGGCAAGCCTTTGGGAAAGGACACGATGGAGGTTCAAAGCTATCTGTTCGATTTGTCTAAGGGCTGGACTCTTGACAACGCTAAAGCTTGGTTTGAAAAGCACCATGAAAGCGAAGTTGTGCGGGAACATGTTTCTGTTATTTTGCCTTTCAAGGTTTTGGAGAAGATTGTTGACAAGCCTTTGCGAATTTGCGGCGTTGCCATGACGGCTGGGATGAGCAGAAACCTCAACATTTACAAGCCTGAAGAATTGCAGTCTTTCGCCAACAAACTTGTTTCAGCACCAGTTTATGTTGAGCATGTTGCCGTGCCAAATGCTGTTGGAAAAATAGTTAAAACAGAGTGGGATGGGCAGAACCTTTGGTATGAAGCCGAAATATATGATAAAGAAACAGCTGAGAAAATCCGCAAAGGCTTGATTGGGCATGTAAGTGTCGGAGCAGACTACGAAACCATCGATGTCTTGGATGGAAAAATCCCGCATGGCCTGTACAACGCAGAGTTAAGTCTCGTGGCTGTGCCCGGCATACCTGAAGCAAACATCCAAATCATAGAGAAACTGCAAGTTAAGGAGCAAGCGTCTGAGCCCATAATTGCAGGCGAGTATGTTCTCGGCTTCTGTCAAGATGCCTCGGCTTTTCTTCCTGAACATTTCACCACAGTTTGGCTTGACAAAGAAAATGGCGTCTTAGCCATTGTCGGAAGGTTGCGAACTGAACCTGAAACTCAAAGGGTTCAGAGCATCTTTTTCGACAAAGAGAAGATGTGGGATGAAAACAAGATTCGGGATTGGCTTCTCCTGCATCCGCATTACATGGCTCCAGCAGGTGCTTCTGCTTCCTTGCAGACGCCGCTGAAAGAGCGTGAAAAAATGAGCAAGAAAAAAATTGTGGAGCATGTTTGGACACGCAAATACATCAATAGCCTTCCAGAATCAGCTTTTGCCATAGTCTACAAAGAAAATGACAGAGTTATCAGAAAGTTTCCACACCACAACGCAGACGGCAGCGTTGACTTGCCACATCTCAGAAATGCAAACTCCCGACTACCACAAAGCGATATCCTAGACAAATACAAGCAAAAGGCAATGAGACATTTAGCAACGCACAAAAAGAAACTGGGGATAGGGACGTCCGCTGAAGAGGAAAAACTCGTTGAACAGAAAGGGGAAGATGAAATAGCTGCGGTTGAGTTTGAGGTTTCGCCAGAGCCTACGATGGATGAGCTTATCGCAAGTGTTGAGGATGTTGTGGAAGAGATTAACGATGCCATCGAGGGCTTAGCAGCCCGGGTTGAGAGGCTTGAAAAGGCTGTTGCTGGAAAAAAGGAGGCTGAAGGTAGTGTTGTTGAGGGTTTTCTGAAAAATCCAAAAGCCATGGTTTCCGCTGAGGATGCAATAAACATGATTCGGAATGTTTTGCCCAGTCCAATGGTTGAGAGAAGCTGGGGTTTTGGGCCCCAAAGGCTCTGTCAAGAACTCCGCAGTGTTGTTTTGAAGCTTCGAGAGAGGGTGAATCAAAATGGACGACCAAGTTGAGCATCCTTACAAGTTGGCTGAGGAGAATGTTCTTTCAAACGATTTGCTGACGAAGTGGCTTATTGACCTCGAGGAAAGGCTTCGCAAGCTTGAGTCTTCAGTGTCATCTAGTGTTACTTGGGAAGTAGGCCAGGCTGAACTGGCTGAAACCAAAAGCGAAAATGAGGAGTGATGGTTTATGGCTGACAATACTGGCAAAACTTGGATGAGTATAGGCGAGACGGATGACCCAAACGCCATAATTGAAACCTTAACTGCTGGCGCAGCAATCACTAAAGGCGACCCTGTTTATTTAAGTGCTGACGACACTGTTAGTCCAGCAACTTCTACCCAAGACTGCATAGGTATAGCTGTCAAAAGTGTTGCTTCTGGCGACCCATGCCCAGTGCTTGTCCATGGAAGAGTCAAGGTGAAGGCTGGCGGGTCCATAACCCGCGGAAAGGCTGTTTATGGTGCAGACTCAAACAAGAGGATACTTCAGTTAACGGATCAAGCGGTGAACGAAGGCGGCACAGCTACATACACCATTTACTATGCCCGCAAATTTGGAATAGCCATTGAATCTGCTTCGGCTGCGGATGACTTGATTTTCATTTTGGTTGGGAAGTGATGTGCTATGAAGTCACTTTTTGAAAGTCTGATGCGGAAGGACGATGAATTCAAGCAGCTTATGGAAAACCTAGTGCACAAGACGGCGGCGCATCCGTTCTTCAGGCGGTACTGCGAAGTCGGACTCAAGGAAGGCTTATTCAGCGATGCCACAGGTGCTTTGGGGCGTATGCATGACACGCTTGTGGAAGCTGCCTACCCTGAAATGATTGGCAGAGACATAATCGACGTTCGATTAACTAAAGAGGCTATGGAGAGGTTTCCGTTAGACGAGAAAGCTGTTGCGTATCGCTATGCTGAAGGTGCAGTAACTAGGCTGAGCGGAAAGAAAAACAGCACAGTTGATGTGTACACGAATATTCTGGCTGAAGCCTCTGAAGAATGGACTCGCGAGTTTCTGGAGGATGCGACTTGGAATGTTATGGATAATATGACAGAGAAGGTAGGCAGAGCCTTAGGTGAAACTGAAACAAACAGAGTAATTTCGCTTTACGGAAGTATTGCAAATGCGGATTTGGCTGGTGGAGCGCCGATCGATCAAGGCGGAGCAGCGATGAACTGGGCTGGCGTGGTTAAACTTCACAATGCTGTTAGAAGCGAGAATTGGCGACCCACAGTTCTGGCGCTGAATGAAGTGCAGTTGCATCAGCTATTGAATGATGACAAGTTTATCCACGCCCAATACCTGCCTTCAGAACAAACAGACTTAGAACGCGGCGTTATCGGTAGCGTGCTGGGCATGAAAGTCATGGCTAGTACTCTCATGACTAACGGGGTGGCTTATGCCATAGATACACGCGTGGCCTCAGTTATGCTTCTGCGAAGAGACATCACAGTTGAAGACTGGGAAGACCCAAAAACCGGCGAGTTCGGCGTCAGAGCCACAACAAGGTTCGGCTTAGGAATTCTGCGGAGCAAAGCTGTTGCCAAAATGACTAACATAAGCACATCGTTGTAAGCCTAACTGCCAGGTCAAGGTTAGATTGAAATGGCAAAATATGAACGCAAATGCCCTTCATGCAGAAAGGTTCACCGTTCAGACCGCAAGGATGACCTTGTTGTCTGCGATTGCTGGCGCTGTTGCCCAATATGTGGAGCCGAAATGACGCCGTATACGCCTGACCTAACGCCTAACATTTATGGCATAGAAGGCAAGCGAGACTTCGCCGTTCTAATGGTTTGCACCTGTCACACTCCCCCATTTTTTAGCACACAAAAACCAGTAGAGGTTAATTGCACATGAGAAACCTGCATGAAAGATTACGTCTAGCTAAAACCGTGTTAAGGGAGCTTAGCAGACAGCATCTGTGCAGAACAGAGCTTGAAAAAAGAACAGTTAAAAAACTTGGCACCCACGCCACTTTTGAAGGCATATTCCGATATCTTGTCCTGAACGGCTACATACAGAAAAGCGAACAGAAACACCGAGCTCCATACGTTATAACGGAAAAAGGGCTTAAACTTCTGGAGGGCTTACAATGAACAGTGTTTTGAAGCGCTTGATTGAGGCTTTTTCGGTTAAAACCAGAAGCGGATCTGCGTTTCCGCAGTCATCTGCAATTTATGAGACGCCAAGCGTTCCGCTGGCTGACGTGATAAAGCTTTATGAAAGGGACCCCACATGCAAGGCAAGCGTTGACTTGTTGGCGGCTTCGGCAGTTGGCATGGGCTTCTACACAACGCTCAACGAAAAATACGACGAGGCTGAAGAAGCGAAGCGTATTGTTGATCAGTTTAATGAAGATGTCAATTTGGATGCTTTGCTTTGCGACATGGCTCGTGTGCTGATTGCGTGTGGAAATGATTTCTGGCTTAAAATTACGCCTGAAAGCCTCCGTGAACTACATGGGCTTCCAGTAGACGCCATAGAAAGGATTGAGCAAAGCCCCATACAAAACAGCCGTTTAAAGGTTCCATACAAGGTTGAAGGCTACAAGCTCCGCCAAACTTACGGCGGGGAATGCCTCAGACCGGAAGCTATAATCCACTGGCGAATAAACTGCATCGGCTTGTCTGGCTTCGGAACGGGCGTTTTGCAGGTGCTTCTGCATTCCCTTACCTTCCAATCTGATAGACGACCAGCCTATGCCTGGATGAAAGCCAAAATAGAGCGCATAATGCCAAGAATTTTTGAAAAGTATGCTGGTCCAGATGTTTTGGCGTTGCTTGAGAAGGCAGATGAATCAACAATCCAGAAGTTCGAAAGAGCCATCAAGACCCGTAGCGAAGAAGGTGCCTGGCTCTTTTACAGCGGAAAGGGCGACATAAAACCTGTAACCCTTGACCCGAGAGCCCGTTTCGAATACTACATTGAACACCTGATAAACCAGTTTTACTTGGGATGTGAAACACCCTTGCCGCGGTTGTTCAGTACTCCTGGCTTCACTGAAGCCTCTGCGAAAGCAGCCTTAGACCTGCAAAACATGCTGATTAAGCCTATTCAGCGCTACATTAAGCGGCAAGTTGAAAAAGACATCTTCGGCGTTGTTCTCGGTCAGGCTGGATTAGACCCGATCAAGGCTCAGGTGCGACTAAACTGGGGCAGTGTAAAAGTGCCTGAAATCGTTATGGCAGATATGCTGAAGGCTGCTGAATTGGGTTTAATTCGTTCAGGAGAGTTTCGTAAGAACGCAGTCAAGTTTGGCTGGATTCTCTGGGAGAAGCCCGAACCCGAAACCTCTATGGAAGGTGCAAGAAAATGAAACTGTTTTCTTCTTTCCTTTCTCCTCTCCGTCAAATGCTGCATGCACTTTCCATAAGGCGGGAAATGTTTCTTTAAAGCATTGAAGGAGGTGAAAATGGAAATAAATGTGATAAACATTAGTTTAGGAGTTTGCGCATCACTTGTCTATGCTTTCCTAGGCTATGCAGCGCAGGAAAAGGAGTTCAGCTGGAAGAAGTTTCTGCGAACAGTAGCCATCGGCGCATTCTGTGCTTTGGGTTTGGATATGGCGGGCATAACCTTCGACGTCTACACAGCATTAGTAGGACCAACAGCCATAACAGTTTGGTTGCAGAAACTCATTGACTCTGCTAAGCCATGACTTCCCTTCTTCTTTATTCTAAGCTAATTGGTCAGATGGCATGGGCTGATTCGAGTACAACCCGTATTCTTTGTAGGTTTTTGAGATTTTAATTAGGGTTGCCTTCACTTGTCCCAAAAAGCATAGATTCTCAGTATTTCTAAAAAATTCGATTTGAGTTCTACTTTTTCATCGTGAAAATTGCTTAAATCTAGCATATTTCGCTTTTTCCCTTCGGAGTCGAAGCCTGTTTGGCAGTTGAAATCGCCAAGCCGGTTTAAATGGAGGCTGTCGAATGGCTGAACCTGAAATTCCGTGGAGCCAATACGATCAGGCGTATAAACGCATAAATGAAAGATTAGCGGAAATACTCGCACAACTTTCAACTGCTAAAGACCCAGCGAAATACCTGCCTGTTCGCCTATCAGACGGTTCTGCCTTCTACAATGCTGGCGGAGGAGCCGGGGGCGGGCTTGTTCAAGACCAGATTCGCAATGAAGATAATACGGATTGGGTCAATGAGCCTTTTGTGCGTAAAGTCCAGCTTACCCATGCCGGGGCTGAAATCGATCCTAGGCAGATTAGAGCCTTAACCGAAGCTGATGTGATAACAATTGCAAACCAGATTCTCTGTGATGCGGATGGGCACGCTCAAGTTGACGTTCTAACCACAACAGCACTGAGGGCTTCTGATTTAAATCTTGACATGGACAAGGATTTACAGGTAGACGTTAAAACTCTCCCATGCATCCCAGCTGGAAACAACAACATCGGAGATGTGGATATCGCAAGTTTATCGTCTGCCGACATAAGCAAAATCCGCTGGGGAATAACAAGAGAACCTGCTTGGACCAACGGCTCAAACCAAACTGCCCCAACAACAACGACCGACTTAGTAGCAAAAACTGTAGGCACTGGTAAGACTGGGCGGATATTCGGCTGGAGGATTTCTTCGCCGGAGACGAACGAGTTTATCCTTAATATTGGTGCGACCGCTTATCGCCTTGCCGCTCTGGGCGGTGCTGGTTTGATCGTGGAATCTCATTCGGTACCCGTTTTCGACAGTATATCGAGTGGCGCAACGATAGACATCAGAGTCGCAAGTAATGGTGGAAGCGGCAAGGTTTACCGTGCAGACCTCCTTTATGACGAAGCCTAAAGGCGTAGTGAAAAATGCCGACTGAAACTAGGTATATGCGTAATGCACGTAGCACAGTTAACGGTTTGTACTGCTTTGAACTCAAGGCAGTAAACACAACTGCCATGAGAACCGCACTTGTATCAGGATTAATAGGCATACGTGTATGGAAGCGGACAAGCGGCGGAGCAGAAACAGAAATAACAGCGGGAACACCCGTGGCACAGGTTACTATGGGAGCTCCGGTGGGATACAAGACTAACACGTGGAACTGTCCCGAAACAGCATTAGCAGAAACAGATTCAATTGTTGTAAGAGCTTACTATTGGACAGGGTCAGCGTGGGCTTTACTAAGAGATGCTGATGGCAACGACTGCGTATTTCAGACAGAACAGCTCGGCACAACAATATTGAACGCTAGCACGTGGACAATATATTATTACTACTACGAAAACAGTTACTGGGGTTGGCAATGGGGGAGCTCAACGAGAGCAAGCCGGATTGAAAATTTTGCCTATGGAGCCGCAGCTCTCTATGTTCCGAACAGGCAAGTGTTCAAGGCGTTTCCGTCGACAATGATTCACATAAACGGTTGAGTTCTAAACACGCTAAAGACAAATCAAAGTCCTACTTGAAAGTGGTTTTATGTTTGAAGTGAACCACCATATATATTCCGGGATTTTTCTCTGAAACTTTGTTTCAGTAAAACTTTTATCACGTAGACATCATTATACATGATGTTGCCCTAGGAATTCTACGGTCTTGTGGGCAATAAA